>OGZY01000227.1_pt1 | contig 40477 bp, 44 predicted proteins | sample 1576911 | NCBI WGS metagenome assembly OGZY01 (sample SAMEA3541488, study PRJEB24748) | human gut metagenome | biome: human gut; feature: human-associated habitat; material: faeces | place: China | collected 2012 | reverse complement strand
TTCTCATTAACTTATCATAGAAGATCTCAATTTACAGACTTTTTTTCATACTCTCGATTTTTAAACTTATGGAATTCACTGGTTCCGGAAGGGATGTGGCCGACCCATGGTACACCGGTGACTTTGACACCACCTGGTCCGATGTGACGGAAGGCTGCGCTGCGCTGCTGGATTATATATTAGAGCGCATTTAAACACAGTCCTTCTCTACTGACAGCTTATACCATTGACCCGTTTGTCTCTATGACACGGCGGTACCAGTGAAAGCTGTCTTTTTTAATGCACTTAAGGCTTCCTGTGTCGTGTTCGCTTCTGTCCACATACATCCTTTCCCATGATGCTTTCTCTGCCTCCTGGTCCATATCCTCAAATCCCAGCAGAAATGTCATAATGGCAGCCCCGCCCTGAGAAAAATCAGCATCCCCTGTAAATGCCAGCAGATTTTGCCGTAGAATAATTCTGTTTCCCAAATCAATTCTGTTTCCCAAATCAACTCCCGGTGTGTTCCTCTGCCCTTCCTGTCCTTATGATAAACCGGCTCTCCCTCTTTACCCGTTTTTCGTTCTGTGCCGGTCATTTTCTTCATCATGTCATATACCGGCCCACCTCTGTCCCCACGGCAACCTGGAGCTGGCCGCTGCCTTCCACAACCGCTATCACGCCTTCTACCCGCTCTATCCTGCCGCGGTCAGCTTTTTCCGGCTCCCTTAATGTAAACCGGAGTCTGGTAAAACAGTGTGTCACTTCCTTAATATTTTCCGCTTCACCTTTGTGAGTTAATATCTCATCAGATGTTTTTTGATAATTCATCCCCTGCTCCCTCCAAGATTCCGTTATCTCTCCCATATTTATAATATGGCTGTCAGAAGCGTATTTCATCCAGCGATTTCATCCAGCTAATCCTGATGAGATTTTTCCTCTCGGAACACATGGACTTTCAGCGATGCACCATCTGTTTTAAGTGTTATGGCTCCTTTCCTTCCGGTCTCCAGAATCACAATCCCCTGTTCCTTCAAACGGGACATTGTCTCCGGCGACGGATGTCCATAGGCATTTTCCTTTCCATAGGAAACAACGGCTAATTGAATCCTCAACCGGTCCAGGAATATTTCCGATGAAGATGTCCCTGAACCATGATGGGCTGTTTTCAATATCTGCGCATGATTCAAATGTATATCCTGCAGGGTTTCCTCCTGTTCTGCCAGTCTGACCAGGCTGCGCTCCTGCCCTTCCCCCATATCGCCGGTAAACAACATATGAAATCCCTTATAATCTCCGCACAAAACCAGGGAGTGGCTGTTTCGGTCCTTTCCGCCAAAATCTTCACCGGCATACAGACAGGTAAGTGTCAGCTCCCCTGCTTCCACCCAGTCCGCGGTTTTCATATAAACCACATCTGCCCCTTCCCTCCGGGCCAGTACAGCCAGATTTTCATATACCTCCTCCCCCTTTCCCATCACAGGCAGCACCAGTGTTCCTATCCTGATGTCCTTTGATTCCTCTAAAAGGTACACAAGACCATTTATATGGTCGCTGTCCCCATGGCTTACCACCGCGTAATCAATCCACGATATTCCCCGGCTTTTTAAATAAGGCTCCAGAACAATATTCCCCAGTTTTTTCTGACTGCTGCTGCCTCCGTCTATAAGCACCACCTTCTCACCTGTTCTGAGCAGCAGACCGTCCCCCTGTCCCACATCCAGACAGACAACCTCCAGTCCTTTGACAGGACGTGGGACCAATGCCAGAAAACTAAGTGCATAAATGCAAAAAAGGCATATTAATTTCACTGGTTTCAAGTCAACTATACCGCGAAACGGAGCCCGAAGACAGCGGGAATGAGTTTTCAAACCAGCTCCGGTCCGTCTCCTGATGCAAACCAGCATAACAGCTGTTCCCATCCCGCATATGCCAAAATACATCACCAACCGGCCCGGAGATGGACGCCCCAGCACCAGGCTGTAACCGGGCAGCCCTTCCACAAATTTACACAGCAGCTCATAGAACCTTAAAATATAATGTCCGGCTCCCACTGCCGCCACTCCGCCCTGAATCCAAACACCTCCCAGCACAATCCCCAGAATACCGGAATACATTAATATGGAAACAAGAGGTATAACCAAAAGATTTAAAAAAATACCATAAAGAGGATGCTGAAAATAGTGATACAACACAATGGGGGTGAGTATGATTTGTACGCATAAACTGGTAAGAAGCGTCTTTTCCCATGCCTGTTCCAATTTAAGGAAGGACTGCATCCAGCCTCCTAATCCGCTGATTGCCAGAACCGCTCCAAAGGACAGTTCAAATCCGCTGTGGTACAACATATAAGGCTGTCTGTACAGAAGAATCAAGGCTGCAGCTCCCAATGCCGACAGGGTGTCGTAGCTTCTTCCTTTGACCGCCGCCAGCCACAGGCACAATATCATAATAACTGCCCTTATAGCGGAGCCGGAACTTCCTGTCATTATTCCATAGCTGATAACAAGAGCAGATGATATCATCCCGGCCCGGCCATAACCGGCTCCGGCCCGGCGAATCATCAGATAGATCCCTCCGCCGATAATAGCCAGATGCTGCCCGCTGACAGCCAGAAGATGGGATATTCCGTTGCGCTGGTACATATCCCGCATCTCCGGATTCATATCAGACGTATCTCCCAGAAGCACGGCTTTAAATACCGCCACATCCTCCGGCATGCATATCTTCTCAAGTATACCGGCACACCGCATCCGAAATTCTGTTATTCCCTTATAATATGGAATCGCTTCTCCCCCCGCCACTTCCAGGTTTTCTCCATACAGCCTGCATGCAGTTCCCTTTGTGCGGTAATAGGTCCTGAAATCAAATTCTCCGGGATTTCCCGGTCCCTCCACCGGAGCCAGCTTCCCTCTCACCTGTACTTTCAAACCAGCTGTCAGCGCTTCCCGAAAACCGGAATCACTCTTTCCTTTCGCCCCGTTATCCACATACACTACTATCCTCCTGAACTTCGCAGTCCTCCTCCCCGCCTCAGCCGTCACCTGTTCCAAAATAAGGGTAAGGGTATCTTCCTTTTGTTCAGCCTTTTTTATTTCTCCTCTTACCAGTATCCGAGCCCCGTTCATGGTCCGGGCCGCAGACTCCTCCCTGTCCAGAATCCCTTTCTCCTTCCCCCCTCTGGCCATCCCCAAAGACGCGCCAGCCAGAATACATGCCAAAAAGAGCAGAAGCACTCTGTGTTTCCGGTTGCTCCTGCCCTGCATCTTCTCCTTTGGAGCAGAAAAGCGCAATACTCCCCTTCCTGTATCCAAAAGCCATAGAATTCCCGCCGCAGCCGCGCACAGCCACGCCAGAACTCCTGTGTCCACCGCCGTGTTAACCTGCAGGGCCAGCACCTCTCCAAGTACGTAACCTGCTGCCAGTACAACTAGCGGTCTCTTCATATTCGGTTGTGTTTCCTTTCGTATTTCCTGCCGTATCTTCCCGCGTTTCTTCTGCCGACTTTCCCGCGCCTCTCCTGCAGTGCTTTCCTGCGCCTCTCCCGGCCCTGCCCTATTGACTCTCCCCGTCAATATAATTCTGGCTTCTCTCAAAGGTGGTATTCAGGGACACCACATCCCGGAACATCACATCCTGGGACCCGTTGATCATAATCTGTACCTTTGTCACTGTCGTCATCTCCGAAAGAGAGTCCACAATGGAATAAATAGGTATATACTCATTCACTGCCAGGGTTGTATTGGCAAAAGCGGAATCAAAGTTGATATAGCATACATTATCTGTCACTGACAGGCTCAGTATCTTGCAGTCTGACGGGAGAGTGGGATAGTGTCCCTCCTGTCCCGGTCCGGCAATGAGCTGCTCTACTACCAGCTGTTCCAGGGAAGTATTGATGTTGTGGACTACCTCCCGTTTCTCCGGCACCAGGCGGTTGCCTGTCTCATCGGCAAAGTACAGGGTCAGCTCCGTCTTTTCGTAGGCATTCACATTGCTGGTGTTCATGATAAAATCAGTGGATGACAACATTCCCACCGGATTCCCCTGACGGTCCATCAGTGGCTGGTCCCCGCAGTAAATATTGATATAGTCAATTCCCTCAATCTGCGTAAGGGTCCTGGTGAGGGCTGCCCGGCAGAGAATCTCCCGTTCCGCCTTCATAGCCGTGTAATTCATATCGAAGTACAGATACAACACCTGTTCCTCCTGGCGGCTCCCCTGATAGGTCACCCGGTCTGTCAGTCCCGGCTGGCAGTCCAAATCCTTTGGTACGTTCAGGAACTGATCCATCAGTTCATTTACCAGCTCCCCCTTGTCCTTTGTTTCCGTCTCGTACTCCTGGGGAACCAGCTTGGTGATGGACGCATTCAGATAGTAAATCAGATATCTGCCCTCAGAAGGGTTTGAGGCGGGGCTTTCACCCTCCCAGCAGCCTGACAACAGGAATACAACCGCCATCAGGGGCAGAATCAGTCTTCTCACCGCATGTATTCCCATGGCATGTCTGCTCCCGGTATGTCTGCTCATGGCTTCGCCTCCTGTCTCGGTACATAGTTAAGAGGTATCCTCACACTGAAGGTGGTTCCCTCTCCCACCGTACTCTCCACATCTATGATACCGTGGTGCATCTGAATGACATTTTTCGCGATGGCCAGTCCCAGCCCGGTGCCGCCCACTTCCCTGGAGCGCGCCTTATCCACCCGGAAAAACCGTTCAAATATGTGTTCCAGCGCATCCTCCGGTATCCCGATACCGGTATCCGCCACCTTGATGTAGAAATATTTGTGGTCCGCATCCAGGGTCACGCGGACCATACCTGAATCCCGGTTATATTTAATGGCATTTTCCACCAGATTGGTAATTGCCAGGGATATCTTTACCTTATCCACATCCGCTGTCACTTCCCGGATGCTCTCCAGAATCAGTTCCACATTTCCGCGTTTGGCAATGGGACGCAGACGTTTTAAAATCAGCTCCAGTTCTCCGTTGATATTTACCTGCTCTATGTTCATCTGGTCCTCAGCTGTCTTGTCCATCTTGACCAGCATCAGCAGGTCCTCTATAATCTGGTTCTCCCGGTCAATCTCGTCCGAAATATCCGTCATAAACTCCCGATACAGCTCCACCGGCACGTCTTTCATCCCCATAAGCGAATCAGCCAGCACACGGATAGAGGTGATAGGCGTCTTCAGTTCATGGGACACATTGGAAACGAATTCCTGGCGTGACTGGTCCACGGCCTTAAGCTTGCCCAGGGACTTTTGAACGGACTGGGACAAAAGTCTGGTCTCCCTGTAAGTCTCCTCTGTGATGTCCGCGTCCAAATCTCCCTGCGTCACCCTGTCGAATGACATCTGAAGTTTTTTGAAAGGACGCAGCAGCAGATGGGCTGCCACCACGCCCAATACGCTGATCACAAGCGCCATGCACACCAGAAAGAGATGGGATTTTCCCATGACCTTGTCTGTCAGGGACAGGATGTTTTCCGTGGATGCGGTGACCACAATGACTCCGCTCACAGCTTTTCCGTCCGCAGCGTCATACACGGGAATGGTCTGGGCAAAATACTGCATATCCTTGTTGTAGTGGCTGCTGTTTTCACCCTTAAAGCATTTGATGACCTCTTCTGACAAATAATACTTTCCTGTGGCCAGATTAAAGGTATCTGTCACCACCCGAAAATTGCTTCCCACAATAACGATTCTTCCATTATATACATCAGACAGGGTCTGCATCTGGCTGTCCAGACTGGCATTGTTCTTTTTCTCAGCCGTCATATAGCCGGACCGGGTCATCTTATTGCTGAGTATGACACACTGGTTCTGTATCTCAATGAACCTGGCATCCAGCTGGCTCTGCCGGAACGTACCCAGCATAATGCCGGCCTCCAGAAAGAGCGGAATCAGGGCTGCACCTATAATGATGGCGGCAAGAGGTACCTTCATGCTCATGCCGAAGGTACGCAGCTTCTTAACAAATTTCTTTTCCGACACTTATTCCAGCTCCTTTAATTTCCTGGTGCAGGCAACTGCCAGGGCGCCGGGGCCGATATGACATCCGATACTAAGGGATAGGGGAGCCCCAAACACGGGGACGCCGGGATATAATTCCCTTACAGTTTCTTCCAGCTCATGGGCTGCCTGCTCACTGCATGTATGTGCAATCTGCAAATAGGTGTGTTCCGCCTTCCGGTCTGCCAGGCGCTCCTCCAGATCATGGGCCAGGGCAGTCAGCATGATGGTCTTGGCCTGCTTCATGGTCCTGGCCTTTGCAAATGCATCCAGCTTTTCTCCCTGGATGGTGAGCACAGGCTTTATCTTGAGCAGGGTTCCCAGAGCTGCCGCGGCAGGGGTAATCCTGCCTCCCTTTTTCAGATATTTAAGAGTGTCCACCGTAATATAAATGGAGCTGTCAAACCTGGTTGCCTCCAGCTTTTCCTTTATCTGTTCACCACTCCATCCCAGCTCTGCCAAATCCCTGGCATCCAGGGCAGACTGTCTCTGTGTAACGGAAATCCTCTGGTTGTTCACCACCTGGACGCGCCCCTCATACTCTTTTGCCAGCATAAGGGCTGTCTGGCAGGAACCGCTGAGTCCGCTGGACATGGGAATGTACACCACCTGATCATGATCCTCCAAAAGCTGCTCCCACTGCTCCATCACGTCTTTTGGCGAGGGCTGGGATGTGGTGATGTCGGCGCCTTCCTCCATCCTTCTGTAAAATTCCTCGTGGCTTAAATCAATACCCTCATAAAATACCTGTCCATCTATCATAAAAGGCATGGGAAGCACATATATGCCCAGCTTCTTTACCTCATCCTGCGTTACTCCGCTGTTGCTGTCCGCAACAATAGCTATTTTCATATTAAATGTTCTCCTTTATGCAATCCCCTGGTTCAGTCTGTTTGCGGTTGCGTATAACTGGTAATACATTCCCTTCTTCTCCAGCAGCTGTTCATGGTTTCCCTCTTCCACAATCTGATTGCCAGACAGCACAAGTATACGGTCTGCCCCCTGGATGGTGGTCAGGCGGTGGGCAATGGTGAGGGTGGTACGGCCCACTGCCAGCTTCTCCAATGACTGGGATACCAGGTATTCGCTCTCATTGTCAAGGGCGGATGTGGCCTCGTCCATAAAATGTACCTCGTCCCCGCAACCCCTTGTAAACTCTGCGCTTAACGGCAGGCACATTTGTGTATTGTGTGCTTTGCAACAAAAAATAAAAGGCATAATCTCTATTTTAACCTTCCACCGCCTGATCCACTATGCTGGCTGAAGTATATAATTGATAATATATCCCCCGCTGCTTCATCAGTGTCTCATGGTTTCCTTCTTCCACAATACGGTTTTCTGAAAGTACCAGAATCCGGTCAGCTCCATGAATAGTGGTCAGCCGATGGGCGATTGTGAGTGTTGTTCTTCCTGCCGCCAGCTTATCCAGCGATTCAGCCACAAGATGTTCGCTCTCATTATCCAACGAGGCGGTGGCCTCGTCAAGTATTACAAGCTTTGGAGCTCGAAGCAGTACCCTGGCAATGCTGATCCGCTGCTTCTGTCCACCAGAAAGCTTCACCCCCCGTTCTCCCACATAAGTGTCATAGCCATCCTTTAATTCTTCGATAAATTCATGGGCGCCAGCCATTTTTGCAGCCCTGATGACTTCTTCCTGTGTCGCTTCTGGTTTCCCATATGCGATGTTTTCGTAAACACTGCCGGAAAAGAGATATACATCCTGCTGAACCACTCCTACATTACTTCGCAGGCTCTGGAGTGTTACCTTTTTAATATTCTGTCCATCCAGCAGGATTTCTCCCTCCGTAGGATCATAAAAGCGCGGGATAAGATTGCACAGTGTTGTTTTCCCGCCTCCTGACGGACCAACCAAAGCCACTTTTTCTCCCGGTTTTATCGTCAGGTTAATGTCGGAAAGCACCGGTGTGTGGTCGTCCGGATACTCGAAAGATACATGTTTAAAGGTGATTTCTCCCTCTACATTTTGAAGCGGCACCGCCCCTTCTTCATCAAAAATATCAACATTGGCATCCATCAGCTCTGTAAAACGTTCAATGCCGGTCATTCCTCTCTGGAACTGCTCTGCAAATTCTATAATACGGCGGATGGTTGCCAGCAGGGTTGTCACATATAACGTATATGCCACCAGATCTGCCGGTGCTATCAGTCCTTTTATCATGAAAATACCGCCAGCCACAATAACCACCACATACATGAGTCCGTCAAACATACGGATGGTATTCTGAAATGCAGCCATGTACTTATAAGTCTGGCGCTTTATTTTCAGAAATTCCTGATTGTCACGGTTAAATTTTCCAATCTCCACATCTTCATTGGCGAAGGCCCGGGCCACCTTATTTCCCAGCAGACTGTCCTCAATTCTGGCGTTCAGTTCGCCAATGTGATTTCTCTGATGCTTAAATGCCTTTTTAACCTGTATATTAAAGTAAGAACAGGATATTGCCATTACCGGAATCAGCACAAAGATGATTACCGTCAAAAGCAGATTAATTCGTGACAGAATCACAAAAGACACCACCGTCTTTAGAAATGCAATGAAAAATTCCTCCGGACAGTGATGTGCAAATTCCGTCACATCAAATAGATCACTGGTAATACGGGACATGATCTGCCCCACTTTTGTATTGTTAAAATAGTTATCCGACAGCTTCTGCAGATGTGCAAATGCATCCTCCCGCATATCCGTTTCAATGGCCGCTCCCATCACATGACCTGTATAGGCCATATAAAAACTGGCCAGGCCGTCAATAACTCGTAACAGGAAATAAAGCGCGCCGATTGTCACAATCGTGCGTATGGTCAGCGCGGACAAATCGGTCATTCCAATGTTCGTGATATAGCGCAGAATCAATGGCAGCACTAACTCACAGATGGTTGTGAGCGCGGCACAAAATAAATCCATTGTCATGATTCCTAAATATTTCCGGTAATATGGTGCAAATCGTTTCAGCAATGTACTCGTTTTCATCTCTTTTACTTTCGCATCCCTGCATATCATCTATATATTTCACCAATGTATAATCCAGCGCCTTCACTGACCTACACTATGTGATGTTTTCTAGTGTATCATAAAACCTCTTTTTTTTCCACCAGAAAAGCACAGCCTTTCGACTGTGCCGTTTATTCTTCTATGTTGTTTGTGATTATCCTGAACCGCAATATTATTCATCCCCCTCCTTTTAACGGTTTCAGGATATGTACCTGTTCATCTTTACAACTACCAGCAAATATATGCGATGCATGCCGGCTATGGGTTTTCATATTTTAAAGTCCACGGAGCAGATCCCTGTTTTTCCGTTCCAATGCTTTTTTTAGTTTTTCATTTTCCTTAACCAATTTCTCTTTCTCCTGCTGTGCGGCTCGCAACTGCTGGTGAAGTGCTTCTATTTCACTGTCCATAGCCATATCCAGTATTTTCTTTCTGGGATTACTCATACCTGCCTGCTGCTCCAGCGCTCGGTCCAGTTCTTTCCGCACAGTTGAATTTTTGTAGAAGAAGCCCCGTGAAAGTCCGGTCTTTTCCATCAATCTTGGGACTGTAAGCCTTTCTCCCTCATCCATCAGTTGAATAATTGCTTTCCTTGCCCGCTCAATTTTCTCATCGCTCACCCTTTTATTCAAGGCCAGCATCTTCTCGTATTTGCTCATATTCCGCCTCCCATCCGTCTAAATTCTGCAGGATAATCTCTGACAGCATATGCCTGACCTGCCGCGTTTCATCAGCCAGAACCTGATTGCTCATCTTTCTGTAATATTTTACATTTCGCACACCGCTGTGCCCTAGAAGCTTGGAGATTGTGAAATCGTCCAGGTGCATCTCCGTCAGCTTTACTCCATAGTAATGCCGATACATATGGCTTCCGAATCCGAATAACCGGCCATTATCATCCCTCAGATTTTTCTTGTGAATCATGGCCACTACCCTTATCTGGATTGTATTGTATTGCAAAGGTCTTGTTGGATCGTTGTCGTTTACAAAGACATATTTTGTTCGCCCATACCGCTCTCTTGTATAATCGATAGCCTTGTGTATTAAAGAAGCCAGTTCTTCACTGATTGGCTTCTCGTAGGTCTTGGTTTTCATCTGCCGTATTCTAATGATGGTTTCGCCTCTGTATTCATACAGGCAGTCTGTTTCCAGCGTTAAAGTATCAGATATCCGGGTACCCAGCATCTGGTGAATTATCATCGCCCTGGCAAACTGTTCATCCAGCTTTACAATACTGGCGTTAAGCCGCTTCAGTTCCCCGTCAGAATAAACCTTGAATTCTGCCCGTGGAGTGGGTGGTATATCACGGTTCAAAAACAGTCCTTCCAAATTCGGGTATGCACATATCTTCCCAATAGTTTCCAGAATACCCCTAAGCCGGTTCAGCTCTGTGTGGAAATGCTTTGTTGTGGTTTCTTCCGTTTTTAAAAATATCAGGTATTCCTCCATAACTTCCCGGTCTATATCCCGGCAGGATTTTACCCCTTTTTGTTTCTCGGACAGATATTTTGAGAATCGCCGCATAGCCGTCATTTCTCTTTGTACACATGATATTGCCTCGCCCTGCAGATTCAAATAAATCCCTCTTTTTAATTCTTTCCGCATCTCCGGCTGAGAAATCTTTGTAAAGTTTATCGTTTTGAAGTTCTTTACCAGATTTTTCTGTATCCGTATATCCAGTTTATCCAATTCCCAGATATCCTTCTCCTGCTCTACTATATTGTCTTGCTGTCCTAAAAATTCCAACACCCACTTCAGATAGCATACCAGTTTGGACTGCACCATACTTACATTGCCATATACGCCGTGGTTCTCATGCATTATGGCGATACCTTCTTCCAGCATCCAGCCCTTAAACTGCCGCAGCCATATTTCCATGCTTCGGTCATGAAAGCTACTTATCCGCCTGGCACGTTTCTGTAAAAAAGTACACATTTTGATGTAAAATTGACGCTCTCCATAAAGAGTGGACAGTACTACCTGGCTGGCCCTGTATTTAATAAAAGCCGCCATTTCCCGCTGCATAACCGGCGATGTTAGAAGCTGCAGGTCATAGTATGGATTTTGTGCCACATATTTTTTATCGGTTTCCGTAACTGTCTGATATAAATCATATAAATAGACTCTGTTTTCCATCCTCTCACTCCTTCCCCTTTTTTAAACTGGCTGCCAGACTGTTATGCTTACTGAAATATTCTTCATTTGCATTCGCCAGCTTCCTCGGCATATAATCAATATATTGGCGTGTCATTTCCTCATAAACATGTCCCAGGTAATCCCGCACCCCCTGCAGAGACACGCCGTTATCATAAAATAAGGTCGCTATACTGTGCCGGTAATCATGGGATTGAAACAGGTACTCCCCATTCTGAATACTGTTCTCAGCGCAACATTTCTGCATGTTGCTTCGGAAGGTACTGCTTTTATATGCTCCACCCTTCTGATTCTGAAACACATAATCCGCCGGGCCTATCTCATACTTTTTTAAATACTCTTTCATCAATTTATACAGTGCGTCAGGAATAGGGATTCTTTTATAGCTTTTCATTTTTATCTGGTAAACTTGAATCCAAGCATCTCTCCCCTGTATGTAATAGGCATCCCCTTTCAGCGTACATACCTCACTGATTCGCAGGCCGATGCTCCACAGATGCAGATACATTAGGCGGGTTTTCTCTGGAAACCGATATAGCTTTTGCAAAATTTCGCGGGAAACCTCCAGTTCCACGCTCCTGTCCAGATGCTGGGGGACAGCTTTTTTCAGATAATAATCTGCACAGAACGGCACTTTTTCAATGTATCTTCGAGCCAGCAGAAAATCAAAAAAATGTTGGATACCCATAACCATTTTATTGAAAGTTGCGGCCTGTATCCTTCGTTCCTGCTGTTTTCTGAAATATGCGTCCATTTGTTCCGTTGAAATGGCACATATATCTGCCATTTCATCCTGCATCAGCTCCACCAATAAGTTCTTCACATGATACATTTCTGACCGCAGATTCTTAATTGTCAGATTCGTAATTCCAAGCCCATAGCGCATATATTTTTTCAGCAGTTCACGATTCCTTTTATGTGTAACTTCTATAAAGGACAGCGTAACCACCGGGCTTGACAAATCGATTCGCTCCGGCTGGAAATGGAACCGTTCCAGGTACCATACATGGGCCTCCCAATGAATTTCCTCTGCCTGCAGAAATAGTATTTTTCGGCACAAATCCACGATACCAATGTTTTTTTCTGTTTCTTTCCCCGGTTTCAGCAAGTCCGCAAATCTTTGATATTGTTGAAGTTCCAGCCGCTCGATATCTTCAATCGCTTCCCCTGCACAAAAATCATAGAACATCTTTAAAGAATCTATATGCTTTCGTAACGTTTCACGGTCCTTGTCCTGTTCCAGCAAATAGTTCAGTACGCTGAACACCTGCCGTTTCATCTTTTCAGGAGCTTTCCTTCCAAAGTCCCAAGCGAGTTCATCCTTCCTTTGAGCCTTATCCAGTTTCCTGACCAGTTCCTGGTTTGGGTGGTAAGGCAGAAAAAATACCTGGTTCTCATATTTTAACTGTATCCTTCTGCTGTTTACCACGCGCATCTGGCTGTGTATGGAGTGTTGTTTAATCCTATCAAATGCCTTTTCGTATATGGAATAACAGGCCGGTTTAATCTGCCCCGTGAGGAACTGCCGAAACTCCCTCCTTAATGGATAATTCAGTTCAGAAATATGCCAGATTCCATATTCCATCATGAATATCTCCACTTTATTCCGATAGGTAGATTCTACCTCGCTACACTCTGCCAGTTCCGCCTCCAGTTGCTCCCGAAGCTGTTTTGTATCTTCCTTTAGTTCCAGCCGTAATAACTGGCTTGCTGGCATTTACCATCACCTCCGCTTCTATGGCACCCTTCCGATACCGTAATTTATGGAGTGTTTTGCATAAAATTCACGGCTTGCCTCTAGCAGTTTGTCATCCAGGATACCGAGGTATTTGATTGTAGTATCCAAATGCTTATGCCCCAGCGCCTGGCTGATTAACTCAAGAGGCCAGCCGGCATTCCACCTTGTGACTGCAAAATATCTCCTTAACATATGTGGCGTTAGTTCTACTCCTGTCTTTTTTTCCGCTCTTTCCAGCATGGCATAGACACTATCAGCATTCAGAGGCTGTCCCGCTGTCTTTCCTGAGATGTTAATGAATAAATATTTTCCATACTGTAGCAGTTCTCTGTACTCTGACAGGTAATGCATCAGAAAATCAAAGGCATCATCACTGATTTTTCCTTTCCGGTACTCTGCGTTCTTCGCACGGGCTTCATTCTCATTGTCGTCACGGAAATATACTCCTACCGTATGATTCTGGTAATCAATGTCCCGGCTATAATCCACGCCCAGGATTTCTCCGATACGGAATCCTGTTTCAGCAAGCAGCAGGATTAGTAATTGATCCCGGCTGTTGGTACATGCCTGCAAAGTCTCTATAATTTCTTCTTCACCTGCCGCCCGCACATTCCGTTCCTCGGCTTTCATATAACCTTTAAAGGATTGCGAACGCAGGGTCCGTTTTACACCGACTGCATTCGCCAGCGTAATCTGGTTATAAGACAGAACCCGGAGAGCCTGCACAAAATTACATTCTGTCAGAAAAAGATAGAACCTGAACACATCTTTTAAATATGCGTTGCAGGTTCCGTTATCCGTATCCCCTATTTGATTTTTTTCAGTATGGCGGCCATCTTTCAGCCAGTACAAAAACTGGGTAAAGTGACTGCTCTGTTCCTCATACTCCATTTCACACACCGTAGAAAAGTCCCATTCTTTTTCTGCCATATATTCCAGATAGTAGCAGAGAGAAAATGCATACCGCTTTACCGTGTTCGGAGATAGATTGGACTTAATCTTGTGCTTTAAATATTTACTGGGAAGCAAGGCGATTTCCAGTGTCTCGCAGTCCATGATATAAAAGTATTTTCTTGTTCCCTCTGGTGCTGTTTCTACCGTATATCGCTTCAACTTCCCTCGCCTCCTTTCCTAACGCCATACACAGTATACCGTGTTACGGCGTTCATAGCTATCACAAAGACCACTGAAAAACCACTGAATTTTCAGAGTGAAACCCAAGCATAACCAACAACAGCTCTCAGTCTGTCTCGTAGCTTCCGACAACGCTGACCGCCATTCCTAAAATTCAAGCCATGCCTTTTTCTCCCTTCTGTGGGCTGGACCACTTCCTATGGCCTAACCCATCATGAATTCTGCCATTGCCACTGCCTGATCTCCCTCGGCAAAGTATTGGTCTGCCACGGCCCTGTCCACCGCCAGAATTTCCCCGGCCGATTTCTCTCCCGTCTGGATGGGCGCCAGGTGGCTCAATATCATCCTGCTTCATCGCTTTTCGCCTCGCTTTCCTCTTAAAACATTGACAGGTTATACCGGCCTTCTGCCGGAGAATAGATTTCCAGACCATAGCTGCTGGCCAACGCCTGAAGCTGCGCCAATTGCAGGGACGAATGCGACAGGCAGTTCCGGCTTACGATCAGCAGAACAGCCACACCATCATTTTTCACAGCTGCTATAAAACGTAAAAATCCCTCCCTCTCCCAAAGCGGTTCCATCCCCATATCGCTGGAGCTGCCAACCGCCTCAAAACGCATCTGCTCCGAATAATCCATGAGGCTTTTAAACTGTTCCTTCAAAGCGCCATGTGTATCCTCCGGCGCATCTATGGAACAATAAATCCAAGCACGTTTTCCTTTTCCCATTTCTGTCCTCCTTATGGCTATATGTTTGAAGCGCTGTACTGCTCCAGTATGCCGTCCAGCCCAAAGCTGACCGCGATGGCGTTGTCCACATACTGCATAGTGACTGCATTCAACCGGCCTATGTATTCTTTCAACCGGGCGCGGTCAATGGTCCGCACCTGCTCCAGCAGAACCATCGAATTCTGGTGCAGCCCATGAAAGCTGCCATCCAGCTTGATGTGAGTAGGGAGCCGGTGCTTGCCGGATCTGCTGGTGATCGCCGCGGCAATCACGGTCGGGCTGAAGCGGTTCCCCATATCATTCTGGATGATCAGCACAGGACGCACACCGCCCTGCTCGGAGCCGATGACCGGCGTCAGGTCTGCATAAAAAATATCGCCTTTTTTAATATGCATAAAATAGTCCTCCTTTCATTTCATGACACAAGGACGGCGGCAGCCTCCATCGGCCGCGAACACCAGAAGATAAAGCAGCTTTTATTGGCTGCCACCGTAGTTTCTATCATGAAATCAAATCATTTGTTCTTCGTTTTCTCCTGCTCCTATTCGACACTACTTCCCGGAGCAGAGCGCCCTAATGCGCTCTATGGGCAGCAGGCACAGACCGGCCTCTGGTTGACGCCACTTAAGGTGTGGCGCAGGCCGTCATGGGATTCTCACCCCTCCGGGGATCTCCCGGAGCCGCCCTCATTGCGTGTTCCCGCGTCTGCGGGGCTGTGACTGGACGGAAGTATCATGGTAGGCTGTTCAGGTCATTGCGGGGCGGCTTACCATAGGCCGCATTTGGACGGACAGTTCTCGCTCGGCACCTTTGATGCTATCTTATTGACAGGCACTCTGACTGCCTGCAGGTGGTCTTGGCGTATCCTCCTTGCCGCTTTCCCTTTCGGGATGAACAGCTAACGTATCTGAGCTGCTGGATATGACTGCCGTGGAGGCAGTGTTTTTCAAGGATCAACAGGGAGAGATATTTTCCCCCTCACTTACTTCCACGTTGGCAGAGCATCTTGTACACCCTAAAATTGAAATCTTTTTAAATTTTTTTTGAGCTTGTCCAAAATGCGGTTTTTCTGTTTCTGGATAACATTGTGGAAAATGCCCCTCTCATCAGCGATTTCACGCACTGTGCGCTCCTCAAAATAGAGCTGCTCAATCAGTGTACGCTCATCCTCTGGGAGAAGGGATAGAGCTTTATGTAGCTGCTGATACTGGATGCTGCGGATTGCGATTTCTTCCACGCTGTCGGTTTCCTCCGCAAACTGCTCATCCTGCTCCAACAGCCGTTCATAGGAATCCTCACGGCTGGGGATGATGGTAACGGTCTGCCCATCCTGATCCACGATGGTTTGCTCCGCCTTGAGGTCATACTCTTGGTACTGCATTTTTCTTTCTGTGGTTTTCAGCACAGCGATGACTTCCTCGCTGGCCTCCGGATACAGCTTTCTGTAATCCGGGATTCGGTTTGGCTTTGCCATAGGCTTGTCCTCCTTCATTTTCAAGTGCGATGAAAACGAAGGACAAGCGGTGGACTACGACACCGCAGCGGCTGGTACTCTGGAATGGAGCGGGGAGTTTTCACTGTGACTCTTTCGAATGGCGGCTTTTTCAGTATATATTTTGCAATGATGAAAAATAAAAGTTTTACCAAACCAAAAAAGACTGCACTTCCCTTGACAAGAAGTACAGTCCAATATGGAATGCCATACTTATATTTTTCCCGTTTGTTTCCCTGTACTCTGACAGTCATCCAATCAAGTTGTTTGACAACTCACGTTATCTCTTTTTTCAGAAGCAAAAACTACGTTCTGCATAGCTTGCATTACATGGAATACTGCCGTGGCTTCCCGTTTCTGTCTAATTACACAAAAGTGAGAGGATAGGATTTTAAGAATGGGGATGCAATTTGATGCCTGTAAGTATAACAAGCTAAACTTCGCTCCCGGCTTGCTGTTCAAAACTTTGGGACAGTACACGCAAAGCAGGACGCTAGATTTCTGGCAGTCATTCTGCGCCTCATGAAGTCTCTGTTTGTCATTGTCAACTGTCAATATCCATCGTTTCATGTGCGTCCCCCTTTTCCAGACAAAAGCAAAAACCGTCGTCACATAAGTAGACGGCGGCCTTGCCAACTAATTTTTAATATGGATTTGTTCTCTCTGACTTTTCCTTGCTGCATTGCCATAATGCACTCTTTAAAGCTCACTTGCAACAGAAGAACTCTGTCTCAAAATACTCATGGTGAGACTGTGTAACCCCCCACCAATTGATTTGTTATTTTACAAACATTTGCATATCATTAAAATAAATTTCAACAGGTAAACTGCTAATAAATTTCAACATATCCCTTAATGCCTTCCTCTGAATCCGCTTTAATGTTCGTTCTGATTTTCCATTATTGTTCCCATACTTTTCTGAAAATAATTTTGTAGTTTCCACCCATGTATGATGGCATACCAAATGAGTATCAATTACGAAGTTCTCCACCTCACTCAATATAGCCATAGCATCCATAATAATCTCAACTTGAAATGACCATTTATCGTATTTCTCTAATGTGTCCTCATCGTAACGAATATCTAAGCAGCTCTTTAAAATTCCAACCCGTGTTTTTGTTGTGTGAAAATCACATAATATTTCTTTTAACTCTGCTTCCGTCATCATCCTCATCCTATTCCTTCCCATATATTATTTATGGCAGCAGTAGCTGATAGACAGCCCCGTCTATTCTTTACAGTAATAAACACTAATCTGGAAATTATTTCTACAAGGAATCTTATATTGACACCATATTGGCACTTTTACCGGCACCATATTGACACTTACCAACTAAGTGAAAAAATAGTATAGTAATCTTATCCGTCAGACAAAAAAATATATATGGAGTAGTTTCTATATTCCTCATTTATTCCTTTTTATAAAATAAAAAGGAGTAAAAATGGAAGACTCTGTATCATTACTTATCAATAAGTTTTTAGATACCGGAAACGAAAAATATTTTGAGCAATTATTAGAGCGCTTTTCACCGTTACTCAAAGCCTACGCACGGAAGCTATACTATCTTGATTATGAAGATAGCCTTCAGGAATTGAGCATTTCATTATTTGAAGCCATTAGCAAGATGAAAACCATAGATAATGAATATGCCTGTATTTCTTACATAAAGAAGTCGATTATACATAAATTTACAAAGTTATACCATTTAAGTGTAGATACCCAACAGAATCAGGCAGACAGTTTCAGTTTAGACTGTGATAGCAATATTATTATTTCGCCGGAATATGAAACGGAACACTGCATATCTCATACCGATTTGATAAACAGTTTAAAAACGAAGACTCCGATGGAGCGTAATATAATATTTTTGATTATGCAGGGATATAGTGATGAGGAAATTGGAGAAAAATTAGGATACACCCGGCAATATATTAACCGCAAAAAGAAAAAAATATTACATACCGACGGTTCTCAATAAACCGCCGATGGCGGCTTATTGAGATTGTTCATTCACTCCATTGGTATATAGAGCGTAAAGATTGTCGAGTTTGCTATTGATTTCGTTTACAATCATAAGTTTATCAGATAGCTCTAGCAATAGCTGCTGATATTCTTTCTCCCTGGTATTCTGAAGTTCATCCAGCTTATCATTCTTCTTGATTGTGTATAATAGCAAAAAGACAAATAGCACAGCCCATATCCCCTGGGATTGTATTAATTGAATTATAATTTCTTCCAATTTTATATGACCTCCTCTCTATACATAGATTAAATAAGTTTAAAAACACAAATATAGAAACTAAACATTATATAATTTTTTATAAGCACAACTAATAGTACTATTTATAATATCAATGGTTATTTCAATAAAAAGTGCAACTTCTGTATACTTTAAAATAATACCAAGAGTAATATTTTAATAACCGAACAGGAGTTGTACAATAATGGACAAGAAAGCATTTGGAAAAGAATTACAAAAGTACAGAGAACAGGCAGGCTATAGCCAAGAAACTTTAGCTGAATGTGTTGGATGTAGTTCTATTTTTATTTCGTATATTGAACGTGGGGTAAAATCTCCCAGTCTGAATACCCTAATCAGTATATCAAATACTTTAAACGTATCGGTAGATATTCTTTTAGGAAAGGAACTGAAAAAATATAGCTCGGAAAAATTAAAACACATCGAAAAACGCTTAACCCCCTTACCAGAGCAAGAACAGCAGAGAATCCTAGATATTATGGATTCGGCCATCACCATTGAACTGGATTACTATAGTAAAAGGGGGTAAGAGAAGATGTTGATTTTAGTATTTGATACCCAACAGGAACGCGATAAATTTGTTGCTATATATGAAGCTTACGGAAAAACAATTTATTATACATTAAAACGCTATTCCCTGGATGAATATACCATAGAAGATTTGTCTCAGGAAATATACATTATACTGGCTGATCATTTGGACGATATTGATATGGGCAATACTAAAAGGACACAAAATTACATCATTACCATAACCCGGAACTACTGCTCAAATTATTTGCGAGGCCGTAATAAAAGACAGGAGGAATCATTGGAAGACCAGCCTTATCTACACACAGATTCAGATGATACTTTAGAGTACATTATCAATAAAGAGCAAATCCACCGATTATCCGATGAAATACAAAAATTGGATGACATCTACAAAGCTGTACTGGAACTGAAGTATATGAATGGCTTCAAAGACGAAGAAATCGCTTCGATTTTAAATATCAAGAAAAAGACTGTTGAAATGAGGCTTTATCGAGCAAGAATAATGTTACGAAAACAATTGGAGGCGCTGGAAGATGTATAATAATCTTAATGATGAGATTTGGGAGTCCTTACTGAAAGCTGCTGTTGAGGAAAACTGTCTAAATCAAATAAAAGACTACCCACCAATAGATGAAATAAACAAAATTATCTTACCCAAACACTATGACCTGATTATGCGGAGGCTAATTAAACGCTATCGTTTTCAGTCCAAAGCAAAGGCTATTTTAAAATCCAGTCGTAAAGTTGCTTCTTGGATTATTATTGCCATGGGAATAAGTTTTGCATTGCTGTTACAGTCTGATGAGGTGAGAGCAGCCTGCCGTAATGTAATCACCTATGTGTATGAAAAATATATTCGATTTGATTATGAGCCGACCTCCAACAATGAAGCGGTTCCTGTTGAATTTGGCTTTCTACCGGAAGGCTTTCATATGGCGCAATCATTTTCCAATGAAAGAGAAGCATATGTCAAATTTGAAAATGATATTGGAGAAACCATCAAATTATCTTATTATTTTCAAAACAGAACCACTCAAGTTGATAACGAACACTATTTAATCAGTGAAATCAGCATAGGACATTATTCCGGAACATTTTTTGAATCTCAAAATAGCGCATATGATAATTGTATAGTCTGGAATACGGAAAATAGATATTATTTTCTTCAATCCTCTTTAGATAAGGATATCTTGATAAAAATTGCAGAAAATATAAATTAGTTTGTAGAAGAAAAGTAGGAAAATGTGTTTATAAATAGTGACAATACATTTTGAAAGGAGATTTACTATGAAAATCAAACACTTTATTCCTCTTTCCATGGCTGCAATAACCATTATGACAGCCACCATACCCGTAACAACTGCGTTAGCAAGTACGGGCAATGACTATGCGACTGTTTCTAAAACTGATGACAGAACCGTAACCCCTCGTTATCGTTATGTACTGTCAATTGACACTGGTGTGTATCCAAGCGCCTCCGGTACTGAGTATGATTTAAATATACAGGGACCTAATCTTGTCTCTGTATCCGGTACAGCAGTTTTATACAAGCAGACAGCATCCGGAACATATACGAAAATCGATTCAGAATCCCTTCGATTAGAGGGCAATGACATCTGGTATACTGGTTATCTGAAATCCAGTGGCTCTGGTAAATACAAAATAGAATTTACAGGTACGGCGTATGCGGCTGACGGGTCAGAACCCATCAGTATCCGTAATTATGGTTCTTATTAAACAGAATATAGCGTTAACATAAAAATCATAACCCATTTTATTTTATAATAACGGAAAATCATCTTTAAAAGGGCGGCTCTCTAAATTACGAGACCGCCCTTTTCATACTTAATGTAGGTATAAAACCAGATTACATATTCACAAATTATAAACCGCTCCATGACCCAGATCTGGAGCATAATGGTATCGTAATTTAAGACACTTTCCGAGACATTTTATAATGAATCTGATATACTGTAACCAATACAGAAAGAAGGATTACTATTATGTCACGAACAAGAAGAAATTTCTCTGCTAAATTCAAATCTGAGCTTGTTATTGAACTGCTCAAGGGAGAAAAAGACTTAAATACGATTGCTACTGAAAATAACATTCAACCAAATCTTCTCCGTAATTGGAAGAAAGAATTCCTTGATAAAGCTTCCGTTGTCTTTGACGATACACGGGAAGATAACCTGAAAGAGAAGCTGGCTTCGGAACGCAGGGAAAAAGCCGAATATGCCAAAAAAGTTGGCCAACTCACCATGCAGGTGGATTGGTTGAAAAAAAAATCTGAAGAAACACTTGAACCTGACTACGAGAGTAAATTTAGTCCGAAACCTTTTGAAGTCTAAAGAACTCCCGGTCAAAACAGGTGCCAGATTGCTTGATATTAATCGCACCAGCATATATTATAATGGAACTCCTGTCTCTGAGGAAGAACTGGACTGTAAAGCAATTATAGACCGTTTACACACAGACAATCCGGCATGGGGTGCCCGTCAGATGTCTTCACAACTGAAAATGCGTGGTCATAAAGTTGGCCGCCGGAAGGCACGCCGCTACATGACAGAAATGGGGATTGATCCTATCTATCCAAAAATGAACCTTTCTAAGCGTATGCAACAGGCAAAAGTCTGCCCGTATCTGCTTCGCAATGCCGTTATCGACCGTCCAAATCAGGCATGGTCAATCGACATCACTTACATCCCCATCAAGCGTGGATTCCTGTATCTGACAGCTGTAATCGACTGGTACAGCTGCTGCATTGTAGGCTGGGAATTCGATGATACCCTGGATACCAGAATGGTTATCAATGCATTGGAAAAAGCGTTTAAAACAGCAAAACCAGTTATCCTGAATTCTGATCAGGGATGCCAGTTTACAAGCAACGAATATATAAATTTTCTCAAGGAGAACCACATCCGTCAGAGCATGGATGGAAAAAGCCGTTGGGCAGATAATATCATGATTGAAAGATGGTTCCGCAGTTTTAAGTATGAGGAAGCATATCTGACCCAGTATGCCAATATCCGCGAGGCACGGAAAGCGGTTGGCAAATATATACATACCTACAATTTTGAACGTTGCCATTCCGCCATCAATAACCAAACTCCGGCCTCCTGTTATTATCCAGCACTGTTGATTGACTATGCAGCCTAAGGGGAGCATTATTCCCCTTCTCAACTACATATATCGGTTCATTATAAAAAGATTAAATTTGTGTCTTGACAACTGAACCACTATAGAGCAGTGGTATTCTACGGTTTCCGCCAAACACCACCATCGTCTACCCAATAGTAATTTCAAACCGATAGCTATGGTGCTTGTCTGTAATACGTACAAGTCATGTTTAATGAGGAGTTGTTATGCTCTGATCAATCATATCCCATCTTCCCAAAACTGACACCCTGCTACCCTAATTGCCTCATAGCAAAAGAGTACCAGTCTCTTAAACATAATATAATTCATGATAGGAACATCGGGTAGGTAGTTGTTCATTACTTGAGAGTAATTTCCTGTGGCTATTTTTGTTGCCGTAATGAATATATCTGGTCACGTGTTTTGGATAGATATAATTCAATCTAAAGAATTACCTTTGTTTTTCACAGTAACAACATTGATTAGCCAATCTGTATTATTGATTTTAATAAAGAACTATTTGCTTCTTAAAATTGGATTTTATTATTGGCTATTTGTTTTAATCATGAATGTAACAATGACCATGTATTTATATTTTGGAAACATCGGAATTATCAGGCCCTTATTAGAAATTTTTCTTTTTATTCGAGCCCGAACATTTTGGCTGTTTTCTACTTCTGAGCTTCTGTATCTTCCCGGTTTTGAGGCACAAGGTCTTATATCAAAAGAAAACCTATTTTCGCTTTCTGTATTTTTATTGTTTCATATAGATTTAAAATCAAAAAAGTTGCCACGGTGACTCCGTGACAACTTTTTGGTTATTCATATGCAATGCTTTTTAACTGTCGGTTTGAATCGAAAATGATAGTTGCTTGACCAGCCAATGCTCCTTCAGGATAGACAGCACATACAACAATATCCCCAGGCTGTTTGCTTTGCCTGCTCGCAAAGATATTTTACGATTTCATATAAGGACAATGTGATATCTGGTTTTTCTAACCCGAAAAGAGAGTGAGCAAATCATTGTTGAAGCAAACCTGCTGAACCGAGATAGCTTAATTACTTAGTAAAGCGGACAGCATGTTGCATGAAAGCAGCTTGCTGTCCGTAAATTGACTAATAATTTTTAGTTGTGTACGCCCGATAAGTAACTTTTTTAATATTATCATTATATTCAAATACAATCGTAACATTCTCAGGTTGTAGTGTACCTAGAATAGTTCCATTTCCCCCACTTTCGGATAAATGACTATTTTTAAATTGCCTGAGTTCCAATGCCTGTTGTTTAATGGTATCATATTCCAATGGTGTCAAAATCCAAGAAGCTTCCATATTGACCTCTTCCTCAAAAAAAGATGAGTACCTTTGGTAGAAATAATCTGCCTGCTTAGCACTAACTGGTATTTGGTTAGGGAAAAAACTGTTTACACAGCTTTCAAACTGTTCCGTATCGCCGTCAATCTTCATATAGTTTGACAAGTTTTTTGTCGTAGAACTAACCGGGGGAATTAACATAAAAAACAGTGTACAAAAACCGCCTGCCAAAATAGCAGGTATTGTACCAACCAAAACTATTTTGGATAAAAATTTATATTTTTTACATTTCCAAATAATAGTTCTTCCTATTAATGCTAATATTGTAGGAAGAAACGGTAAAATCAATATCAATATCTGCGTAGACCCCAGTTCTTTAAAATAAAGTTTGGGATATTTATATTGATATATTATGAAAGTTATAATAACCATTGCCACATTTATAAACGAACCTAATATAGATATTACTGTAAAGAATTTTTTAATGACTTTGTTTACAAATGATTCTTTGATTTCCTGCTTACTTTTATCAAACAAGGCTTTTTCCTCAAGAAAATCTTCTGTCGTCTGGCTACTGGTTTTTGATATATAATCTTGACGTAATTGTGTATATTCCTGTTGGCATTCCTTGCATGTTTCCAGATGATTTTCTATCTCTATCCTGCTTGCCTCGCTGCATAAATTCTCTATATACAATGGCAACAGGTCTTTTATAATTTCACATTTCATAGCGCATTTCCTCCTTTAAAATTGACTGTAACTTTTTTTTGGCACGATAATATGTAACTCGCGCCCAGGTATCTGTTTTTAATAACATAGTTCCTATCTCATTATAAGACATCTGTGAAAAAACATGGTATACAAAAACGGATTGATATGGTTCGGGTAATTCTGATATTGCGCGCATAAGTTCGTTGACCGAATCCGTTGACAAGACCATATCTTCCACACTTTGACCTTCAGACGGCATATGGATTATCTCACTTATTGGAGCATAGCGGGCTTCTTTTTTTATATAGTTAAAATATAGATTTTTGCCAATTTGGCATAGCCATACATATAAGCAGCATTCTCCTCGGAAATTATCCAAATTCAGATATGCCTTTACAAAAGTTTCTTGCGTAAGTTCCTCGGCGGTATTATGATTTCCACTTAGATGTAACAAGAAATGATATACCTGCTTGGCATATATTTCATATATTTCATATATTTCACTAAATGTTTCGTTTTCCATATCGACTCCTTTCTATTTTAAGGTAAATACACCAATAAGACAATTAAGTTATTATATTGTTACAGAATACTCTATATATTTTTATTATGTTTTAACACGGAACAGTAAAACATTACCTGTAAATATTTTATTAAATATATCATTAGGGATTTGCCTTAATCCACGTGCCGGATCAGCTATTACTATATTTTCACCTACACTATAAATAACCACAAAATGCAAGCTGCCTTCAGTTATTTCTAATTGTCCTATGCAGGGAAAGATTAAGGAGTCCTTCAATTCTTTAATTTTAATGCCAGTTGTTTCTAATGAGATTTTAGCTGCTGCTTTACATATATCGTCAAAACTTTGCCTTTGAGTTGGACAGTTAAACAATTTTCTATATTCTTCTAATTTAATACTTTTTCCATGGAAAGCACCAATCATTGCCAAGCATGCCACTCCGCACTCATAGGGATACTCTTGGAGTATAAGCGATATTTTCAAAATATACCTCCGTAATAATAGAGGCCCTGCCTTAACAGACAGAGCCCCCTTGTAATCAATAGTCACCGGGTTTACAGGTTTGTTTAAAAACTTTCGAAAAACGTCCAGATAACCGAATAAGCGGCTTTCCTATACCATGTGTCGCCTCCATCTGCGATGTACACTTCAGCGCCATGGGCGATTAAATAGTCTGCAACATCATTACCTACACCTGGCACGGAACGGAGAGCGTCTCCCTTATAATACGCAACGGCATGGGCAAAAATTTCTTCTGCAATTTCCTGTATGGTCATATCCTTAACCACATGGATATCCAGCAGATGGGCTCCTTCGCTTTTGCAGCTTTCCTTGTTTTTATAAGCAGCCTTCATTGGAATGTTTGCATCGCCGCCGGTAACAAGCTGCATTTCCTTACTGTTCATAATAACACTGTCTAATTTACTCATAAAAAAGCTCCTTTCTTAGAGGTGATTACTGATTACACTATATAAGAAGGACTTTGCTTTCTATTTGTAAACTGTTTTAATAAATAATATTTGTCAATAGAAAAATGATAATATTGACATTTTAAACAGACAGTATGCTCTACAAAAAGAACATACTGTCCATCTAAGCGTTTCACTTATAAATTGTCAAATTCCTTACGTTTCCCGCGATAGCAATGAATCACCCCTGGTAAGCATTTTCTGTTTTGTAATTGTAAACTACTCGATAACCCGAATCCGGAACTGTGGTATTATACTGGTCTAACCAGACGCCGTCATCGTCTACCCAATAGTAGGTATCGTTGACTTCTGATTTGATGTAACATTCAACGAACAGATAGCCGTCCTTGCCAAAGCAGTAATCTTTGCCAGCAATGGTCTTCCAAGCGCTGACCGGATAGGTGTAATTCTTTTCCAGATACCACCATCTGTTGTTGTCATTGTAATCTTTTACCCAGCCCTGGACAAAGTTACCACTAATCCAGCCATCTGTAATATGGAACCAGGGGTCTCCGTTAATCAGAACACGGCCTGTAGCCTGGATTCGAGCACCTGTATTCAATGTTTTTACAATTGCTCCAGTTTGGGGACTTGTCCTTACATTAACATTAGTTCCCTGAACTGTTAACTGTGCGCTTACCGGAATTTCTTCGATAGGTTCAGGTTCAACATAATTTGGTCTTGCAAATGTCACGATGGTATATCCAGAACCGCCACTACGACGTGTTCTCCGTAATACGGAACCTCCATTAGCAATATTACCTCCGGTATTTCCCTCAATCGTTTCATAGCTTCCATCGCTATTCCGGCTGATTACTAAGCCGATATGATTAACTTTGTTTGTGCTGTCAGAAGTTTTCATTAGTATAAAGTCACCAGTCTGTCCTGTGGAAAATAACCGCCCATTATTATAATGGTCATAAACGTATACCGTTGACGCAGTTTTTTGCCCATCACAGAAAATGTTGGAGGCCCCACATAATCGGAAAACATCCCATAAAAAGGTAACACACCAAGGATATGCTGCATTCGGGCCAGTGTCGCCATCATGCACCTCACGCCCATAATAATGAGTGTTGAATTGAACATTATTGCTTCCAGCCGGATTTTCGGCGACTCCTTCAAAACTTAACGCTTTGTTGATGATTGTTTCAATAATTGACATTTTCTTCTCTCCTTCATAGATAAATTTGTTATTGCTTTATAACCGGTTATACCTATTAATAAGGAGACCCTATGTCAATTGTAAACTCACATCTTCTATCAAATTAACCTTTTATTTGTCGGCAGACAACGTACCATAATATTTGTCATAAAAAAATTTAAGCTGCTCTTCCAATTTCTGCATCTTTTCTACAACCATTTCATCTTTTGATTTATTAATTCCCAGATATACATTTTGTGCTGCTTCTGAAACAAGTTTTCCCATTTCATAATACCGTCCCCCTCCATTATCCTGTCCTTCATAATTTTTATATAAAGAAGCAAGATAATGACCGTATTCTATGCTGCTTTGCAGTAGTTCCCTACTAGAAAAATAATCAGGATATCGGTCTTGAATAAATTGGTTTGCCGCACTCCAACGCTCATCAGATTCCGCATCGCCGAGAGCTTCTATAATGTTATAGCGGTCCTTCTCTGCATTATCTTCTGCCTGTTTTTTTAATTGGTTTATTACCACTTGCTTTTCTGCTACAAGGGCATCTATCGATTGTTCAGCCAATGTTTCAGAGAATGAAGTATCCATTGATGATTTACTCCTACCAGACGTTGCAATATCAAACTTAATGGTTTTTCCATATCCTACAAAATATAATGGCTCATTGCTGCCCATCCTACGCAGAAACGCAACTGATCCCTGAGCGCTTTTTCCCTTTTCGACAGTTAAATTATAAATACTATCACTGAGATGTTTTGTGAACTGCTCTGCATTGCTATCCCCATTAGAAAGTGCGAAGTACATCTTTGCCGAATCTAAAGAAGCATAATCTTCCATGATATAAATATTGTCTGGCGTTCCGCTATCATAGGTAACATTCAGAGTTACTACAACATACTCCATGCCATTCTCCGCTTTCGGAATTTCTGCATTACCTGAGATAAGTGTTTTATATGCCGATTCTCCTTCTTGAACATTCGTAACATTAAATGATACCTGTACCGGGACGTCAGTACCGTCAACCATCTGAAAACCGTCTATCGTTTTGATACTTCCATATAAAATAGTATCATCCCTAGTCACTGGTGCTGTTTCTATTGCGATGCTTTCTCTCTTTTGCTCTGCCCCCTCCGTTTCTGATTCAACAACTGCTTCTTGCTCGATTCCTTCCTCCCCTCCGGTAGAAATTGTGTCACTTTCATTTGTGATAGATATTTCACCTTCGTCTACTGTGCTTTCCATAGATTGTTCACTGCCGCCTGTTTTGAAATTATCGTTTTTACTTTGGGTACAACCAACTTCAATGATGCTTGCCACTGCAATTATTACAATTACCAAAAGTTTATTTACTTTTTTTATCATAGCGTCCTCCTCGTCTTTGCCTGAATTTGTGTCATTAAAAATTATTATACTCTGTATCACTCCTTTTCTCTAGTGACAAAACAGAGACATTTATATGTTATATATATTACCAATAGTAATAATATCACATAACAATTGCTTTATCAATCTCTGAATCTTATATTTCTTACACTGGTCTATTTGGTATGTGTATACAGTACAATAAACTATGACCCCAATGGTAGTCTACAATAAGGATAAAGGGAGCGCGCACCCTCAAAGAAAGGAGGTTACACACCATGAAAAAGCAGACGGAAAGGGAGAAAATCACAGCCCTTTATGAAAGATTATCCCACGACGACGAGCGTTCCGGGGAGAGCATTTCCATTGAAAACCAGAAGCGGATTTTAGAGGACTATGCCAGAAAGAACGGCTTTACGAATATCCGACACTTTACCGATGACGGAGTGCGGGGAACGACTTTCAAGCGTCCGGGGCTTGACGCCATGCTTGATGAAATCCGGGCGGGAAATGTGTCAACCGTCATTATCAAAGACCAGAGCCGTATCGGGCGTGATGTGGTGGAAGTCGGGCTTTTGAAGCGCACCTTTGACGAGTACCATGTACGGTTTATTGCCGCAAATGACAACCTTGACACCGCCAACGGCTTTGATATTATGTCAATTTTCCGAGATGTGATAAACGAGTGGTATGTTGCGGACACCAGCCGGAAAATCAAGACCGTTTTCAAGTCGAGAATGGAAAAGGGCTTGCGCTGTTCCGGCAGCGTCAGTTATGGCTACCTTGCGTCCAAAGAGGACAAAGGCGAGTGGATAATTGACGAGGAAGCCGCCGCCATTGTGCGCCGTATCTTCCACAGCGTCCTTGCCGGGGAGAGCGTCGCCAACATCGCAAAGGCGCTCCGCTCCGAGAAAATCCCTATCCCGTCCGAACACTGGAAGCGGATAGGCGCGCCCGTCCGGGCGGCGAAGTATGCCGACCCCTACGCATGGTCAGCGTCAACAATCGGCTATATTCTCAAACGCCCGGAGTACATGGGGCGCAAGGTTTTAGGAAAGACCGTATGCGAGAATTACAAGACCAAGAGCAGCCGCAAGACCGCGCCGGAGGAACAGTATCATTTTGACGGAGCTATCCCCGCCATTGTGGACGAAGAAACATGGCGCACCGTACAAAAGATACGGGAAACCAAACGCCGCGCTCCCAAGCGGCAGAACGCCCCCAACCGCTTGACCGGGCTTCTCTATTGCGCCGATTGCGGCGCGAAGCTGACCCACCGCCACAACCTTGTGCAAGGGAAATGGATTGAGGACGCTTTCATCTGTTCCAACTACCGCCAACTGACCCGCGACTGCACCATGCACCACATTCCCACCGCGAAAATGGAAGCCGCCATTCTTGCCGCTATCCAGCGCGTGAGCTGGTATGTGCGGCACAATGAAGCGGAGTTTATAGAGCGCGTCCGGGCAGCGTCCAGCCTGCACCAAGAGCAGAGCGTCAAGGACTGCAAGCAGAAGCTAAACAGGGCGCAGCGGCGGCACAAGGAGCTTGACGGGCTTGTAAAGAAGCTGTACGAGGGCAACGCCACCGGCAAGATACCCGATAAGCACTTTACCCGTCTGCTTGCCGAGTACGACGAGGAACAGACCGGGCTGGAAGCCGCCATAGCGGAATTACAGGCGCAGATAGAGAGCGTGGACGCGGACAGGCTAAAAACAGACTGCTTTATTGAACTTGTGAGCCGCTACACCGACTTTTCCGAGCTGACAACGCCCATGCTCAATGAGTTTATAGAGAAAATCGTTGTCCATGAGGGCGAGGGGCGCGGCAACAACCGCCGCCAGCGGATTGATATTTATTTGAATTTTATCGGCGCGTTTGAAGTGCCCGCCCATATCGTTACCCCTATCGAGATGGAAGAACAACGCCGCCAGCAGGAGGAACAGGCGGCAAAGGAAGCCCGTTCACAGGAGCTGAAAAAGGCGCGGTATGAGAAGCGCAAGCAGGAACAGCGGGAGTTTACCGCAAGGAAGAAAGCGGGCTTGCTGACCCCGGAGGAACAGGCAGCGGAGGAACAGCGGTTAGCCCACAATCGGGCATGGCAAAAGGAATGGCGGGAGAAACGGAACGCCGACCAGCCAGAGAAGCCCCGCAAGAAATCACTGAATGAGCTTGCGGCACTTCAAAAGGCCGGGGCTGACATCACGCCAGAGGAAGCGGAACGCCTTGTAGCCTACCGCCAAAGGAAAGCCCGGCAACACAAAGAATGGCGCGACAGAAAGAAAGCCAACCAGCCGCCCAAGCCCCGGACGCTGAAAGAGCTTGCCGCCGCCGAGGGCACGGGGCTGACCCTCACGCCGGAGGAAGCGAAGCGTCTGGAAGCCAGCCGGAGCCGCAAGAAGAAAGCCCGCCAAGAACTGACAGCACAGGCAGAAACCGACCCCACCGCAGCCGCCGAGCTTGCAAAGCAGCGGGCTTATGATAGCGAAGCTGTAAAGAAATCCCGCCAGAGAATGTATGAGGAAGCCGCCGCCGGAAACCCCGAAGCCAAAGCCCGATACGAAAGCTATCTTGCCGCAAGGCGGGAAGCCTACCACAAAAAGAAACAGGACGAGAAAGGAGAACACATAGCATGAGAACACTCATTGACAACGGCAACGCCCCCGCCGCCCCCCGCCCGTATATCGGACATTACGGACACTTGCGAAAAGCCTATCTTGAGAGCTACCGCCCCGACTTCTACGCCACCCTTGCCGCCAGCGAAACGCTATATGAGCATTGTACGGAGATTGACGCAGCCGCCCGGAGCCGGATTGACCTAATCATGCCGGGGCTTACCGCCAGCGCGGGAGCCACCGAGGAATTGAAAGCCGCCGACCCTATGAAATGGGTAGGGCTAATGAACGCTTGCAAGGCGCAAGCGGAGGAAATCGTGAAGTTTGAGCTAATCTATGTTTGACGGTCAAGAGCCGGAAAAATCGGAAATCTTGCGATAACAGCCGCCCGGACAGGGAATGTATCGTCGGGGCGGTTTTTATCGTCAAAAACACTGTTTTCCCCAAGTCAAGAGCTGGAGAAAACACCCGAAAAATGCCCCTCTTACGTAACAGGGGCGCAGAAAGGAGAGTTTATGAGAACAGGGCTTACCAAGCAGGAAAAGACCACCGACATCTGGTTTGACGAGAAAGACCCCTTTATCCATATCCGCACCCACAACACCGACTTAAAGAAACGGCTTGCCACCTATGCCGGACAGCACCCCGAACAATGCAGGCTGACCGACCACGACCCCGAAACGGGCTGCATGGAGTTTGACATTGAGAAAGGACGCTTCTCTTTCCGTCTGACCGCCCCATACAGCGAGAAACGCCGGGAAGCGGCGCGGCAGTTTGCCAGAGAGAACAACACTACAAACTTGTTGAAATAAGGTGGATTTGTTCATAGTCTTGTGCTATACTTTTCTTAAAACAACTGGGCAGTAAATTCATTGAAATGGAGGAAAAGATAGATGAAAACAATAAAAGAATTAAATGATGGAGATAACATTACTGTTAATTTGTTCGGTAAGAAAAAAACGATTGAAGTCTTTTCTACAGGGGATAATAGGTATAATGAAAATGGAGATGATAAAGATGAGGGATTTGCCTTATCTGACGAAGAAATAACTTGTCTTAATTGGTTTATTGAAAATATCAAAATAGACGATTACAAACAAGCAATCGTACAGTATTGTAATGAACGCTATGAAGATATTGGAGATGGAGAAAAACAAATAGAAGAAGCAGATATAGAGAACGAGATTGATATTTCTGCTATTGCAATCAATATCGTCAAAATTACTCAATCAAAGAAAGGATTTGTCTATCCTGAAATATCTTTTTATGGAGATTGTGAATGCGATCCAGAACATGGTATCTATATTGGATTTAGGGATAAAAAGTTTTTAGGAATTCATGCGCAAGATTGGACATTGTAATCTGGCTGTTTCCAGTTTATCGGGCAGACACACCCATCTAAACAACTGAATACATCAACCAAGAGCAGTTATTTTCAATCGAGAAAATGGCTGCTCTTTCTTTTGCCTACGGGCAGAAAGGAGCGACCACCCATGACGAAACCGAGAGAGAAAACCCGCGAGGAATTGACTGCCGAGATTGAGGACGGCAAGAAGAAAATCCGGCAGTACGAAAACCGGGAAAAGATGTTGCGGCAAAAGCTGTCCCGCGAGGAACGGCGGGAGCGAAACCACCGCTTGATTGTCCGGGGCGCAATCTTTGAAAGCATTGTGCCGGAAGCAAAGGACATGGACGACAAGGAAGCCGCTAACTTTCTCCGGCTTGCCTTGACAGGCGAGGAAGCGCAGGCATATCTGAAAAAACGAGCCGGGGACGGAAACGCCGGATAAATCCCTTTGGAACAAAGGGCGCATTATCCGAGATTTCCAATTATCCGAGGAAATTCTTAGAAAGCGCCGATTTTAAAGGCTTCCAAAAAGATTTCCTCGGATAATGTTTCTCCACATGATACAGTTAAAACCACCAAAGAAAAGAGGAGGTTTTAACCATGAAGCAAAAAACAAATGAAAACAGGCCAACAACATGTGGATATCAAGAACTAAATCCAGAGATGGATGCTCTCTTAGCCGGGTATCTTGAAGATGGACGGCGCAAAGGTTTACAGGAAAGCACCATCCATCTCCATGACAAGATTGGCCATTACTTTTTATCTGCTGTGACTGAAACAGGTTGTATGAAGCCGCAGGATATGAATACCCAGAGCATAGGGACTGCCTGCCTGAGAATCAGCAGTAAGTGGTATCTCCCACACATCAGGACATTCCTCCGGTATGCTTATCAGTCCGGGCATACCAACAGGGATTACAGCGGTGTAGTTCCTTTATTTAAAAGACCACAGCCGTACCCTTCTGTTTACACGACAGAGGAAATCCTGAAAATCGAAAACAGCATTGATCTGGATTCTGCACATGGAAAGCGTGACTACGCCGTATTGTTGCTTGCAACACGGCTTGGAATCAGAAGTGGCGATATTGCATCCATGACGTTTGAAGAACTGGATTTTGCGAGGGATTTAGTCCTGCTTACACAACATAAAACCAGTGTTTCCATTGAACTGCCTATGGTTCCTGATGTAAAGGCCGCTTTAAAGCGATATTTACAAGAAGAACGTGCAGAACACGACAATCCGTATGTGTTCCTCCGCATTGTCCCGCCCTACAGCCATATCTCTGTGCAGGCAATCGGCAAGATCGTAAGGGCCGCCATTGCGGCAGCCGGGATTGATCCGAATGGAAGAAAACAAGGAGCCCATGCTTTCCGATCATCCCTCGCAAGCTCCATGGTCAATGACAACATCCCTTATGAAGTGGTAAGGAAAACTCTTGGGCATACAGACCAGAACGCCATCCGCTCCTATGCCAAGCTGGATTTGGAACAGCTCCGGGGGTATGCTCTCCCGGTCATGGAGGCAACAGGTACATTTGCCGCTTTTCTGGAAGGGAGGTGTTCCCTGTTATGAAGGCGTTTCAATCCGTTTTCAAAGATGAGCTTACGCAATACCTGGAAATCAGCAGGGGAACCGTCAGCGAGGAGACTTTGCGGAATACACGCAGGGTATTGCTTTCATTCGATTCAATGCTTGCGGAAGAAAACATGGATGTTATTTCAGAAGCGGCAGTTAATCGCTGGATTAAGGTGATCCATCAGGTAAATGCACCTAAGACAGTCAGTGACAAGGTGAGCTATCTCCGTAAATTTCTGCGATATCTCCAATTTAAAGGTCACAGTGTCTTTATGCCGGACTGCCCAAAAACATCAGACAGCTATGTACCATACATCTTTTCAGACGAGGAAATCCAGACACTTCTGGCTGGCGCCGACAATTGGGCTGAAAGACATACAGACCCTAAAACCCGTCAGACGGACATGGAGTTTTGTATGCTGCTGCGGATGCTTCTTGGCTGCGGGTTCCGGCTGGGTGAACCGCTTGCTGCCAAAGTAAACGATATAAATTTCCATAACGGAACCATCCTAATCCGTCATGCCAAAAATAACAAGCAGCGTGTCGTCCCGATGGATGTGACGCTGACAGAGATGCTGGAAAAATACTGCATCGCTATGGACATCAAAACGAAGCTGGAAAGCTATCTGTTCCCGGCATCCAAAAACGAAGGGGCTGCCGTCAGCAAAGGAACTTTTGATTTGCGCTTCAGGAAGCTTTTGTTGGAAACCGGTCTGTATGTACCGGGAAAAGCTCATTCCAGGGGGAAATGCCTTCATTGTTTCCGACATTATTTTGCCATCCATTCCTTTGCGCAGGCAGAGAAGGATGGACGCCCAACAGATGATTCTGTGCCGTTTCTGTCTGTCTACCTTGGGCACCATGACATGGACGAGACTGAGAAATACCTAAAATTCAGCGGTGACATGTTTCCTGAATATATGGGGCTGTTTGAGAATTATGCTTCCGGCGTATTCACGGAGGTGGCATATGAGGAATAAAAAACTTCCCGAATTTACACTCCTTCTGGAACAATCCTTTACGGAATATATGCCACTCTCATCAGGGCTTTCCGCTAACACCGTCAGATCTTACAAGCATTCTTTCCGTCTCCTGTTCCAGTATGTCCATCAGGCAAAAAACAAAAAGAGCGGCGAATTCCTGTTTAAAGATCTGGATTTTGAGACGGTTGACGGGTTTCTGAAGTGGATTGAAACGGAACGGGGCTGCTCAGTATCCACAAGAAACCTCCGTCTTTCGGCACTTGCCTCTTTTGCCGCTTACGCACAAAACAGAAATTTTGAAGCGGCGACTGTGTTTGCAAATGCGGTCAGGAGAGTACCTGTAAAAAAGAAATCCAGCCAGCCAAGAATTATCTTTTCCCTTGATGAAGTATCAGTCCTGCTCCGGCTCCCTGATCCCAAAAAGCGCACAGGATTCCGCGACCAGGTTCTCTTAAACCTGATGTATGCCAGCGGGGCAAGGGCACAGGAGGTCTGTGACCTCAAAGTCAGGGATTTCTTTGTAGAGAAAGACCGCTATAAGCTGACGATTACCGGGAAGGGGAATAAAACCCGCAGGATTGTGATAGCCAGACCCAGTGGCATTCTCCTGAAGCGGTATCTGGAGGAAACAGGCCGTGCCGGAGAACTGGAAGCGTATATTTTCCCCAGCCAGACACATCCGCAGATGACCATTTCCTGTATTGAGGAGATTTATAAAAAATATATCGCCCTTGCAAGGGCGGGACATCCTGAAATGTTTCTGGAAAAACGCTATTCCCCGCATACTATGCGCCACACAACCGCCACCCATATGTTGGAGGCAGGAGTCCCGATCATGGCAATCAAAAACTTTCTCGGACATTCCTCGGTTTCCACGACAGAACGGTATGCTGAGCTTTCACAGGGAAGCGTGAACAGGCATATCCGGGATTGGAATGAGAAGTGGTTTTCCCATCAAAAGGAACTCCCTGCTGACCAGAAACAGGAGGAACCGTTCCCAGACTTTCTGAAATAGTAGTTACATTATCCGAGGAAATCTTTTCGGAAGGCTTTAAAATCGGCGCTTTCTAAGAATTTCCTCGGATAATTGGAAATCTCGGATAATGCTTCCTATCCGAGTTCTGGGATAGGAAGCACTTATACACCCTTGCGGGCGTGTGCGTTCTCCGAAGGCTCTTGCAGAGAGCTATGGCGGCTACGCCGCATAAGGGGAAGCTACACTTCCCCTTCGACAGCTTGAGCTGTCTACCCCTTAGTGTACTTGCCGGAAGCGAACACCTTGCTACGCAAGCTATTCACTTCCAACAAGTCTGAATGTCGCTCTAACGGAGGTGATACCCATAGCGATATACCATTGTAACATCAGCATAATCAGCCGGGGAAAAGGCAAATCTGCCGTTGCCGCAGCCGCCTACCGAAGCGGCGGGAAACTGACAAACGAGTGGGACGGAATGACCCACGACTATACCAGAAAGGGCGGCGTAGTCCATACAGAAATCATGCTGCCGCCCCATGCCCCGCCCTCTTTCTCTGACCGTTCTACCTTGTGGAACAGTGTGGAGCTTTACGAGAAAGCAGGCAACGCGCAGCTTGCCAGAGAGATTGACGCGGCACTCCCCATAGAATTATCCAGAGAGGAACAGCTTGCCCTTGTTAGGGAGTACTGTTCCTCTCAATTTGTTTCCAAAGGAATGTGCGTTGATTTTGCCATTCACGACACAGACAGCGGCAACCCCCACTGTCATATCATGCTTACCATGCGACCCCTTGACGGGAGCGGCGCATGGGCGGAGAAGTCCAAAAAGGAATACGACCTTGACAAGAACGGGGAGCGTATACGCCTGCCAAGCGGCAGATACAAGACCCATAAAGTAGACTTGACCGACTGGAACGACAAGGGAAACGCCCTCTTGTGGCGCAAGGCATGGGCTGACATTTCCAACAGCTTTTTAGAGAGGAACGGAAGTCCCCAGCGTATCGACCACCGCAGCAACGCCGAGCGCGGCATTGACGAAATACCCACCGTCCACATGGGCGTTGCCGCCTGCCAAATGGAGAAAAAAGGTATCGCCACCGAAAAAGGCGAGCTGAACCGGAATATCCAAAAGGCAAACCGCCTTATCCGGGAAATCCGGGCGCAAGTCGGCAAACTCAAAGAGTGGCTTTCCGAACTGTTTAAGGCGCGGGAAGCCGCCCCGGAGCAGCCGCCAAAATCCCCCGATCTTGCAAGCCTGCTGATGAAATATTTAAGCGTTCAGAGAGAAAAGAGCCGCAAATATTCACAGGGCTGGCAGCGGCAACACGCAGCCGATGAACTGAAAACCGTAGCCCAGACCGTCAACTATCTTTCCGAGCATGGTATCTCCACCCTTGACGAGCTGGACGCCGCCCTTTCCTCTGTCAGCGGGCAGGCTGACGCTATCCGGGTGGGTATGAAAGCAGCCGAGCAGCGCATGAAAGAACTGCAAAAGCTGATAGAGAACGGCAGGAACTACACCAAGTATAAGCCCGTCCACGACCAACTGAAAAAACTGAAAAACGGCTTTGCAAAGGCGCGTGAGAAGTACGAGGAAGCCCACCGCGCCGAGCTGACCCTATGGGACGCAGCAAACCGCTATCTCCATGCCAAGCTGCCGGAGGGAGCAAAGGCGCTGACCGTTTCCAAGTGGGAAGCAGAATACGCAGCCTTGCAAGCCAAGAGGGACAGCGAGTATAACAAGCTGAAAGAAGTACGCGCCGAGGTTGGCGAGCTTCAGAAGATACGCAAGTGCGTGGATATTGCACACCGCGCCGAGCAGCCGGAACAGACCCACGCAAAGCGGCATGATTTAGACCGATGAAAGGAGTTGATTTTTTGTACTACACCCAAGACCAGATAGACCGGGCGAACAAAGCCGACCTTGTTTCTTTCCTGCAATCACAGGGCGAGCCGCTGGAACGCGCCGGACAGGAATACCGCTGGAAACGGCACGACAGCCTGACAATCCGGGGGAACAAATGGTATCGCCACAGCCAGAGCAAGGGCGGCGGCCCCGTTGATTTTGTCATGGAGTTTTTCGGAAAGAGCTTCACGGAAGCCATTGCAACGCTGACAGGAGAACGGGGCGAGGGGAAGCCTGTGCAGCCCTCTCCCCTGCAACTCTCCAACTTCCACTTGCCGCCCCACAGCAACACAACCGAACAAGTGAAACGCTATCTTACCGAAACCCGCCGCATTGATGAAGATGTGACGGGCTTTTTCATTTCCAGCGGCGATATTTACGAGGACGCAGACCACCACAACGCCGTATTTGTAGGGCGGGACGAAAAAGGCAGACCATGCTATGCCCACCAGCGCGGCACAGCCGGGAACTTCCGGCTTGACGTGAAAGGCAGCGACAAAGCCTTTAATTTCTGCTACCGGGGCGAGGGCGAAAGGTTGTTTGTCTTTGAAGCCCCGATAGACCTTTTATCTTTCCTCTGCCTGTTCAAAAAGGATTGGCAAAAACAAAGCTACCTATCGTTGGGCGGCGTGGGCGAGAAAGCCCTCTTGCGCTTCCTCTCTGACCGTCCAAACGTCAAGACTATCTACCTATGCCTTGACAGCGACGGGGCCGGAAACGACGCTTGCAGCCGCCTTGTGAAGCTCATACCGGAGGGCTTGACCGTCCACCGCCTTGTGCCGCTTTTCAAAGACTGGAACGAAGTACAGACGCGCCGACAGGAAATCGCAGACGGGAAATATATCCGGGAAGCTATCTACGGATTGAAAGAGCCGCCGCAGGAGGAAACGGTTGAGATTATCCGCATGAGCGAGGTTGACACACAGACCGTCGCATGGCTATGGGAGCCGTATATCCCTTTTGGGAAAGTAACCATTGTGCAAGGAAATCCCGGCGAGGGAAAGACCACCTTTGCCCTACGCCTTGCCGCCGCCTGCACCACCGGGGGAACGCTTCCGGGTATGAAGCCGCTGCCGCCGTTTCAAGTAATTTACCAGACCGCCGAGGACGGTTTGGGCGATACCGTTAAGCCCCGGCTGATAGAAGCCGCCGCAGACCTTGACCGCGTTCTTGTCATTGATGAAGCAAAACGGGAACTGACCCTATCCGACGAGCGCATAGAGAAAGCTATTGTGCAGAACGGGGCTCGGCTGATTATCCTTGACCCTATACAGGCGTACATGGGCGAGAAAGCCGACATGAACCGGGCAAATGAAGTACGCCCCATTTTTCGCCGCCTTGCCGACGTTGCCGAGCGTACCGGGTGCGCCGTTGTCCTTATCGGGCATTTGAACAAGGCAAGCGGAGGACAGAGCGCGTACAGGGGCTTAGGCTCTATCGACTTTCGGGCGGCGGCGCGGAGCGTCTTACTCATTGGGCGCGTGAAGCGTGAGCCGAATGTGCGTGTAATCGTCCATGACAAATCTTCTCTTGCGCCGGAGGGGAAGCCCGTTGCCTTTTGCCTTGACCCGGACACAGGCTTTTCATGGATAGGCGACTATGACATAACCGCCGACGAGCTTCTATCCGGCGCAGGCGGCAACACCGCCACCAAGACCGAGCAGGCAGAACGGCTGATACTGGATTTACTTTCAGACGGGAAAGAGCTTGCCAGCGAGGACATAGAAAAAGCCGCAGCCGAGGCCGGAATTTCAGCCCGTACCGTCCGGGCGGCAAAGAAAAACCTTGACGGACGCATAACCTCAAAGCGTATCGGCGCGGCATGGTATCACGCCCTCAAAAAGTGAAGCGGCAAAATCCAAGTGGCAAAGCCCAGATACCTTGCCACTTTGCCACTTCGCCACTTCAACCCCAAATCCACCGCCCCATGTGATAGCAGCATGGGGCTTTATCTATGAAAGGAGAGCCTATGAACAACAACGACACCACCAGTCGCAGCACCCCCGCAGCCGCTTCCCCTCTGACCGTAAAGGAAACCGCGCCCGCCCTTGTAAAGACCATCGGCGGCACAACCTTTGATATTCATATCCATTTCAGCGAAACCAGCCGGGAAACCTTTACCGACAAGGTTGTGCGTCTTATTCAGAACGACAGCGACAGTGTAACCACAGAAAATTAAAGTGCTTTTCTTCTAGTTCCTTATTGACAAAATCCGAACGGCAGGACTATCATAGATCCGGATGAGGAAGTGCAGCATGCGGTCTCCACCCTGTTTAGTGTTTTCCGTACCTCTGGGAGCGCCTACGGCGTTGTGCGGTATTTCGCAGAAAACAGCATCCTATTTCCTAAACGCGCCTATGGCGGTGCATGGGATGGAAAGCTCACCTGGGGGACGCTGCCCCACAGCCGTGTCCTTTCCGTCATACATAACCCTGCCTATACTGGCGCATATGTGTATGGCCGTTACCGGGACAATAAAACCGTAAATGCTGACGGCCATTTCGAACACCATCCCGTCCGTCTCCCTGACAAGGAAGAATGGAGGGTATTCATTCCCGGGCATCACCAGGCCTATATCTCCTGGGACGATTTCGAAGCGAACCAAAAACAGCTCTGCTCCAACCAGACAAACACAGAGCTCTGCGGACCGGCGCGCGAAGGCGCCGCCCTCCTCCCGGGACTCCTGATCTGCGGCAAGTGTGGCCGCCGCATGACTGTCCGTTATACCGGGAATGGCGGCATACGCCCCCTGTACGAATGCGTCGGCCGCTGGGAACACGGCAGCAAGGCCACCTGTTCCTCCGTCCCTGCCGTTCCCCTCGACCAGGCTGTATCCGATAAGATCCTCTCCATTA
>OGZY01000221.1_pt1 | contig 40871 bp, 41 predicted proteins | sample 1576911 | NCBI WGS metagenome assembly OGZY01 (sample SAMEA3541488, study PRJEB24748) | human gut metagenome | biome: human gut; feature: human-associated habitat; material: faeces | place: China | collected 2012 | reverse complement strand
AGCATACGGTTCATACCCGTACGGTCGATGGTTCGAATCCATTTCTAGGCACCATTTGTATTTAACGCTTCTTATTTTAAGAAGCGTTTTTTTTATTTTCCTTGCCTGACTTATAATTTTTAAATATAATAGAAACAGGAATAACCATTAATAATACGGGGTGGTGAAAATAATGAAAACAGAAAGAAGAAATATTGCTTTACTCTATGCAGAGTCAGTGCTTCCAGTGGTATTTGCATAGAGAAAAACTTTACTGGATAAACTGGTTCTGCAACTTAGAAATAAAAAACTAAGGAGTGAAACCAGAATGAAATATATAAATGCAGATATAATATTACCAGATCATTTAATAGAAGAGCTTCAAAAATATGCTCAAGGAAAATACATATACATCCCTGTGAAAAAAGAAAAACATAAAAAATAGGGTGAAGTATCTGGTTACAAAAAAGAAATAGAAGAAAGAAACAAAAAGATAACTGAAGAATATCGTAGTGGTATATCCATTTCAGTTCTTGCTGAAAAATACTATCTTTCTATTTCTGCTGTAAGAAAAATAATATATAAAAAATAAGTATTCACAAAAATATTCATAATATAATTACAGGTGGTTAAGATGAAGTATGATAAAGATTTTTGGAGTGCACTTGATTCTCTAGTTTCTAATTCAACAATAATAATTGATAGACCCAAAGGGAGCATCCATCCCAAATATACAGATTTTATCTATGAGGTAGATTATGGTTATTTATCTGATACCTCTTCTTTAGATAATGAAGGAATTGATATATGGAGAGGAACTGAGCCAGCTCAAAAAATAAATGGGATAATATGCACGGTTGATTTAAAGAAAAAAGATTCAGAAATTAAAATCTTAATCAACTGTACAGATGCAGAGATTCAAACTGTCTATAAAGCTCATAATAGTACTGAATTTATGAAAGGAATTTTGATAATCAGATCATAAATTTAAAATAAAATTATATAAGAATATTTTTAATAGTAACAATCAAATTTTAATTTCTTTACACTTTATATTACAGAATCATTTATAACATTGTCTTTCCTTTTTTTATCTGTTACTCTTTAATAAAAAATGGGGGGATTTCAAATGAAAACAGGATATGGAGAAAGGGATATTACTCCTGATTATCCCATAACAATGGTAGGTTTTTACAGAGCAGATAATTTGTCTAAAGGAATTTTAGACAGACTTTATACTCAATGTGCACTGTTTAGTTTTGATAATGAATATTCATGTATCATCACTATAGACAGTATCGGATTTACTATAGAAGATTCTAACTATCTCAGAGATACTATTGGAAAAGTTCTAAAAATTACAAGAGATAAAATAATGATATGCTTTTCACACACACATTCAGCTCCAAACAATGGGATAGAACGCTCTTATTTTGATTTTATCTGTTGTAAAACTCTTGAAGCTGTAAATGAAGCAGCTGCTAATATGAATGGTGTAAAAGCAGCCTGGGGAAGTTTTGAAACAAATATAGGAGAGAATAGAAGATCTGAAAATAAATCTTTAGATAAAAGAGCTGGAATATTAAAAATAAGCGATTTTAAAAGTGGAGATATAAAACTTATCCTTTTAAGAGTTACAGCTCATGCAAATATTTTAAGCAGTGATAATTATTTTATTTCTGCTGACTATTTTGGAGCCATAAGAAAATTTTTAAAAGAAAAATATAATTGTAATATTATGATAACTCAAGGAGCTTCTGGAAATGTTCGACCTCTATATAGACAGAAAAATAGTGATTTTCTTGAAATTCATTCATATGAAGCCTCTTTAATACAAACAGATAAAAATACTCCTCCTGCTGAAACAATAGAAATGATAAATAAAACTGCCTATGAATTATATGATGGTATTGATAAAATTATCCACTCTATTGTTCCAGAAGAAGTATATAGAATGAAGATGTTTTCTGAAATAAAGAGATTTTATTCTGATGTTCCTTCTCTTGAAAAAGCTAATGAAATACTCATAGAAGCAAAAGAAAAAGCTGGAATAGATGGAAGCAGCTGGTTAGAAGAAGTAAAAAAACTAAATAACAGCAAAATTACTGAACAGCATACAGACATTGAAATACAGTACTTTATTTTAAATAATGGCTGTCTTTGTGGTATTTCAGAGGAAATAATGTGTGAACTAGCTTTAGATGTTGCAGAAAAAACTAAAAACAACCAAATATATCTTGGTGGATATACCAATGGGTGCAGTGGTTATTTTCCCACTTATGAAGAATTTCTCAAAGGGGGATATGAAGTAGTCTGGTCATACCTTATTTACTATATCTATCATGGAAGGGTTTCTTCACTTAGAAAGGAAAGTGGAGGAATTTTAGTTGATACAATTGTTTCTCAATTTAAAAATTTACATAAAATATAAAATCAGATATTTTACTTGGAATTTGATATTCTTATTAAATGGAGGTAATTTTAAATGGAAATTCGTTATGCTCTACCTAATGATTTAGATGGTTTGTTAGATTTACTGAAAGCTAATCACGTGAATACAATTCCAGAAGAAGAAAAGAAAAATGGATTTGTAACCACTAACATTACTAAAGAACAATTATACAACTTGATGGAAACTGAAAAAGGAATTACAGTGGCAGCTGATGGTGATAAGATTGTAGGATTTGCTCTTGCAGGAAGTTGGAAATTCTGGCAGCCTTGGCCGTTATTTACACATATGATTGAACATCTTGAAGAATTTAAGCTGAATGGAGAGATATTGACAGTTGAAAATTCTTATCAATATGGTCCTGTGTGTATCGATAAGGAATATCGTGGTACAGGTATATTTGAAAAACTTTTTGCTCTTTCTCTTGAGAGTATGGCTGACCGTTTTCCTTATATGGTTACATTTATCAATCAAATTAATCCACGTTCTTATGCTGCTCATACAAAAAAAGTAGGGATGACTGAGTCTGGTACTTTTGATTGGAATAATAATCATTATTGGCTTATGGCTATTAAAACAAAATAATTCTACTTCTAAATAACAAATGTGGATGACTAAAAGCTAAGTTAAATTTTAGAACTTTGGAAATTAGAGATATTTGTATAATTAATGAAGTAAGTAAAACGTAAAAAATAGTATGTTTGAACGAAGTGAGTTTACTATTTTTAGTTTTATGAGCAAAATTAATAACAAATATTTCTACTGGAAAAGTTTTAAAATTATATTCCTGCTTATGGGTCACCCACATTTTATTTTATATAAATTATTTTAAGTTTTCTTTATTAAACTTTTTAATAACTTCTAAAATCTCTTCAGATGTATTTAATGCCATTACCTCTTCTACAAGAGCCTCACATTTTTTCTTATCTAAAGACATTATATTTTTCTTAATTCTTGGTACAGATATAGCTGACATTGAGAATGAATCAAGTCCCATTCCAAATAGAAGGGCAGTTGCTTTTTCATCTCCAGCAAATTCTCCACACATAGAAATAGATATTCCAGCTTCATGAGCACCTTTTATTGAAAGTCTTATAGCTTCTAATACAGTTGGATTGTATGTATCGTACAAGTGAGAAATATTTTCATTTCCTCTATCTACTGCCAGTGTATATTGTGTCAAGTCGTTAGTTCCTATTGAGAAGAAGTCTACCTCTTCAGCAAAGTTTCTAGCTCTGAAAGCAACAGCAGGAGTTTCTACCATTATTCCTAAAGCTATATTTTCATCAAACTTAGCACCTTCAGCTATTAATTCAGCTTTACATTCTTCAAGGATAACTTTTGATCTTCTGATTTCTGTTATGTCCATTATCATAGGAAGCATGATTTTGATATGTCCAAAAGCTGACGCTCTTAATAATGCTCTGAATTGAGTTTTAAGAATTTCAGGTCTGTCCAGACATACTCTTATAGCTCTCCATCCTAAGAATGGGTTTTCTTCTTTTGGAAGTTGCATATATGGAAGAGATTTATCTCCACCTATATCCATAGTTCTAATTGTAACTGGTTTCCCTTCCATTTTTTCAGCAACAGCTTTGTATGCTTCAAACTGCTCCTCTTCTGTTGGGAATCTGTCATTATTCATGAATAAGAACTCAGTTCTGTACAGTCCAATTCCTGTTCCACCGTTTCTAAGTACTCCATCTACATCTTTAGGAGAACCTATATTAGCCCAAGCTCCTACTTTTATACCATCTTTCGATATAGCTTCTTTATCTTTTAATTGTTTTAAAAGTTCTTTTTCCTCAAAATATTCTACTTTTTTAGCTTCATATTTTGCTATTTCTTCTGCTGAAGGATCAAGTATTATATCTCCTTTTAATGCATCAACTATTACAGTTTCTCCATTTTTTACAACAGAACATATATTTCCTGTCCCTACAACTGCTGGCAGTTCTAATGATCTAGCCATGATAGACGAGTGTGCAGTTTTACCTCCAATTTCAGTGATAAATGCCACTACATTATTCAAATCTATCTGAGCAGTATCAGATGGAGTAAGGTCTTTTGCTGCTACAACTGTATTAGGAGGAAGTGAACTCAAATCTAAGATTTCCATTCCTGCTGTGTTGTAAAGCCATCTTTTTCCAATATCTCTAAGGTCTGCTGCTCTCTCTCTTAAATATTCATCTTCTAAGTTAGAAAGCATTTCACAATAATCATCTATTCCTCTTTGAAGTGCTGCTTCAGCATTTATTCCTTCATCTTCTATGATTTCAGTTACTTCATCAAAAAGATCTTCATCCTCTAGAAGCGTAATGTGTCCATCAAATATTGCAGCTTTGTCTTCTCCAAGTTTCTTTGCAGTTTTATCTCTTATTACTAATAATTGCTCTTTTGACTTTTCTCTTCCAGCTAACAGTTTTTCTTTTTCTTTCTCTGGATTAGAATTTTTTCCTTCTTCAATAACAAGTTCTTTTTCCTGATATAAAAATATTTTTCCTATTGCAATACCAGGTGATGCATCAATACCCTTTATTTGTCTACTCATACTTTTTCCCTTTCTTCATTCATTTTATCAATAATTACAATTAGTCAAAAAAATAGAAGGCACTTATACAGTACCTTCCATTAAACCTAGTCTTTTAAATTTTCAAGAAGGTGAGCTAATTGTTCTACAGCTGTATCAGCGTCATCTCCTTCAGCATGTACAGTTATTTTAGTACCTTTTTTAACTCCTAATGAAAGTAATTTTAATAATGAAGTTCCCTTAACTCTTTTTCCTGCTTCATTTTCTACTTCAATTTGAGAAGAAAATGTTTTAGCTAAACTTACAAATTCATTTCCTGGTCTAGTGTGTAGTCCAGTTTCATTTTTGATTTCAACAGTTTTACTTGCCATGTTTCTTTCCACCCTCTTATCTAAAAATTAATTGTATAAAAAATTTATTCTTATTATCAATAGACTACTTTATTTTACACTTTTTGTCAATATCTTTTATTTGTGTGGATTTCAAAAAAATGAAAATTTGCATATCTAATTGACAATAAAGCCAGGATGGTATAAGATAGGATTGTAGTGGAAATTTAGAATTATAAGGGGGTTTTAGTATGGATATTAAAACTATTAAGGAAAATGCAAGAGAAAAAATGAAAGGTTTTTGTAATTTATGCAAAATTTGTGATGGTGTTTGGTGTTCCGGGAAAGTACCAGGAATGGGTGGAACTGGAACAGGAGAATCTTTTAAAAACTCATATTTAAAATTGAAAAATATAAAAGTCGTAATGAGAACAATTCATGACGCAACTGATCCGATTTTAACTACTAATCTTTGGGGAAAAGAACTTTCATTTCCATGTCTTGGAGCTCCTATAACTGGAACTAAATTTAACATGGGAGGAGGAGTTACAGAAGAAGAATACTGCCTTGATGTAATAGGAGGAGCTATTGATGCTGGTACTATTGGAATGATTGGAGATACAGGAGATGCCAGCTGTTATCTTGCTGGATTAGAAGCAATAAAAGCCAATGGCGGTATGGGTGTAGCTGTTATCAAACCTAGAAGCAATGAAGAAATAATCAAAAGAATAAGATTAGCTGAAGAAGCTGGAGCTGTTGCTGTAGGTGTAGACGTTGATGGAGCTGGACTTATAACTATGAAGCTTTTTGGACAGCCTGTAGGACCAAAATCTTTCGAAGAAATAAAAGAACTTGCTGCTTCAACTAAACTTCCATTTATGATAAAAGGTATTCTTAGTGTAGATGAAGCTGAACTTTGTGTGAAAGCTGGAGTAGATACTATTGTTGTTTCTAACCATGGAGGAAGAGTGCTTAATGAAACACTTGCTCCTTGTGATGTAGTGGAAGATATAGTAAAAGCTGTTGGAGATAAAATCAATGTACTTGTTGATGGTTCTGTAAGAGAAGGTGTAGATATCCTTAAATACATAGCTCTTGGTGCTAAAGGTGTTCTTGTTGGAAGACCTCTTACTTGGGGATCTATTGGTGGAAGACAAGAAGGAGTTAAAACTATATTTGATACACTAAAAGGACAGCTTACACAAGCTATGATTTTAACAGGTGTTAAAGATATAAACAAGGTAGATAAAAAAATTATCACTAAATAATTTTTACCTCATAAGGAGAGCTTATGGAAATATATAAAAGCAGCATAAATGATAAGGAAAACTTCATTAAGATGAGAGTTTCCTTATTTAAAGAGCTTGGAGAGATAGATGAAAATAGTGAAATTGAAGAGTTGATCAAAGAAACTGGAAACTATTATACAAACCATATAGATAAAGATTTGTTCTGCTGGTTTGCTGAAATAGATGGCAGTATAGCTGCTGTAGCTTCTATGTGCATCTTTTGCAGAATACCATATTTTCAAAATCCTGTCGGGCTTGAAGGTTATATATTAAATGTGTACACTCTTCCTGAATTTAGAAATAAAGGAGCTGCTTCAAAACTCATAACTGAGATAATAGCCTTTTCAAAAAACTCAGCTATAAAAAAGCTGTGGTTAAATTCCAGTGAAGCTGGAAAAGAGATATACAAATCTTTAGGCTTCAAAGAAAATGATAATGAAATGGAACTATTTCTTTAAGTTTAATCAATAAAAAAATAACGAAGCTTTCCTTTTGGGTTTGCTTCGCTTTTTTTATATATTAAAAGAACCAGATTAATTTTTAGAAGTTTGAAAATTATCTTACATTTAATTCTGCCCTATCGGATAATATTTAAAAATTTCCCTTACTTTTTTATCTTTAGTATAAACATTCCTCATATCAAAATAGAAATTATCCTTCATTCTGTTTCTTATATTATCCAGATTCATTCCTCTAAACTGATTCCACTCTGTGAGCAGTACAATTCCATCTACATCATTAGCTACTGAATATTCATCAGCACAATAAATTATATTTTTTTCTATATCAGCCAGTCTCCATCTTGCTTCCTTTGTTCCTTCTGGACAGTAAGCATGAATCTTTGCTCCATTATTTACAAGCCCTCTTATTATATCTATACTCGGAGCATCTCTCATATCATCTGTATCTGGTTTAAAAGAAAGTCCCAGTATTCCTACTACCTTTCCGTTTACTCCATCCATTTTACTGATTATTTTTTCTACCATCTTTTTCTTCTGCTTCTCATTTGCTTCAATGGCTGCTTTTATTATAAACATATCCTCTCCATATTTTTGAGCTATATCCACTATAGCCTTTGTATCTTTTGGAAAACAAGAACCTCCATACCCGGGACCGCAATGCAAAAATTTTGGTGATATCCTTCCATCCATTCCCATTGCCCTTGCTATCTCCTGTGAATTAGAACCTACTTTTTCAGATAAGAGAGCTATCTCATTAATAAATGAAATTTTCACTGCAAGAAAAGCATTTGATGCATACTTTATCATCTCTGCTGTCTCTATATTAGTAAACATAAAGGGAGTTTCATTTATAAAGAGCACATCATATACTTTTTTCATTATCTCTTTTGCTTTTTCAGTTTCATATCCTATTACTATTCTGTCTGGTCTCAAACAATCTCCAACAGCCTTTCCCTCTCTCAAAAATTCAGGATTGGAAACAATATCAAATTCTATATTCTCTCCTCTCTCATCAAGTTCTTTCTGAATAGCTTCCCTCACTTTTTTTCCTGTTCCTACTGGTACTGTAGATTTATCCACTATGACTTTATAATCATTTATATATTTTCCAATAGATGATGCCACATCTAATACATAATGAAGATCTGCTGAACCATCCAATGCTGGAGGTGTTCCCACTGCTATAAATATAACTTCAGATTTTTCTACTGCATATTCAATGTCTGTTGTAAATTCAATTCTTTTTCCTTTTATATTTTTTACTAAAAGTTCTTGAAGCCCCGGTTCATAAATAGGTACTTTTCCTTCTTTCAAAGATTCTATCTTTTTTTCATCTATATCCATACATACAACCTTAGCTCCAAATTCTGCCATTATTACCCCTTGAACAAGTCCAACATATCCTGTCCCTATAACTGCAATATTCATAGTTCTCTCCTTTACTCTCTAATTATTCTCTTTAAACCATTTTACAAATTTTCTTATTCCATCTTCAAACTCTGTTGTTGGATTATATCCTATCAATTCCCTTGCTTTTCTTATATCAGCATAAGTCTTATCCACATCCCCCATCTGCATAGGAAGTTTATTTATCTTTGCTTTTATTTCAAGTACATTTTCTATAGTTGCCACCATCTCTTTCAAAGATACTGTATTAGATTCTCCAAGGTTTAATATTTCATATACATTAGAATTATTTTCCAAATAATCAATAGATTTTTTTATCCCTTGAACAATGTCTTTTATGTATGTATAATCTCTAAATGTATTCCCTTCTCCATAAAAAGGAATGTCTCTGCCTTCCATTATCATTTTAGTAAACTTGTATATGGCGAGATCTGGTCTTTGCCTCTCTCCATATACTGTAAAAAATCTTAATTGAAACATATCTATTCCATAAAGTTTATGATATACATGCCCCATTACTTCACAGCTTTTTTTAGTAGCTGCATAGGGAGATATTGCAAAATCTACAATGTCAGTTTCTTTAAAAGGTGCTTTTTTATTATTTCCATATACTGATGATGATGAAGCCTGTATGAATTTTTTTATTCCCAGATTTTTACAGCTTTCTAAAAGATTCATTGTTCCTCTTACATTAACTGCTTCATATTCCAGAGGTTTTTCCAGAGATGGTCTTACTCCTCCCAGCCCTGCCAGATTAATTACAAAATCAGGTTTTTCTTTTTCAAATATCTCTTCTATCTTTTCATTATCTCTTATATCTGAATAATAAAGTTTGTATTCTTCACTTGCAGTCTCTTTTACAAGCTGGGCAATTTTCTCCTCTCTGTCTTTTAATTTTAATATAGAGGGTAACTTTTCTCTCTTATTGACAGACTCTAATACATTTCTGCATTTTATATCCAAAGAATAATATTCGTTGAAATTATCTATAACTATCACTTTGTGTTTCTCTTTCAACAGCTCCTCTATTAAATGCGACCCTATGAATCCTGCTGCTCCTGTTACTAATATTTTCATCTTCATCCTCCAATTTTTCCAAATAGAATAATTTTGCATTATCATCTTTCCCTCTGGTGAATGTTTTCTCATCTACTACAAAATAATCCTTAAATCTTTCTCTATCTAATTCATGATTTTCTAAAAGAACAAACTCATCTTTCAGTATTGTTTTATCATCAAGTCTCTTTATACTTTTTCCTATATTCCATACATCTTCTATTTCAAAATCTTCTGAATAAACATCCCATTTAATAGGCATCTTCTTTACCATTCTTATTTTTGGAATGCTCTTATCGTTTTTTTCTCTCAAGTCTCTTTCAATAAACCAGTTAGTACTGTTATTTGCTATGAGCATGAGTATTCCGCTTCCCAGTATAACGCTCTTTATTCTAGTGTTCTTTTCTTTTCCAAGATACATCCAGCAATAAAACGGTATTAAGACTGTCAGAACAAGAAATATATATCCTAAGGAAACATTCTTTCTTAAATAACCACCTGCAAAGAGAAGCACTGGAATCCCTAAAGACACTGCCCATATAAAGATACTTTGAATATTAAAAAGTATCCTGTCAGATTTTTTTAGTTCATTCCATCCTTTGTGATAATAGTAGCTGCATATAGATCCCACCATTAAACTTGAAGTCATATAGAGTGGGATTCCATATCTCTTCTTTTTCATTTTTATCAATGACAAAAGTATCAATACTAATAGATTCCACACAAATGCAAATTCAAAAAACTTTTTATCTTCAGTTCTCTCTCTGCTCCATTTTTTTATTATTCCAAATGCTGAAAAAAACATCCATATTCCCATATATACAAAGTAATCTAAATAGAATAATATTCCTTGAGTATGTTTTGAAGTCCATGTATCTTTTTCTTTTTCCATTACCCCTAAAAATATATCTCTATAATTCAGCAGCATCAAAACTGGCCATATCCCAGAAAGAACAAGCCCAGTTCCAAATGTAATGAGGATTCCTTTCCAGTTTCTTCTATACTTTTCTATTCCATAAACATATCCATAAGCAATAAAGAATGAAAGAATCATTCCATACAGTGCCACTGGTCCTTTGCTCAATACCGAAGCAGCTAGGAATATCCCGCTTATAATAAAATCTCGCATCCTTTCTTTTTTCATTCCTGATACCAGAAAAACTACTGCTCCAAAAGCAAATACATAACAATACATATCCCAGCTATTTTCATTTCCTGTTTTAATTATCATAAAAGTAGAAAGAGCAACAAAAGATGTTATAAAACTGTAAAAACTTTTTTCTGTAAGCAGCTTTACAAGATAATAAATAAGGAAAATCAGCATTACAGAAATCACTGCTACTGGTATTCTAAGTAAATATTCATCTGTTGTATTGTGAAATATTTTCATCATTCCAGCTGTTATCCATGTTGGAAATGGAGGTTTTTCAAATCTTAAATTTCCATTCAGTGTAGGTATCAGCCAGTTTCCACTTTGTACCATTTCTCTGGCTGTTATGAAATTTCTTGCTTCCATCAAATCTGCACTTTTTACCCATAAATTTGAAAAAAAAGACACGATTGACAGGAAAAAAATAATCAATATATACTTTCTGTCTTCTTTTGACATTTTAACTCCTTTTTTTCTTTATTAAATATATGTTCCTTGAATAAATAAGCAGATTTGGTGCCTGGCCAAGAATAAATACAGGGTCTTTTCTATATATTGCATAGACCAGTAAAAGTGAACTTCCTCCCAGACTGAATATCCAGAAAGAAAATGGAATCACACTTTTCCCTGCTTTCTCACTGGCTATCCATTGCACAATGAACCTCATTGAAAAGAATACCTGTCCTATCATTCCTACAATTACAAAGAAATCCCAATTTAAAAATCTATTCATTTTATTCTCCTTTTTCAATTACATATGAAAGTTTTCTTTTTTTCATCCATCTGACTGCAAAAGCGTCTTTCAATCCTTTAAACAATCTGTTGAAAACTCCATATTTTGATTGGCCATATTCTCTGTCATAGTGTCTCACTGGTACTTCTATTACTTTAAATCCATTTATTTTAGAGAGTGTAGGGAGAAATCTGTGCATTCCCTCATAAAGATAAAAACTATCTACAACCTCTTTTTTAAATAATTTAAGAGGACAGCCAGTATCTCTTATATCATCTCCTGTTATTAAATTTCTTACTCCATTTCCAATAAGTGATGATATTTTTTTCTTTATTCCATCCTCTCTTGTAGTTCTTCTTCCATTTACCATGTCATACTCATTAATATATGCAAATAGCACATATATGTCCTCAGGATCAGTCTGAAGATCTGAATCCATAGTTACTACAAATTCTCCAGTGCACACTTTAAATCCTGCTGCCAGTGCCGCAGTCTGTCCATTATTTTTTGTAAAATGGTATACTTTTACATGCCCGTTTCTTTCTGCTTCTTTGTCTAATATCTCTTTGCTCCCATCTGTACTTCCATCATCAATTAAAATAATTTCATAAGAATCGAATCTTTTTTTCAAGGCTCTCTCTACCTTTTCTATAAATCTTTTTATATTTTCTTTTTCGTTATATACAGGGGCAATAACTGAAACTCTTTCCATCTTTTAATTCCTCCTTGCTTCTTTGCTCAACTCAATAATAAAATCAAAAGGTAAAAATCTGGTTAAAATAAATAATTATTTTTTTAATACTTTTTTACTTAATATTAACTTTTTAGTGATAAAATGTATCTAAGAGTTATAAGTGAGGTGCATAACATTGAAAAATATTTTAATAATAGAAGATGAAAAAAAAATAAGAAGATACTTGCAGTTAGAATTAGAACATGAAAAGTATTCTGTTGATACTGCTCAGGATGGAGAAGAGGGAGTAGAAAAATTTAAAAGTAATTTTTATGATCTTATTCTGCTTGATCTTATGATGCCGAAGCTTTCTGGAGAGGAAGTTTGCAAAATAATAAGAAAAACCTCTAATATTCCAATTATAGTTCTCACTGCAAAGGATCAGATTCTTAACAAAGTAGAACTTTTAGATATGGGAGCTGATGATTATCTTACTAAACCTTTTGAAATAGAAGAGCTTTTTGCCAGAATAAGAGTAGCATTAAGAAATAAGAGCAATTTCAGCAATACAGACTTTTTATATTATGATATTTTAAAATTAAATCTTAAAACAAATATTTTATACAAAGATGAAAAAGAAATTTCTCTTACAAAAACAGAGTACAATCTTTTTTATTATCTTCTGTTAAACAAAGAACTGGTTGTATCAAGAGAAAAAATACTCAATGAAGTGTGGGGATATGACTATATGGGAGAAGAGAAAATAGTGGATGTCTATATCAATGCACTAAGAAAAAAAATTGATTATGATGAAAATAAATTTATTCATACAGTAAGAGGTTTTGGGTATGTATTAAAAAAAGAAAGTGACAAGAGAGGTTAAGAATGAAAAAATTATCAGATGAACTTCAGAAAAGCTACTATATTCTTATTTTTATATTCTCTTTTTCATGTCTTGGACTTTTATATATCTTTGCTTCATATATGATAAAAGTTTCCAGTGCTGATATAACAACAACAAATATATTTATTGATTATGAATTAAATGAATTTAGTGAAAAATTAGAAAAAAATATATCTATTGATTCTTTATTTAAAGGTGCATTAGAAGAATGTCCTAAAATAGATAATGTTTTTGTTATTTTTAATTATCATGGAAAAATATATTCTAATAGCGATACTTATCCTAAAGAGCTTCAATTAGAAAATAATGATGAGATACAAAATATAGGTTTTTATGATTACCAAGTACTTCACAGAACTATTTATATTGATGGTATTGATCCTATTGAACTTAGAATAATAAAAGATCTCAAAGGAGATAAACTCATATTTTTCAGATCTATTGGTATAGCTGGTTTGTGGGTAATTTTGACTTTAATTATAGGAGTATACATATCAAAAAAATTCTATAATAAATTTATTCCACCTTTAAGAAATATTCAGGAAATAACAAATAAAATAAATCTGGACTCCCTTGATACTGATGTGAAAACAGAGAATAATTTTATTGAATTTATCTCTATTATTCAGTCATACAAAAATATGCTTGGAAGATTAAAGAAACAGACTGATGCTCAGATAGATTTTGTCAACAGTGCTTCTCATGAATTAAAAACTCCTATATTTATAATTGGGGGATATGTAGATTTAATTAAAAGATGGGGTGCCTCTGATAAAAATATACTAATGGAATCGTTGGATTCTATTGAAGATGAGACAAAAAATATGAGTGCATTAGTTACAAAACTTTTATTTCTGGCTAAAGATAATAAAGATAGCCTTGATTGCAGAAAAATATATGTATCAAGTGTTTTAGAAGAAATAATCGGACACCTTAAAGTAGCTTATCCAAAACAGAAAATAAATTTTACTCCTCAAGATGCAGTTATATATTCTGATTCTGATCTTGTAAAACAGCTTTTCCTTAACCTTATAGAAAATGCTGTTAAATATGGACTGGATAATCCTATTGACATTTCTATTGCACATAGTAAAAATATTACAGTTATTATTGAAGATCATGGGATGGGAATAAGTAAAGAAAATCTTGAACATATTTTTGATAGATTTTTCAGAGTGGATAAAGCTAGAAGCAGAAATATGGGAAGTCATGGATTGGGAATGCCTATAGTTAAAAATATAATAGAGGTATTGAATGGAGATTTGGAAATAAAAAGCGAGCTTGGTAAAGGAACTATTGTGCATGTTACTCTTCCTTTTTCACTAAAATAATTTTCTGATTTTTCAAATCTTGTAGATTATAGCTTAGCCAATAAAACTTAGTGGAGATATAATTTTAAGATTTTTTCTGATTTTTTTAACTTTTTTGAGTTATATCTTAGCTACAGTAAAGATATAGTCTATTAATTTTGTTCGTAAAACATAAAAAAATAGTTGAAGGATTACAACAGTTCCACTGTTGCATCTCAGTAATTATAGCAGTTAAAATTCTAACTGCTTAATTACTGGAAACTCGTTTCACTCAAACAGTACCGATTTTGACGAGGCGCTTCACTTCATTAATAACGACATTATCTCTAATTTTCGCTAAGGTATAACTAAAAAAATCATTTTTATCCTTAAATTTTATTTGAACTAATCCTTTTTTCACTCTTAATAATCATTATTAATATCTTGATTCTGATTTTCAAAAGACATTTTTTCTCTCTTAGTAAGAATATACCACATTTTCATTCCTACAATAAGCACTACCTGTACTCCATAGGCTGCTATTACCCCGCTTAACCCATAATTCTTTATCATAGGGAACAGAACTACCATATATATCAGATTAGCTGCAAAAATTATTCTTGTCTCTACTTTTATATATCCTAATGAAAGGAAAAGAGGATGCACAGCTATAAATACTGTTCCTAAAGATTTCATTATAATATATAAATTTATTTCAAACTTGTATTTCAATACCAGCTCACTAAAGAACTGAGCAAAAAGATAGAATCCCACTACATTCAGTCCTACAACCATTACAGTACAGACTCCTAAAAGAAGAACCGACACCTTCAAAAATTTTCTAAATACTTCCTTAACATCTTTTCTTGCAATTGTTTCACAGAAATATGGGTACAATGTCTGATAGATAGGTGTTCCTATTTTATCAAGGACAATAGCTACAGTTTTGCATATCTTGTATATTCCCAACTGCTCTAATGACAGCATCTTCCCTATTAAAAGATTATCAAAATACTGCACTGGTATATCCAAGCTTGAATTTATATTAGTAAGACATGTAAATTTAAAAAATTCTTTATTAAAAGCAGATTTTTCAAAAATAAATCCAAGAAGCCCTCTTTTTTTCAATATCACCATTGCAAAAATATTTATCAGTATTCCATTTAAAACATTTGACGAAAGATATACAAAGACAAAATAAAAAAGATCCAGCTTAAAATAAAAACCTACTCCCAGCATAATAAAATTATATACAGAAGTCACTACCCTTTGATTTCTCAGCATATCAAATCTATCAAAGCTTCTCAATATTCCAATGGGAGTTCCTTGAATATTAAAAATTATATACAGAGAAAACATTGTCAGCAGAAACATTTCCTGAGGAGTAAAATTATATATTTTCTTTATCAGCATACCTGCTGAATTTAGTATAATAAAAGCAATTACAGCAGTGACTATATCTAAAATATAACTGAATTTTATAAGCTTTTTTACCTGATCATCTTTTCCCTTCGTTTCTGGAAAAAATTTAATAAATCCCTGCCATGACTGGAAATTAAATATTCCATCTACCAGTGAAGCTATCCCTTGTATCAGAACTATAAATCCATATTTTTCCATTCCTATACCCTTTGTTACAAAAGATATAGATATGATAGAAAGTACTGATCCAATAGCATCTCCACTGAATATATTTAGAAAATTTCTTACCAGTTTATCTTCTAGTAAATTTTTTAATCTATTCATTTTTCATTCCTCTAAAAATTGATTTTTTTATTAGCTATCTTCAATATTTTCCATTCTTTGATAAATTTCAATACTCCTGTATAAATAAGAATGTTCACCAATATTTTTTTCATTCCTTTAAAATGCTTGAATTCAAGAAAATACAGCTTCTTCAAATCTTTCTTTTTCCCCCAGCTCTTACCCCACCAGTGGATTCCATGAGTTTTTTCAGTTATTTTAGAATATTGGAACTCCTCTGTAAAATGGTAAGGATAAAAATAATTAGAGGGATACATTTTTATGCTTCCATCTTTAATTTTTATTATCTCATCTTTTAATTCAAAAGAATATTTTTTCTTCAGCACTCTTGTGATTATAGCTGGAATTGTGTAGATAGGCTCATTCCATATATCTTCCTTATAGAAATCAAGTATATCTTTTACCACTTCATGATGAGGTATTGCTCCTATTATTCCTGCACTTATCACATCTTCACTTTCTAATCCGATAAAAAAATCATCTTCCAGAAATTCATCTAAGCTTTTTATAATCTGCATATCAGTATCTAAATAGATACCTCCATTTTCATAAAGAACTTTCATTCTAAAATAATCAGATAAAAAAGCCCATAACTTTCTATCTAAGCACTCTTTTAGAAAAGCATTATTGTTTATCTCATTTTCAAAATCTAAATTACTTTCATTCCATTCTATAATTTCATAATCTGGAAGTTTTTCCCTCCAAGAGTTGATACATATATCCATCAAATTTGGCTTTGAATTATTTCCCAGCCATATATAATGTAATTTTTTAGGTATCATACATTCTCCTTTTTCTTAGAATTTTGGTATCTTCTGAACATTTGTTATCTGTTTTCCTAAAATTTTTCTAAGTGTATTAGGTATAAAGACTGAAAAAGACAAAAGAAATTCTTCTGGTTCAACTTTTTTACTATTCTTTAATGCACTGTAAAGCTCCTTGTATCTCTTATGAACTCTTTTCCAATCCCCTGCTCCATTGTATCTCTTATATACAACTACAGAGTAAAAACTTAGAATAAGTGCAGAAAGCACTTCCCTTCCCTTTACAGAATCCAGTTTTTTATACTCATCAAAAAATCTTTCACATATACTCTCTAATGAAACTATACTTTTTTCTGAAACTTTATTCATTATACTTCCAGTTCTCTGTCTGTAAAAATAAAATGCTCTGTCTATATATCTGACTTTCTCAGCCTTCAAATACACCAAAGGAGTAAACTCACTATCTTCATGGACAATATTTTCATTAAACCAGATATCGTTTTTTAGCAGAAACTCTCTTCTGTATATATCATCTACAACCTCTTCTCTAAAACACTTAGGCTTTTGAAAAAGTTCCCAGAAGAAATCAACACCTTTTAATATTCCGCTGTTCTTTATCATATCCGACCTAAACAGAGGATCTCCTGTTTTTTCAGGAGTGTAGTATCTCATATTTCCTACTATAACATCTAATTTATCTTTTTGCCCCTCTTTAAAAAATCTTTCAAACTCATCAACATCTATAAAATCATCACTGTCTATAAATGATATATACTCTCCAACAGCAGCTTTCATTCCTGCATTTCTTGCAGATGAAAGTCCACCATTTTCTTTATTTATCAAAACAGTTTTTTCAGGATACATATCTTTAAATTTTTCCATAATTTTAAAACTGTTGTCTTTTGATCCATCATTTACCAGTATTATTTCCAGTTCTATATTTTTTATATTGTACAAACTCTCCAGACATTCTTCCAGATAATCTTCTACATTATATATAGGAACAATTATACTAAGCTCCATCCTTTTCTCCTTCTATAGTTTTGAAATCTTATCTCTATAAATATCTATTATTATTTTCTCATCAAATTCTTTTAATATTTTTTCTCTGCCTTTTTTACCCATTCCTTCTCTCTCTTCTTTAGACAAGTGAATGAATTTTTCCATTTTTTCAGCAAGATCCCTGCTGTCCCTCACATTTACCAGATAGCCATTCTCTCCATCATCCACTATCTCTTTACATCCTGTGACATTTGTAGCTATTATAGGTCTCTCCATAGCTGCACCTTCCATGAGGACTTTTGATATTCCCTCTCTGTATGATGGAAGAACCAGACAATCTATCTCTTTTATTACATTTTCAGGATGATCTACTGTTCCCAGATAATTTATGACTTTTTCCTCCTGAAGCTTATTCATATATTCTTCAGTGATTCCAGATACAGCTTCTCCTCCCAATGCTCCTAAAAATTGAAATTCAACTTTATCTCCATATTTTTTTCTCAACATTCTTGCAGCCTCTTCATATTCTCTGAATCCTTTATCAAAAAAAGCTCTGGCTACCATGAGAAATATAGTTCTCTCATCTTTTCTTTCCATAGGCAGTGGTTTGAATCTTTCACAATCTGTTCCTTCTCCTGGGAGGATAAATACTTTCTCTCTGTTTCCAATTTTATTTTCAATAAGAGTTTCTTTATCATCTGAATTTAAAACCCATATCTCCTTTGAAAACTTCAATGAAAATCTATACAAAGCGATTGCTACTTTTGAAATAAGGCCTCCTTTTACAAAGGAATACCCCAATCCAGTCAAGATTGCTACAGATTTCTTCTTAGCCATTCTGGCAGCTATCGTCCCATATATATTAGGTTTAATTGTGTAGTGAAATATAATATCAGGGTTCTCTTTTTTATATAGTTTATACAAATCATATGTCAATTTCATGTCTTCCACAGGATTTATCCCTCTTTTGTTAAGAGTGATAGATACAGCTTTTAGACCTGGAATAGTCTTTTCCATATCTATTCTTCCATTATCTGGAGCTGCTGCCACTACTTCATAACCATCAGCGACTAATGCTTTTAATAATCCTCCCCTAAATATATATATGTCCCACATATAGTTAGCTACAAAAAGTATCTTCATATTTCCATCCTTTAGTAATCTTAAAATAGTAGTGATATTTCTTTTCCATGTCCTTCATCTTTATATTTTGCTGCGTCCTCTATTTTTTGCCATTTCTCAGCAGCACTTCTATGTTTCAAAAATATATTTTCGTAGATATAAATATCTTTATTTCCAATAAAACTTAATTGATTATTTATTCTGAAACAGCATATAAGAGCTGCTACAGCAACAATTCCTATTTTTACAGCAGGAGCCATAGCTTTTTCTATGAGCATAGGTATTACAAACCAGTAAGAATAAACAAAAAGTATTCCAAATCTCAATGATATAACTGAAAGTTCAGAAGTATACAAAAACATAAATACAGATATATATGTACTGTTTAAAAATATATTCCCATATCTTTTACTCATCAGTTGGTAACCTGCAAAGTATACCAATAAAAATATTACTATTCTTTCAGCATAGAAAAGTGAAAATCCCAATGGAAAGTCCCCTGGTATTATAGAAAGATACCCAGCTATTTTCTGACCTATTCCACCTGGAAGGTAGCTTCCAAACATTCTTACTCCGTTGATTATCAATCTAACATTTGAAATATAGTAAATATTTCCTAAAACAAAAAGTCCTAGTATAAATTTTCTGTTCCATTTTATATTCAGTATAAAATACATTGGAAAATATATTATAGAGCTGCTGTGGAACATCATTCCCAGCATATTCAAAGCAATAAATACTATTGGTTTTCTATCTTCAATATATTCTATTGAACATAAAAACAGCAGTATACTTTTTATATTTCTCATCATATCTATTTCCAGAGCTATTCCGTGTATTCCAAAATATAGGAACAATACAAATATTGGATATTTAGAGTATCTCTTAAAAATAAAATATATCAAAAGAAAATCAGTAGCTGTATTTACAAAATTAAAAACTAAATAATTAGATGAAAAAGTCTTTATTATACTTGAATATAATTGAAATCCAGCTTCATATCCTGAATGAAATATGCTCTGATAGTTTCCAGAAAGTACTTGGAAAATATTATCTGCTTTATCAAAGTTAGGTTTATATGAATACCAGTCATAACCTAGATAACCTCTTGTTCCAAAGAATACAACCAGCATTACTATTGAAAGAATATACAATGCCTTTTTTACTCTTTCATTTAAAATTAATATATCAATCAAACTGCCTATGCCTAGAATCCCTAATATTATAAAATATACCATCATTTTATCTCTCCCCAATTTTGTTATATAGTTTTATATATTCTTCTGCACTATTTTCTATGCTGTATTTTTTGCTTTTCTCTAAGCACATCTCAGCCGTATGATTGTATAATTTTTTATCTTCTAAACTCAATATTATTTGGGCTAATTCTTTAGAATCGTTTGGACATATAATCCCTCCTCCTTCTACTACATCAGCCAGTCCAGGTACATTACTTGCTATTACAGGCCTCCCAGTTGCCATTCCTTCTACAGCAGTCATACCAAATCCTTCAAAAAATGAAAACTGAATAATTATATCTGCTGTTTTTAAAAGTTTAGGAATATCCTTTCTCTTTCCTAAAAATTTCACTCGCGATTCCAGTTTCTTTTCTTTTACATGCTTCTTTACATCTTCTTCTAAAACTCCATCTCCAACAAATATCATTTTATACTTTTCAGGAAGATATTCCAGAGCTTCAGCTGCTCCTTTTTGATTCTTCGACTGATGAAATCTTGAAACCATCATTAAAATTATATCTCCCTCTTCTGCTCCGATCTCATCTCTAGGAATAGGAATAGAATTTTCAAATATACTTAAATCTATTCCATTGGGAATAACTGCATACTTTTCCTTTTCTCCTCCTATCCAGTCATAAAGGCTATTTTCTGTAGCATGAGATATACTCACTATTTCATCATATCCATTAAAAATAAATTTATCTATCATTCCTAAAATTTTATTGCTTCTTCTTCTGTTGGAAGTACTATGCTCTGTTGTTAGATATTTTCTATTTTTGTTATTATCAAGCAGTCTTGCCATTCTAGTCCAGTATTGAGCATGAACCAAGTGTACATGGACTATATCATAATTTCCTACCTTTATTTTTTTATTTATTTCAAAAATATTCAGTGGAGATTTTTTAGAATTATATTTAGATACATATATTTCTATCCCTTTCTCTTCTAAATCTTTTTTAAATACTGCATTTATGTCACTCAATATCATGAGTTCAATATCATGACCCAGTTTTTTTTGAGCTGGAAGCAGTTCTGTGAGAAGTTTCTCTGCTCCTCCCAGTTCTAAAGAGGTTATTACATGAAGTATTTTCATTTATTTCCTCCTGTAAGTTTATAGTATTTACTTTGGACAAGCCTTATTATAAACTTTACTTTATTAGTAAATGGTATATTATATTTCAGCATTTCTTGGTAATAAAATTCAAATCCCTTTGGATTCTTTCTCATAAGAGAATTAAAGTTTTTAGTATATCCATCTTCCAGATACTCAAAGAAATATATTCCTTCATCTATATATCTCATTTTGTACTCTTCTCCTATTTTGACCCATACAGTAGCTTCTGGAATAAATTTTTCTCCTTCAAATTCCTTAAATGGATTTTTTTTAAGAATGTCTGTTTTGAAAACCTCTGCTTTATCTCCATCTATTCCTAATTTATAAACTATTTCTATTGGAGAGGAATCTATCCTGTATTCTGGGTAAGGCTTCCCTGTAACTTTTCCACTTGCCATATCTATCTTTCGAAATATCATTCCTCCAAGATTCTCAGGAAGCTCCTTAGCCTCTTTTAGAATAGTTTCTACACAAGTATCAGTAATATAGTCATCACTGTCTACTATGAAAAAATATTCTCCCTGTGCTAACTGCACTCCTCGATTGACAGCTCTCATCTTTCCACTGTTTTTCTGATATTCATAAATGATATCCATAGCTCCTTCATTTATATAATCAGCCATAAGCTTTCCTGTTCCATCTTCAGAACCATCATCTACTACTATCCATTGAAATTCTTTTACAGTCTGTCTTTTAAGACTTTCATAGAGTCTTGGAAGTGTATCTTTTCTATTGTATGAAGGTGTAAAAATTGTAATCATATTATCTTCCTTTTCCAAAAATTACTGTCTTCAATGTAAGAAGCATAATTACTATATCTAAATAAAGACTGTGATGTTTTATATAGTAAAGATCATACTCAAGCTTTCTTCTAGCATCTTCCACACTTGCACCATAGGGATACATTACCTGCGCCCAGCCAGTTAATCCTGGTTTTACCATATGTCTTAAATTATAATATGGTATCTGCTTTTCAAGTTCCTTTATGAAAACCATTCTTTCAGGTCTAGGTCCAATAAAACTCATCTCTCCTTTTATGACATTAAGAAGCTGAGGAAGTTCATCTATTCTTGTTTTTCTCATTATATTTCCAAATTTTGTAACTCTTGGGTCATTTTGCTGTGCCCATTTTGCTCCATCTTTTTCAGCATCATTTCTCATGCTTCTAAATTTATGTACTTTAAACTCTTTTCCATTCTCTCCAACTCTATCCTGACTGTAAATAATAGGTCCCGGACTTTCCAGTCTTACTATAACTGCTGCTACTGCCATTATTGGAAGAGTTACCAGACCAATAGCCACTGCCATTCCTAAATCAAATACTTTTTTTACTCTGTTTTGCACCTGGCTGTGAAGAATTTTAAACCCATATGCTTGAAGAAGCCACTCTTCATCTATAAATTCCACATCTATTTTTTCTTCGTTTTCAAGCATATAATCTGAATAGCTCTTTACCTCTATACCAGAAAGCTTCAAGTCCAATACTTCTTTTATCTCCTCTTTTGTAAGCTTCAATTTAGTAAGTATCAAAATAGATATTCCATTGGTATTTATGAAGTCTGAAAGTGATCCACCTCTTTTACACTCATCTATATACTCATACTCTGAAAACTTAGAAAGACTTTCCACTATTCTTTTTTTCATCTCTCCATTTCCATAAGTAGTTACTTTTTTTATCTCAAAAGTAATTATACTTATTATTGTACTTATTAATATTTGAGATGCTGTAAAAATAAGTATGAATGGAATTATTGAGAAATCCCATATATCAATAAACCATATAAAGAATGCCACAAAATTCAGTATTAATATAATTACAAATCTTTTGTTGCTGTAGTAATATCTTTTAAATTCCATGTTATCAGTAATATATAATCCTACAATAATAAATGTAAATACCCCTAAAGAATAAATAGGTATCCCTATTTCAAAAATGAAGAAGTATCTGCACAATAAAAATATTATTCCTAATAATACTGTATATATTAATTTTAACGTTGTACTTTTTTCTTGTTCCATTTTTTATCTCCCTTTATTCTTGAAAAAGCTCTATTCTTTTTCCTGATAGTATACTGTTGTCTTCAAAACTATTTTTATCATAGTAAAGTCTTGCTTTAAAAAGCTCATTTCCACTGTCTTTTCCTATCTCAGAAAAAACTCCGCTAGGATAAGCTTTATCACTAAATCCATAAACTATAAGAATATTATTCTTCTTTGGAAGATATTGATTATTTCTAAACAGCACCCCATTTTTCCAGTTTTCATCTAGTTTTATTCTGTTATTATCTTGAATATTTACTATTTTTCCAAGAATATCAAATTCAAAAATGAGATTATCATCTACTGCTTCCCAGTTTCCTCTCTCATTTCTATCAAGAAGAGATTTTTTAATAACTGGTGAAACTATTAAAAGATATCTGATATTTGCATTTGAGTCAAATATAAATGGAAGAGACTCATCTTTTGTATTAAAAGATACAAGATTCATTCCATGCTCTATGCTTCCATCTACTTTTTTCTCTATTACAACTGCTGGAAGGCTGTCATCAATCAATGATGTTTCTATTACAATATTTTTAGTTTTTAGCATTCCATTATTATTCATTTTCAAAGATACTTTATTTACAGCTTTGGGATACAATCCAATTATAGGAATTTCTCCATTAGCTTTTACTTTTGTTTTATAGGTATAATCTGGGCTGTTTTCTTTTCCCTCTATTGTTATTGTTATATCTTTTCCAACAGCTTCATTTTCTATTTTTACTATTGCAGACAATGGTGTTCTTCCATATGGATTCAATTTTATAAAAGGAGTCTCAAAAGTATAATATTTTTCTCTGTATTGTTTTTCAAGCTCTATATCGCTATTTTTATCTAAAAGATAGAATTCTCCAAAAGATGACATTTTTTTATAATCTATATTTTTTAAGTGTTGATCTACAATCTCTTTTAATTTTGGAGATACAAGAGTTATTTCATCAATTCCTTTACTTGTAGCCACTACTTTTTTCATATCATCCAAGATAAGTCTCGAATTAAAAAAATCTTCTTCATATTTTTTAAAATTATTTATATCTTCCTCTTTAAATTCCATAAGAGAAACTACTTCAGCATTACCAGCTATTATATTATTTATCTTATTTAACTGCTCTCCATTTAAAGTTTTTATAATATCTGCTATTTCTTTATCTGGAAACAATTTTAAGACTTTATCTTTTATTTTCAAAACATCAGGTATCTTATTTTCATTTTTATTTATTTCATTATAATTAAAATTAGGATATTTTTCTGATAGATAATTTTTAAATTCTACTGAAAGAACTTCTATTTCTCCAAATCCTTTACTTATATTTGCAATTTTTACTGCTTCTTCCTGTGTTACATCTGGGGAAAAATATCTATCTGAATTATATTTACTATTATCTTTTGTATTTAATGCATCTACTACTTCAGGAAATTCTAAACTTTCCTTTAATATTTCTAATTTTTCCATTGATAATCTATTCATTATTGAATTAAAATTTTTATCATTAATTTTTTTCTCTATTTCTTTTTTTAATTTCTTACTTTGACTTTCTTTGTATGTCATCACTAGGCTTGGGCTGTTTGATAGTTTTTCCATTATCTTTTCTTTAGATACATATAGAAGTATACCTAACCCAATAATACAAACTGAAGAGCCTATGATTAATTTTTCTTTTCTATTTATCAGCATTTCTACTCTCCTTTTTTATTAAAACTTTATCCATATATTATAATAAGAAATCAGTATAAAATCCAGCGTATTTTTTATATAAATATTTCTTTTTATAAAAAAGCTCTGTTTCTAAACACAAATTTCTATTTCCTTTTTCACCAACTTTCTTAGTACTCTTTTATATTTTTTTCTTTGATATATTTAGATTATAATTTATAATATAAAAAATACTTTATAACGGGAGATGATAATGAATTACTTTTTTTTAGTATTTTCTACATTTTTCTTTTTACTTAATTTTTTCGTCATAAGAAAAACTTTAAAATATGTGGTTCCAAATGATAAAAAAGTTTTTTTCCTTTTACTGTTTTTATCTCTAGCGCTTCTATTTTATCTGTATAGATTTTTTGGTTCCCATTTTTCTTATTCAGTAAATAAATTTGTATCTTATATCATTTATTATTATTTAGCATTTTTAATATATGCTTCTATTTTATTTATTTTTGCCTCTGTAATAACTATGATTTTTAGATATAAATTAAATTTAAATCTCTATAAAATATCCTTGATTCTAGTTCCTATTATTTTATTAGCTGGAACTTTCTTTAAACACCATACCATTGTAAAAAAATATGACATCAAACTAGATAAAAATTATGATCTGGAACCCCTTAATATTGTTTTAGTATCTGATATTCATCTTGGCTATATAAACGGAAATTCCTCTTTTTTAAAGATGAAAAATATTATAAATTCTCTTAATCCTGATATTGTTTTAATAGCAGGTGATCTTATTGATATGAATTTAGAACCTGTTTTAGAAAAGAATATGTTAAAGGAATTAAGTGATATAAAAACTAAATATGGGGTATATTTTGCATTGGGAAATCATGATATCTATGGAAAGAAAGCTGCTCTTCTTACTGCAACTTTAAGAGAAGAGGGAGTAATTGTCCTAAGAGATGAAAAAGTATTAGTAAATGATAAATTATACATAGCTGGAAGAGATAATTTTTCAAAGAAACCTCTCAAAGATATCATTGGGGATCATTCAGATAAACCTGTTATCCTCATACAGCATACTCCTGATACTATTGAAGAAACTGTAGAGAACAAAATTGATTTACAAGTTTCTGGACATACACATAAAGGCCAGTTTTTTCCGGGAAATCTTTTTACAAAAAGAATTTTCCTGATAGATTATGGACTTAAAAAAATCTCTGACAGTAATATTCTCGTTTCATCAGGATATGGAACTTGGGGGCCACCTATAAGAATAGGAAGTTCTTCTGAAATATGTCTCATCAAATTTTATAATTAATATTACAAAAACTTTTCTTTGTTTTATTTTGGAGAAAAGTTTTTTTATTTTTAAAATTTCCTTCTCAAATTAAATAACAGGTGTATTTTATCATCTTATTTTATTTTTATTTTTGTAATTTTATATTTTTTTGACTTTTTAGAAATTATTTTTAAGTATACTTGGTTCATAATATATTCATGATGTTTAGAAACGAAAAAAAAGACAAAATTAATATTTTTTGTTTGCTCATCTCTAAGGCTCACCAATTATTATTTTCAAAACAATTTTATGTAGTTTTTTCTTTTTTATAGAAATTTTCAATTTGTTATCATTACATTTTATTGTTATAATAATCCTATAAAGAAATATTATATAGATTTTATTTTAACAATTTAGAATAATAATTTATCTTAGTTTCTAAAAAATAAATTTACTTTTATTTTCAAGGAGGTAAAAATGATAAATTCACAAACAATAAAAAATGCTAAAGCTGGTAACGAAAGTGCTATTCAAGAAATATTCTCTTCGTTCAAAAGCATTCTTCAATTAAAAACAAAAAATTACTTTTTCTATGGTGGAGATAAAGAAGATGTTCTTCAAGAGGCTATGATAGGTCTTTTAAAAGCAATAAATGCATATGATGAAAATAAAAATGCGTCTTTTACTACTTTTGCTATTTTATGTATAAAACGTCAAATAATAACAGCTATTAAAAGTTCTAATTCTGGTAAGAATAAAATATTAAATATGGCTATGTACAGCCCTGAAACTGAAGATAACTCAAATATAGCTTATGAAACTAAATCTTTTAATTTTTATAATCCCGAAGAAATATACCTCAGCAAAGAAAGATTTAGACTTTTGAATCAATATTTAAAAAATAACCTGAGTAAAATGGAAAATGAAATATTTGAATACATGCTTTCTGAAATGACTTATACTGAAATAGCTAAAAAAACTGGAAGAGATCCAAAATCAGTAGATAACAGCATTCAACGTATTAAGAAGAAACTTAATGGCTTCTTAAAAGAATATGACAGCATTCAATAATAATTATTTTATATAAATGATGCTAATTAAAAAAAGTCCGATTAAAATAATCAGACTTTTTTTAATTTAAATATTTTTTTATTATTGCACAGTCTCCTTCTGGAATCATATTTCCGTATATAATCTTATTTCCTTCCAGCATCACAAAGCACTGAAGATCTTTCTTTTCTCTATGAATCAGTATAGTTATTTTCCCCTCACCATTTTCATCTGTAAACTTTTCACTTTTAACAATTTCATATTCTTTTGCAAAATACTCCACTCTGTCTTTGAATATTTGAACAGCTTCATCTCTGCTGGCAAATATTCCTACTACATGACTGTGGTTATCATATTTTACTATGCCACCTTCTATTATTTCCTGATTTTCTGCAAAACCAGAAAAATTTAATGCTAATATAAAAAATAATATAATTTTTTTCATAACTTCCCCAAGTTTTATTCAAACTGTTCAATATTCCTAATTTATTATAACACCCATGTGCAATAATGTAAAAATCTTTTATTTTAATTTATTCTGTCTTTATATCATTTTCCTTTTTATTATTTAAGAAATAAAAAATAGACCTGCCACCAAGAGACTATCCTAATAGAAAATCTATTTTAAAACTTTCGTTTTTCATCTTTATTTTTTAATTTAAATACTGATCATAAAGATATTTTTATTAAAGATAGACCTTAATATAATACTATATTTAAAAAGAAATATCAAGATTAAATTCTCTCTTTCGTAATTTTATTTTATATTTTTTGAAAATATTCTCTTCTTTTTTAAATTTTATTAATTTACTTTACAAATAAAAAAATATCTTTGCCATCGAGAATTTATTTTTATATATTTTTTAAAAAATATTTGATTTTCAAATTATTTGTGTTATAATATCATTATCTTATATTCATATAATTTTTTTAACCTTTCTTAATTTAAAAATTACTACTACAAACAAAGGGGCTCTTCTGGAGCTTTTTTGTTTTTTAGTCTATAAATATTCTTCTTTTCATCTATAATTTCTCAAAAATATCCACTTCTCTCTAAATATCATTTTATAAATAATCTTTATTTTTTAGTAAAAAAAAATAGATTTTAATTCAAGAAAACTTCTTAAATATAAAATCTATTTTACATGATGTAATTTGCTAAATTATGGTGCGAAGAAGCGAACTTAACTTAATATACCTTAATATAAGAAAGAGAAGAAATTAATCTTCTCTTTTTCTTTAAAAGTCAAGCCATACTCTGCATAGCCTTACTCTCCCAAAGCCCTTTAAAATGGATTTTACAAGGTCGATTTTTTAATTGTTTTCCATATAAAAGTCAATCGCTTTCTTTTTCATATCCTCCATATTTGTAAAAGTAGTTTTTTCTCTAAAAATATTTTGAATTAATTTATCCATATCTGGCTTTTTGCCCTTACCTGCTCTTCTGCTTATTTCTTCTTCCATATCTTCATAAGAGAAAAAAGAGGTATATTTTTTCATAAATTCACTGCTTAAAAGATCTTCTGTTGTTATTTCCTCATTTTCCATTTTTTCTTCAAATTCTTTTTTCGTCATAATATCCTCCCTTTTTTATCTATTTTTATTTATAATTATATAATAAAATATCACTATTTTCAAGTTCTTTATAAGCAAAGAAAAAAGAGGATAATTTAATATCCTCTCTTCTTTTACTAAACTCTAGGAACTAGATAAGTTATATCTCTTAAGGTCACTTATATTGCACCACAGAAAAAAGAGGGCTATTTTAAAGCTCTCCTTTTCCTTTTTCGACCAGTTTTAAAGCAGTTAAACTTTGTAAACTCGGTTTTCTCTTCTCAGTTTCTTCATATTGAAACTTCCCCAAGTCTAATATGTTAATTTTAATATAGCACATTTTTATTTTCAAGTAAAGTATAAAATAAAAAACCTCCAAAAGGGAGGCTCTTTACTATATTATAAAATCATCTTGGGGAAAGATTTTACTTGAAAAATCTCTGAGAAGATTTTCTATAAATAGAATACATTATTTTTCTTATTTAGTCAATCTTTTTTTTGACAAATTAGTTTGTTTTAAGAAATTATTGTTTATTAACTTAACAAGTTATGAACTTAATTTTTATTTTTTAAAACACATATTGAAAATAAAATCTTTTATTATTAAATGTAAAAAATAAAATTCTTTATTTTAAATAAAAAAGTGAGATTTCTCCCACTCATTTTATTTATTAACTTGGTGATTTGGGTCAATACATATTATTTTAAATGATTGTCCATATAAAATACCATGCAATCTAAACGGAGTTGCATCTTTCCCCAGATGCACAATCTCGTCTTTTAACTCATGATTCGCTAAACTACAGCCTTTTTTAGGGCAAGTTTTCCCTCTGTTTATCCTTAATAATTCTTCTTCTTTCTTGCATTTTATAATTTCTAATATCAATGAATTAAGAGCTTTCAGCTGACTTTTATTAAGATCTTTGAGTTTCACTTCTTGGTAAGTTTCATCATATAATTGGAACGATACATCAAAGTTTTCAAATTTTTTAGGTTCGGCTAATGCTTCTGCCAAAATTTTAGTTTTTGAAATGTTCCCTCTTAGTTTAGCCATTTCGTTTAGTCTCCTATATACTGTTCTAAATAAAATTTTTGCATATCTTCACTTGATATCTTATTGTTTGAACTATCCCATTTACCTAATCCTTTACGAGCGTTTAACCAAGGAGTTTCTTCATGTGTCAGAGCCTCTAATTGTTGCCCATCATATTCTCCATAAGTCTCCCATACACTTTCTAAAATATCTAAGTCTTCTGATTTTATTTCGTGAACTTCTTTTTGAGCAATAAGATCCCAACCAAAATCTTTGTATTTTCTATAAAGTTTAGGACATACAGGACCATGAACCCAAGCTTCGAAATCACAATCTATCAGCTTCTTTTTTTTCAAAGCTAAGTTCCATGCTTGAGCATAATAACAAATTTTTTGTAATTTTTTAGGTCTCATTGCCTCTTTTGTCAAAAACCAATCTGCTATTTGTTCTATAGAATACATAGCTTTCCTCCTTTTTTTATTATTGTTAATAAGAGTATAGATCATTAAACTTGAAAAGTCAATTTTTATTTAACTGTTTTAATTCAAAATTTACATCAAATTTTGTATCTATATTTATATATAAAACAATATCATGTTTGTTTAACTTTTGCAACCAAAATTTTTCTTCTCTATTATAATTATACTCTCACCCTTTCAAAATCCTTTAAAATCAATTCTGTGAGATCAATTTTAATGTTCCTTTTGTGATAATTCCTGTTGAGTTTCCCACTAATCCTCCTACTAGCAAACCTTGAATTATTCTAGCTTTGAAAAGAAAATATAATGGGATTCCTACTAAAAAAACAGCATAAACAGGTACTGTTATTTTTATTTAAAATCTCAAAAATATTTTTAAATAAAAAGGAATTTTAAATTAAGCTAGAATAACTATTATACTCAAACCTTTCTTTACAATTTTATTATGGAAAAAGGAGTCTCTTTTTAGGGGCTTCTTTTTGTTCTTGGTAAATAAAAATTTACATACACATATACATGGTGTATAAAATTATTGGAGGTGTTAATTATGGAAAAAGATTTAAAAAGGACTCAAATTTATATTTCTGAAGCAAAATTAAAGAAACTAAAAAGTATGGCTTTTGAAAAAGAAATAACTGTAAGTAAAATCATAAGAAATTTAATAGATGAGTTTTTGGAAAAGGAAGAAAAATAAAAGGTTCCCACTTACTCAAAATAAAATTACCTATATTACAATTACAAAAATAAAAAAGGAATTTTAAATTAATGTGGTATAATATTATTATAAGATTTTTCTCCGAAGATGTTTGTACAAAATAAAAGGGAGTCCTTTTCCCCAAAGGCTCCCTTTTTAATTTATTTAATGTATATTTGTCTTTATTAGAACTAGGAGAGTTAGAAAATTCTAGCCCTCCTCAGCCTTCTTACCCCAACACTCTACCCGAGCATATATAATATACTCCATAAACTTCAATTTCCTTTTTTTAATCAAAAGAAAAAAAGAGCTAATAAGATTAAAAGCTCTTTTTCTTCTTTTTTCTATCATCTTTAATAAACATCTTGGGGAAGGATTTATTACTATGATTATACTCTATTTTTTATCTGTTGTCAATTTTTGGTTGCTTTTATTTAGTTTTTATATCTTGTTTATCTCTACATTGTTCTAACATATTTTTTAATTGCTTTGGTACTGGTAAACCTGCATTTATTACATTTTCCAAAATACTTAGCCCTTCATTAGCAAAATAAAAACATATAACTAAGTATCTGCAATTGTATTTAAAGCCTTTTGTCTCTAGTATTTCATCTGCCAATGCTGCTAATGCCACAACACAAAACATTGCAGCTTTTCTTGGAATTCCTTTAAATCCTACCTTACTGTTAGTAGAACCACTTTTTGTAGATTTAAATATACCTGTTATAAAATCTATAACCATTGCTCCAAAGAGACAATAAATAAATTTGTCCTTTCCACCTACTGCATAAAAAAACCAAGAAACCAGCATCCCCACCACTATAACTCCTTTATCTACAAGTATTTTAATTACTTCTACAAACATATTCCATATTTCTTTACATTCCAATCTTAACTCTCCTTTACAACTTAATCCCTGCTTTTACTCCACCAACTATATTATTGTTTCCTTTTAAATCAGTTCTTCCTTCTAAGTAACCTTCTATATATCCTTTGCTATTTATATCTTTTTGCATTTCCCCTGCTACTTTTAATATATCCTTTGGAGCTCCTGTAGTTGCTGTTTTAACAATTTCATTAACTATTGTGAGTTGTTTATCCTTTGCACTTTTAAAAGTCTTTTGAAGCGTTTTTAGAGCTTCTTCTATTAAAGAAATTATAAATTTTTCTGATATAAGCCAAGATAGATATCTCGGGATTCTTTTTTTGAATTCTTTTATAGCATATTCAAGTTTTTGTTTCCCTTGTCCTGATATAAATTCCTCCTCTGCTCTTGTTACTACATAACAAGCTATTACCCATAAAGTTTCTTTTTTATATCTATATAAGTAATAGATTCCAGCTATAGATAAAATAATTGTTATTATTAAAAGTATTGTTTCTCTATTCATTTAACGCTCTCCTTATTTCCAGTTATTTTCTATATTGTTATATCTTCTTTTTACGTCTCTAGGTTGCTCTCTACCCCATTTTGTTTCTTTTAATTTGAAGTTTAAAATATCTTCAGATTTTAATATTTTTTTACCTTTTATAAATCTGTGCATAAGTCCATTTTTACTAAGGTTAAATTGATTATGATAATCTACCAAATGTACAAATGTTTTTTCATTTTCAAAATTAGGTAATCCTTCAAGACTGGCTACATAATTTACCATATTTCTTATATGTTCTTTGTCTAGCCTGTCAATATCATTCCTGAATAGCTTTAATCTTTCATTAAGATATCCTATATCTTTATCAAGATTTAGTAATTTTTTTATATCCTGGTCCGTGAATCCACAAATATTTTTTAAGAAGTTTCTAGCCTTAATATTATGAGTTACATCAAATTGGCTTCTACCGAAGCTATAACCTGATTTTCCACTTCCTGCATAACTAAATTTACAGATCACATTTTCATTTCCTGATATTTCATTTAAAGATATCACATACATAATTTTTTCTAAGTTTATATTCTCCATTATATCTCTTATATTCATGATTTTTCTCCTTTAAAAATTATTTTTACAGTTGAATAATTTTGATTATAACAGCTTTATTTTAGGCAAAGTATGCAATTATACTAGGTAAAATTGGATATAATTCTTCTATTGGAGTATTTATATCTACATAGTTATTAGGAAGCTCTAACCATGCTTCTCTAAAGCTGTCTCTGGCTGCTTTCCCTTCTACACTTTCTTCTATATCTCCCCTCAAAACAGCCTTGTCATATAAATCTAGAGCATTAAATATCTTTTCCCTTTCTGTTCTAGCTTTTTCTTTCTCTGTTTCTAGTGTTATAATCCCTTCTTGTATATAGTCCTCTCTTGTCTTTTCCATAATGTTTCCATCTACTATTTTTTGGCTGTATGGGTCATAACTGATAATTTTACCATCTATTAATAGTTCGTTTTCTGCTAGTTTTCTTTGGTTTCTCTCTAGTTTTTCCTCTTCTGTAGCTTCTCGAATGGTGTCTAGTTCTGGCAAATATGTTATAAAGTGAGGTAGGTCTTCCCCTACATATAAACAAGCTTTTCCTTCAAAGTACTCTGCCATATTTTTTATAGGCTCATCTTTAACAGCGAAAACACAAGACACTCCTTTTTTAGCTTGTTCTCTACTTATATAAATATATTTTTTACTCATTTTTTATCACTCCTTATTTTTTAAAATTTAGTTTTTTATATATAAAGTTGTTAGTAATTTAATTCATTCCGCCGCTTCCCTGTGACCCGCTTCCCTGTGACCCGCCTCCCTGTGACCCGCCTCCCTGTGGATCTATGCGTTTCCAAATATGCACTGTATAGAAACTTGGTGTAATATCCAGAGGAGTTCCAGAACCAAGAGCAGATGTAAATGGAGAGGCTGTACCTGTGTTTTGTCCTCCTCCTTCTCCTGTATTTATATTTCTTGCACTGTAATTACTTGCATAAGTAGAGGGATAATTATCTACTCCTGTTCCACTTTTAAATGTTATTGGGTGTGTATGCGGTTGAGTTGTTAGTGCAAAACTATCTATTTGTAGTTTTATGTTAGGCAAATTTGCTTTACTAATAGTTTTAGTATTACTTCCACCAGTAGCTCCACTAGCATTAGAACCAGATGTTGCAAGTAAGAATCTACCCTCTATTTTCTCCCAAGTTGTGCCTAAAAAGCGCACTGCTGGATTTTGATTACTTGCTGTAAGTAGAATATCCCCAATACTATAAGGACACATAGATGAATAATTTGCTGTGTTGACTATCCTTTCCCATTTAGTATTTTTTACTTCTTTGTAAAAACACCTTGTAAATTGTAACCTTACATCATGATAAGCTACTGCTTTTTGATATATATAATTTCCCCAAGTCCATACTTGAACTAATGCTGGATCTCCATATGGAGCATTTGTCGATGGAGGATTACTTGCACTCCCTTTCAATATATAAAAACCATCTGTTATTAGATCGTCATAATCTCTTATATCAAATCTTATTTGATATTTATCCATTTTTCCACTTATATCTACACTACTTCCAGCTTCACCTTTTTCTCCCTTATCTCCTTTTTCACCTTTTAAAGTAGCTCTATTATCAACAATATATTTATCCAGTTCTGTTTTTTTTATGTTAGTATGGGAAGTTAATTCAACCTTTTCTCCTTCTACAAGCTGATCTATTTCTAATTCTTTAGCTGTCACATGATTATTTATTTCTTCTTTCTTGCTATTAGTATGAGTATTTAGTTCTTGTTTTTTTATTTCTTTATGATTATCCAATTCTAATTTCTTATCTGAAGTATATTGATCTAGCTCTTCTTTAGAATGCCTCATAAATTCATTTAATTGAAGAATTAAGTCATTTATATCACTTATTAAAGTATCTCCTGGTATCATTACCAGTTCTGCCCCTGCAACCGTTTGTGTAACAATAAATTTTCCTAAACTATTTACAGTCAATATTCTTTCCCCATCTATAAGAACTACCTCAATTAAAATGTCTCCTATCATAGTTAAAGCATTATTAGGAACTATTATTTCATTCTCGCTTTTTAATTCTGTTACCATACTAAAAACACTTGTTCTATTTGGTTTTATAAAATTTATTTTCATTGATTTTCCATTAAAATCAAATTTATCTTCAAATATTATTTTTAAATAATGGGTCTGATTATCTCCTTGAGTAAATATCATTTCATTTCCATAAGAAATACCTTTAGTAAGATTTACTCTTATTTCAAATATTCTCTTCATAATTTTCCTCCTTTCTTATAACAAAACTCTTGATTTCATCCATGTTAATGATATATTATCTGTATCAAAATGTGGGGAGCTTTTTCCAGTCCATTTTTTTACTCTTGGCCATGTTCTTACTTTATCGAAATAATAGACAGGCATTTCCCAATCACTACCTCCATGACTAGTCCCCCAAGCATTTAAAACAAAATATCCATCATCATAATTTGAATTTAAAGTATTTCTTTTTATGGAAAAATAGCATAGAGCATACACTTTACCATCGTATGTTCCTGATGTTGCTTTTATTCTTATAGTTTTAGTTTCTCCTATTTTTATTTTTTCTAAACCTGAAATAGATAACCATCTTTTATCATGTCTGTTATATCCATCTAATACAGCATTTAAACCAGATGTATCTTGTAATTCCCAAAAACCACTATGTCCTACTTCATATTCAAGTTCTATAGTATCAACACTACTCCCATATAATTTGGTTTTACTCCATTCTTTCATTTGATTTTGAATATTTACCATATGGTTTCTTCCCCAGTAATGACCAAATTCATACAACTCCTTCTCTGCATTAATTACTTCTGTAAGTAGGTAATAATCTGCCAAAGTTTTATTAACTATATACTTACTTGAATAATCAATAAGTGATGTGAAGTTATATTCAAAATTTGTAGCTCCTGTAATTTTTCCTTTAATAGAATTTATCCATGCATTATACGACTGCTGCCATAATATTAGTTTATCTTTTAATAACAATTGTTCCTTATTTAAAGATATCAACAACTCCTTACTAAGTGTATCTCTAGCTTTAGCAATTTTAAAATCTGCTCCTGTTTTACTCCCAATTTTTCTAGTTAATTGAGAAAAGGTAGTATCTAGAAATCTAAGAGTTGCAGTACCTTTTTCAAAATCTGGAGATTTCTCAATTATTTCCATTAATTTAGACACTTATTCCCTCCTTTACTAGCCATTGTTTTATATAATTATGGTTATCTACACAGCTTTTAAAATTATTATCTGTATCATTAAATAACTTATGGCTAATCTCTTTTTCTGTTGTAGTTATTACCCAAACTCCATCAATAGCTTTTCCTAAAGTATTATCAGTAATAAATCCTCCCCATTCATGTCCTACATCAAAATGAGCTATTCCATTATATTCATCTTCTTCTGATATATTTTCTTTTTCTATTCCAGGAGTTCCCTGTGTTTCTCCTTCCCAAGCTACCAATGTTTTATGAGTTATAAAGAGATAATCTCCAACTTTATATTCTGCTGCCACCTCTAAAGGTACAACTATTTCTAGTTCTACTCCTGGAAGCCCATATCTACTGAAAATAGAATCTGCTAGAGTAGCCGAGAATGTAGCTTTATCTGTTAGTGATAATTTATTTATTCCTTTAATTTCATATTCTTCTGGCGAATCAGGAATGAGCATTTTAAATTTATTAAATGAAGTAGCAGATGAAAAGTATCTTTTTGTCCTTCCCTTATCTTCTTCAAAATCATAGTCATATTTAACTATCATATTATTAACTATATTTTCATCAGTTATAGTCTTCCCACCAATAGATATAATATTTTCTTCTGATAATGTTATTCCTTCTGTTCCTATAGTAGGTTGTTTATGTAGTTTTAATCCTAATTTACCCTCTGTATTTACAAAAGGAAAAATAGCACATGGCTTATATACATTCTCAATTAAAAAATCATATGGATCATCTATTGGCTCTCTAAATTCAAAATAGAAATTATATACTGATCTATTTAAAGTATCTCTTATAGAATTTAAAGAATTCATATCAACAAAGTCAGTCCATTTGTTAGTTAAATATGGTAGCTGTACTTCTAATACTGGAGTAGAAAAAATTATTTGAAATATCATTTCTACCATATCAATAACATGACCATTAAAAGAAATTACTTTAGTTAAAATCACATTTCCATCATCATCTGTTTCACCTTCATCTCTTTCATCCATATAAAAGCCTATTCTTTTTTCATTTACCATTTTATATGGCAGTCTATATGTATTTATATCTGCTATAGTTTCTTCAGAATATTCAGAAAATTCTCTGTCAAAAATAGAAGATTTTAATCTATCCTGGAAGTCTGCTATTTCTACTTCATATTCACTTTCAAACTCATCATTTGAAATACTTCGTATAAGTCCCCTATATATCAATTTAAGGTTTCCATCTCCACAGAGGGCAAATATATCAACCATTTCTCCATAAGTCATTGTAGAACTGGAATTAAGCCTCTCATAAAGCCATTTTGATATTTCATAGTCAACATTTGTTACTTTAAAATTTATTGAACTTACTGAGCATTGAGAGTCTCTTGGAGTAATTGAAGTTCCTGCTCCTGAAGGAATACTCATATAAGGCTTACATAAAATATTATCAATAACAATTCCTTCTTTTGTGCTTAAATATAAGGGGGTGCCCTCTGCTCCAGTTCTTAAAGAATCATATATCTTAGCTGCATAGTGATAATATACTTTTGAATAATCAATTGAATACATTTCTTCAGTACTTCTCAACTTCATAATAAATCAACTCTCTCTTTTACCTTTATTGTCATTTCATAATAAGGCTTACCTGTACTTTGTTTAGGTTTTATATCTTTCAACTCATAGTAGAATTTAGGTTCTCCTGGCATTTTTTTCATATCAATATACCCTTTTTTTGTAAGTAGATCTTTTGAAATTGTAACTATAGCCCTATTCCTTTTAGCTTCAAGAAAATCTTTTACTATATTTTCACATTCTTCATATGTAAGAAGCTGTAAAGAAATAGTATAAACATGCTCTATCCATCTTAGAATATTAAATTCCTCTCCAGATTCACTTTTTTGATATATAGTTCCATCTTTATCCTCAATGGATTCATATTTACATCCCTTTATCTTATTTTCATTTAGAATATTTATTGAATTTAAAACATTTAACTGCAAAATATCACCTCCTTTAATATATTTATGTGTTGATTTTTTAGAAATATAGATTATAATAGTAATAACAATGTAAAAAGGAGAGATTCTATGAAAAAATTAATATTTACACTTATTTTATCTTTATTAACTTTTAGTTGTGCCACTTTGCAAGTTGGAGAAACTAGCACCAGTGATTCAAAGTCATACACTAGATTAACTGAAAGTAATCTTATGTACATTAAAGATTTTATTGAATTAGAAGAATATTATTCTGGTAGTTCGTTTACTATTGTAAATAGTATTTTTGAAAATCAAAAAAAACTTTATTTCAGTATAAATTATTATCCTAAGACTGAAGAAACTACTATGGTATTTAATGAATTTTCAGGAGCATATGATATTTTAAAAGGAGTTCTTTTTTCTAATGGAATAGAAAAAGTTGATATCAAAATTAAAAATCTTTCTAATATTGGGAATTCCTTTATTCCTCATACTTTTCTTTCATCATCAGAACTTAAAACTTTATATAATATTTTTAATACTCCTTCTCCAATCACAATGAGAGTCTTAACTAGTGATGGATATTACGATCTTCAACTTAATGACAACGATAGACCTTTACTTATAGAAGTTTTAGAAGTTGCATTAAGAAAAAAAACATATAATATTTAAATTTTTAAAAAGGTAGTAATTAGCTACCTTTTTTTCTTTCCTATAAGTGTTACATTATATCCATCATTGAGTTCTTTTTCTATCTGTTTAATCCAAAGTTTACTCATTTGTGAGTCTGAAATGTCAATAATTACATCTCCTTCATTTTCTTTTTCTGCTGTTTTTACTCTTTCTTCTATTCCTTCATCATATTTTGTAGAAGTATTTTCTTCCTTCTCTGAAGAATTATCACTTGGAGATATAGCTGATGCTGCAATTCCAAAAGCCGCTGCTATAGCTGCATTTTTTGCTGATGAAGCAAAAGATTTTTTTGCCCCTGAATAATCATGTGCAGCTAACTGAGATAGTCCTAAAGCTGCATCAGATACTGCCACTACTGCATGTTTTTGTCCTTTTGCCAGAAGCAATTCAGCTAATTGCATTTGAGCAAAATTTTTAAAATCTTCCAAAGACTTTATTTGCCCAGTTGCTAAAGCAGTGTAAGTGTCTATTATCGCATCAGCTGATCTTTCATATATATTTGTTTCATAATTTTCTTTCCATTTCTCCCAATTTATTTTTTCTTTATCTCTTTTTTCAGCTTTTTTATTCTTTAATTCAAGTTGTTTTATTTCATTTTCCTTTATTGCTAATTTTGTATCCAATGCTTTCTCAGCATAGTTTTTATCTGCTTCATAAAAAGCTAATCTATTTTCAAGTTCTTTTGCTTCTTGTTGTAGTTTTCTTTCTTCCAATAGATATCTTGCTTCTTCTCCTCTTTCATTAATTTCATCTTCACTCAATTTTCCTGCTTCTCTCATTTCAGCTATCTTATTCAAATTTTCCCATTCATCTTGTAATAACTCTGCTTGAAACTGTTTTCTCTTTATTCTCTCTTCTTCAAGGTACTCATCTTCTCTATCATCAAAATCTCCCCCCATAGATACTGAAGTTCTTTTTTGAATATCTATTTCTACCTCTATAACTTTTTTATGATATTCATTTGCTTTAGCTTGATCTCCAATCTTTTTATAATATTCTTCCATTTCTTTTAGAGATTCAAGATTAGTCATAGCTTGGCTGTTTAGAAGTTCTCTATCTTTCTTCTCTATATTTTTGTTATATTCATCTTTAGAAATAGCTCCAAGATCTAAAAGCCTGTTTTGTTCCTCTATCATATCTTTTTTAGATTCAAGATATGATAATTCAGAATTTTTCATTGTTTCATTATGTTTTTTTAGATTTCCTTCTTCTAATTTTTTTAATTCAATTTCTTTTTGTATTTTTTCTTCTTGGATTCCTATTCTTTCATTTAGAATTTCTATTTTTTGCTCTAACTGTACTCTATCCTGTTCTAATTCTGCTTTTTTACTTGAATCATTTGATGTATTAGTTATCTCTTTATTTAGTTTTAGAATAGTTTCCAGATGCTCTTTAACCTGCTTTTCTTCACCTTTATTACTATTGTTAAGATATTTTCCTAATTCTTTTCTATAGTCTGTATATGAAGAAAGATTTTTTTGATATGCTTCTTCTCTTATCATATTTTCTGTTTCTGTTACTTCTTTTGTAAGACTAGAAATTTCACTTCGAACTTTTCCAAGATTTACCATTCTTTGATCTTTATTTAATTTTTTATTATTGAGTATTCTCTCTTCTTCTTCCTTAAGTGCTGCTATTCTTTTCTTTGTATCTTCTAAATTTTCTGCCCTATTATCTTGACCATCTACAAGCTGCCTAATTTCTTTTATAACAACATATATAGGTTTCTCCAGAAATGTAACAAGATTTCTCCATCTTGAATTCATTGCATTGGTTAATTTATCCCATTCAGTTTTTATATTCGCTGATGCAATAGCATATGCAGTATTTAATTCTCCAGATTTATTTTTCATATCATTTAGTTTTTCTGAGAATTTCTCTGCATTAAGTCCTGTAAGATTAAGAGCTGCACTTCCTGCTTCTACACTTCCAAATAGATCTACTATAGACTTATTTGTCTTTTTAGCATGATCTTCCATTAAGTTCAATGCT
>OGZY01000218.1_pt1 | contig 41040 bp, 37 predicted proteins | sample 1576911 | NCBI WGS metagenome assembly OGZY01 (sample SAMEA3541488, study PRJEB24748) | human gut metagenome | biome: human gut; feature: human-associated habitat; material: faeces | place: China | collected 2012 | reverse complement strand
TCACAAATACTAATTCCCGTCAACAACTTTTTTTCAATTATTTTCAAATATTTTTTATTCTTTTAAAGAACCCTTTATTTTATTAGGCTCTCAATAGGATAGAGTTTGAAAAAATATTTATTTTCATTTTGTTTTTATCTTAAATGTTGAAAAATTATCTAAAAAATATTTTAAAAATTTTACAAAAATTATAAAAAAAATAAAAAATAGGCAACTAAAAAGATAAATTGAATTTCCTATGATTAAACAATCAGTAATTTTATCTGCTGTGATTAATTTAGATATAAAAGCAAAACTGTTGTAATCTTCAAGAAATATTTTCACCTATTAGTCACCTATGTAGTATTTCAAATCTAAATTTAATATAAAAGCTTAGAAAATTCTTTTAATAATATTTTAAATTGAGATAAAAGCTAAAACTCCTGTTGTTTTTTACAAAACATTCCTATATTAAAAATCTTCTTTTCTGAACTCTTTTCTTTTGCAGAGTAAATGAACGAAGCTATGTAAGTAGTAATTGGAGCAACTACCACAAGTCCTATACTCCCTATTATTATTTTAATAACTTCAGAAGTTACCATTTTCATATTCAATATTTGAAGTATAGTTGTATTCCTCTCCATAAATAGTATCATCAAAGTAAGAAAGCCTCCTGAATATGCAAGTAAAAGAGTAGTTGTCATAGTTCCTATAACTGATCTTCCAACATTGAATCCTGATTTTATCAAAGATTTTCTGGAAATATCTGGATTGTGAAGTTTCAGTTCTTCAATAGTTGCTGTCATATCCATGGCTATATCCATAGCTGCTCCACTTGCCCCTATTACTATTGCTGCATAGAAAATATCGAGAATATTTATACTCATAAAACTAGAAAATACTACACTTTGAGCAAGAGGCTGGTTCATTCCATCTATTCTGAAGGTATCTCCAAAAAGAAATGTAAGAGCAGCAGTGACAAAAAGTCCTGACATAGTTCCAAGAAAAGCACTGAAGCCCTTTTTAGTAAACCCAGCTACTAAAAATATTATTAAAGCTGACAAGAGAACAAGAGCAGATACTGTTACAGCAAATATATTTTCACCTTTTCTTAAAGCAGGGATAAGATATTCCCAGATTATTACAATGCTTCCTGCAAAAGAAAGAAGAGATTTCAAGCCTACTTTCCCAGCATAAGCAACAAGAAGAGCAACAAATATAAGGCCTAGTACAGCTATTTTCTCTATTCTTAAAAGAGATAATACTTTCCCATCTATTTTTTCATCATTTTCTATAACTGCCATAAGAACTTTATCTTTTTTTGTATAAAATTCATCATACTCCATACTTCCGCTCAAAAGATTATTTCTCTCTAATGTTTTTCCTTTAAATTTTCCAGTAAGGACCTCCACAGTAAGATGCTGACACCCTACTTTAGATATTCCCTGAACTATTGCATCACTGTTATCAACTGTAAGAACTTTTCCTATATTTTCTTTTTTAAAGAAGTACCCCTCCAGCTTTCCACTGAAAACTAGAAGGGCAAGGAGTGTCATTACTACTCCTATTCCTATTTTCTTCACCTTTTTATCCCCCTGAGGTTATTTTATCTCTTTTCCCATGCTTTTCCCAATAAGTTTCGCCACCTCTGTGTTGTCTTTAAATCCAATGAACTTTTCCAACTGCTGCTAAAGGTACTTGTACAGCTGTATGTGCATAAGATGTCCATTGCATTCCTGATCTTTCAGAAACTATATGAGTCACTGCAATAGCTACTGGACTGTATCCTCCATATAATTCACTTGCATTCTTGTTTTTATCTTGAAGATCCATAGCTTTCACTATTTTATCTTTTTCATCAGCTGTAAGTTTTGCAAGTCCCATATTTTTTCCAATATATTCAAAGAATTTATCCCTGTCACCTGTATAAGCTTTTTGCAGAACATCTTCAACAGAAACTTTTACATTTTTAAGCTCATCAAGTTTCAGAAAATAGTTTGCTCCAAATCCAAGCCCCATACCTCCAGTTTCGTGGTCTGCTGCTACTACTATCAAAGTATCATTTGGATTTTCTTTATAGAATTTGTAGGCTGTTTTCAGAGCATCATCAAAGGCTATGGTGTCATAGATAGTTCCCATAACATCATTAGCATGAGAAGCGTGGTCGATTCTTCCTCCTTCTACCATCATGAAGAATCCATCCTTATCTTTTTTCAATAACTCTATACCTTTTTCAGTCATCACACTAAGACTTGGACTATCAGATTTTCTATCTATTTCGTAAGGCATATGAGAAGCTTCAAAGGCTGCAAATGCCTTTTCTCCATCTTTAGGAACCCACTTTTTAAAATCTTTTGCTGAGTTCTGTCCTACAAATGTTTTGTATCCTTTTTCTTGGAATTCTTTTACAAGATTTCTATCATCTTTTCTTTTGCTTGCAAGTTCTCCATCTTTATAAGTAAAGTGTCTGTATCCTCCCCCTGCAAAGTAATCAACATTGCTTTTTACATAATCTGATGCTATTCCATTTTCATCATCTCTATCTATATTATGAGAAGCAAACACTGCTGGTGTAGCATGAGTGATTCTTGTTGTTGTTACCAGTCCTGTTGCTCTTCCCTCTTCCTGAGCCATTTCAAGCAGAGTTTTCAAATCATTTCCATTTGTATCCTTTGCTATATATCCATTGTTTGTTTTATGTCCTGTAGCCAGTGCTGTTCCTGCTGCTGAATCTGTAATAAGAGTATCTGCTGAATAAGTAGTAGTTATTGCTGAAAATGGAAGTGAGTTCATAAGAAGTTTTCCATCCTCTTTCATTACTCCTTTTTTGTACTCTTCTGTAATCTGTCTTTGAGCAGCTCCCATACCATCACCTATAAAGTAGAATATATATTTTGCCTGTGCAAAACTTGTAGCTGCCATAAGAAGCATACCTATTAAAACCATTTTTTTTCTGTTCATTGTCATTTCCTCCTTGATATTTTATTCTTGTTTCCAAAGGTATTCTACCTTCAGAATGTTAAAGGAGTTTTTCTTTTTTGTAAAATAAATGTAAAAAAGTGGGGGACTTATCAGCCTCCCACCAATTATATTTAAAAATTATTTTAACTTAATTTTTTCTCTCTTTTATTCCCTATATAATAAGGACTTTCATCACATATTCCAGCAAAAACAAAACCTTTACTTGCATAGTAATCATTTAATTCTTTGCTTTTCACACCGCAATCTAACCGGAATCTTTCTTTTCCATCTTGAATAGCTTTTTCCTCACAATATTTAAGTATTATTTCTCCAAGCCCTCTTATCTCTGGATCAGTAGTAAAATTATGAAGATAGTAAGCTGAAATATCATCATCCCATCTCTTGTCTTTCTCGAGAAGAACAAACATTCCAACTATTTTTTCTCCTATTTCAGCTACATACAATTCTCCATTATCCGCTTTGCTAGAAAAATAATTCTGATTATAGAAATTCAGATACCCTTCATTGTTCCACTGCTGTATACCTTTTCTGTCCATCCATCTGCATCTTTCTCTCAGCAGCTCTACAACAGTTTCTACATCATCTCTTACACCTTTTCTAAAACTTACTTCTCCATATTCCACTTTATCACCTTAGTTTCTAAAAAATACTTTGTAGGCTCTGTAAGTTTCATATACATCTAGTTTAGATGAAACTTCAAAAGGTGAGTGCATAGCTAGCAGAGCTGGCCCTATATCAATAGTGTTGATACCTAAATGAGCAAGATACATAGCAACTGTTCCTCCTCCACCTTCATCTACCTTTCCAAGCTCTCCTATCTGCCAGTTAACTTTAGCATCATTAAGCATTTTTCTTATCTTCCCTACATATTCTGCATCAGCGTCATTAGTTCCACTTTTCCCTCTTGCTCCAGTATATTTTGTAACTACTACTCCATATCCTATTTTAGCAGCATTCTGTGCATCATGTACACTTCTGAATATAGGGTCTATCCCTGCATTTACATCTGATGACATTGCATTTGAATTCCACAATGTTTTTCTCAGCATCATTTCATTAAAGTTTCCTTTTAGCTTATATATCATATCTCCTGTAACATAGTTGATATAGTCTGATTTAAGCCCTGTGCTTCCTGTAGAACCTATTTCTTCTTTATCAGCTAGGAAACATACTGCTGTTCTCTCTGGAATTTCTTTAAGATCTATTATAGCCATCATAGAAGTATAACCACATATTCTGTCGTCCTGTCCATATCCACCTATCATTGATTTATCAAATCCTAAATCTCTGCATCTTCCAGCTGGAACTAATTCCAATTCAGCAGAAATAAAGTCTTCTTCTATCATTCCATAATCTCTGTTTAATATTTCAAGAACTGTATATTTTATTTTTTCTTTTACATCTTTATCTTCTATAGAAGATGGAATACTCCCAACTATTATTTGAAGTTCTTCCCCTTTTATTACCTCTCCAGTTTTTCTATCTCCCTGTATTTTAGCAGAAAGATGAGGTAATATATCGGGAATAGTAAATACAGGATCTTCATCCTTTTCTCCAATAGTTATTTCAACTTTTTCTCCTGAAGCTAATACTACTACTCCGTGTAAAGCTAACGGAAGAGAAGCCCATTGATATTTCTTTATTCCTCCATAGTAGTGAGTTTTCATATATGCAAGATCAAGATCTTCATATAGAGGATTTCCTTTTAAGTCCAGTCTTGGAGAATCTACATGAGATACTACATAATTTATTCCATTTTCTATATCTTCTTTACCTATAACAGCAAGAACGAGATTTTTACCTCTATTTACATAATATACTTTATCTCCAACTGTTAATTTATCTTTTTTTTCTGCATTTACAAATCCATTTTTCTCAACAAGTTTTATTCCTTCTGTTACGAATTCTCTTTCAGTTTTTGCTCCATCCAGAAATTTCTTATATCCCTCAGAGAAATCAAATACTACCTCTCTGCTGTTGATATAATTCCATCCATTTTCTTTTTTGTAATTCACTTCTACCATCTCCTTTTTAGATGTTATCTTACTCCCACAGTATACCATATATTAGAGCTTTTCTAAATAAGAGTTATTCTATTTCATTTTCTTTTTTTATTGTATTTTCTTCTTTTAATGTAGTCTTTAATTTAGTAATCAATGTATCTTCTTTTTGTATTCCATACTCAACTTCTACTTTTATTATTTTTGTTACTTTTGTAGTTTCTGCTAATTTTTTTTCATAAGGTCTTCTTTCTCCCAGACAACATATTTTTTATAGTTATTATACTAACATATTTTTTTATTAAAGTATATTTTTTTTAAAAACAAATTTTATTATAATAAATTAATATTGATATTATATAAATATTCTTTTATAAATTAATATTGATATTATTTTTTATTAAAGTACACATAAAAACCTTTTCCAAACTTCTCAGTTACTATTCCATATTTCTTTTAATTATATTATTTTAATAAATTAATATATTTAAAAACTTTTCAGTTGCTATTCTGTATTTTAATATTAAGTGTACTTTAAATAAAAAACAAATATTTTCATAATAAATTAACTTCAATATTAAATATAATAACACAATTCTTTTTTGAAGTATACTTCCTTTTCAATTCATTAGCTACTCTTTAATCTTTTTATCTAAAAAATAAAAAAGAGAAAGTTATAGTTTTCTACACTTCCTCTTTCCTTGCCGTTTTCTTCATCCTATTTTGCCATCTCTGCATCTGCCCATAATGTCAGCTGCTCCAGCATATCTTCATTTATCATTTGTTCTGTTGCTAAAACTTCTTTACTTTTGTTATGCATTTTTCCTCCTGTATCAGATTAAATATTTATATAAATTTTTTAAATTCAAATATGACATAGAAGGTTATTATATATCTCTTTTTAAATTTTGACAAGTACTTATTATGTTAATTTTTATACAATTTAACACCTTATCACTCTATTTGGCTTTTGATTTCTTATATTCCTCACACCAGACCATATGATCATTTACCATTCCAGTGGCCTGCATAAAGGCATAGCAGATAGTTGACCCTGCAAATTTAAATCCTTTTTTCTTCAATTCCTTGCTCATTTTATCAGATATTTCTGTCTTAGCTGGAACCTCAGAAATATTCTCCCATTTATTTACTATTGGCTTATTATCAGTAAATTTCCATATATATTTGCTGAAACTTCCATACTCTTCTTGTATCTTCATAAAAGCCTTAGCATTAGAAATCAAAGCATCTATTTTTAGTCTGTTACGAATTATCCCCTCATCTTCCAAAAGAGATTTTTTCTTTTTATCATCATATTCAGCAATTATTTTATAGTTAAATTTATCAAAAGCTTTTCTCATATTTTCTCTTTTTTTCAAGATAGTACTCCAGCTCAAACCTGCCTGCATAGTTTCCAGAATAAATATCTCAAAAAGTTTTTCATCATTAAATTCTGGTTTCCCCCACTCTTCATCATGGTATTTTATATCCAGTTCCCCTTTTGCCCACTCACATCTTCTGATCTCTTTCATTGCAGTACAACCCCCGGTGTTTTTAGCTTTTAACATATTAACATAATAGGCAAGAAGTCACCCACTTCTATAAGTGGTGTGATGAATTGTTCTATTGTTTTTTAGAAAGTAAAATGGTATAATTATAAATAGTTAAGTCTATAAATATCTATAAATCTATAAGTTCAAAAATAATAATTAATTTTGTAGGAGATGGACACATGAAGCAATTAAAAGCATATAAATTTAGAATTTATCCAAGTGATGAACAAAAGATATTTTTTAGTAAAACTTTTGGTTGTGTTCGCCTTGTCTATAATCTCATGCTTAATGATAGAATAAAAGCATACGAGGAGAGTAAGGGCAATCTTGATAAAAAAATAAAATATCCTACTCCAGCAAAATATAAAGAGAAATATGAGTTCTTAAAAGAGATTGATAGTCTTGCTCTTGCAAATGCACAATTAAATTTAGATAAAGCATATAAGAATTTTTTTAGAGATAAATCTGTTGGCTTCCCTAAATTCAAATCTAAGAAAAATCCTGTACAAAGCTACACAACTAATAATCAAAATGGTACTGTAAATATTTCTGAAAACTGGTTAAAACTTCCTAAAATGAAAGAGTTAATAAAAATCAAAGTTCACAGGAAAATAGAAGGAACAGTAAAATCTGCTACTATTTCATGTAATGGAAGTGGCAAATATTTCATCTCTTTGTTATGTGAAACTGATATAAAAGAATTATCTAAAACTAATTCAGCTATTGGTATTGATTTGGGTGTTAAAGATATGGCTATTCTTTCTACAGGAGAAAAAATTCAAAATCTTAAATTCAAAAGCCAATTAGAAAATAAGCTAAAAAGAGAACAAAGAAAACTTTCTAAAAGATTTCTAATTGCTAAAAAAGAAAATAAGAAATTAAGCGAAGCAAAAAATTATCAAAAACAAAGAATAAAAGTTGCTAAGATACATGAAAAAATTATGAATATGAGAACAGATTTCTTGAATAAGTTAAGTACAAATATTGTCAAAAACCACGATATAATTTGTATAGAGGACTTAAATATAAAAAGAATGTTACATAATCATAAATTAGCAAAATCTATTACTGATGTATCTTGGTCTAGTTTTATAAATAAATTAGAATACAAAGCAAAATGGTATGGAAAAGAAATAATAAAAATTGATAAATTTTATCCATCAAGCCAAATATGCTCTATATGTGGAAATAATAATGGCAAGAAAACTCTTGATATAAGAGAGTGGACTTGTCCAACTTGTCATACCCACCATGACAGAGATATAAATGCAAGTAAAAATATATTGGCTGAAGGTCTAAGAATAAGAGAAACAGCCTAAAAGAATAAAAGAACCGTAGGAACTACGGGGATAGCTTGGTAAATATAGTTGGCTAACAAAAGTAGCTACTTCCCAAGAAGCTCCCACTTCAAAAATTATGAAGTAATTTTAAGTGGTGAGTAGTTCACTTTATTATATCTTTATTTCATTGCTCTTAGCAAGAACTTATTTAGAAATATACTTGATTCTTTAATATAAAAAGGAGGATAAGAAACTTCCTATCCTCAAATTTTTACACTATTTATTTTCTAATCTTTTATTTAATATTTTCGCTTCTTTTTCATAGCCTTTTTTTCCAAGAAGAGCAAACATATTAGCTTTGTAAGACTCTACTCCTGGCTGATTGAAAGGATTTACCCCTAGAAGATATCCGCTGATTCCACATGCTTTTTCAAAGAAGTAGAACAGGTATCCAAGATTGAAAGGAGTAGCTTTTGGTATACTTACTACTAGATTTGGTACTCCACCATCTACATGAGCTAGAAGTGTTCCTTGTGATGCTTTCTTATTTACAAAGTCCATTCCTTTTCCACTTAAATAGTTAAGTCCATCTAAGTCTACTGCTTCCTCTTCTATAGTTATATCTTTTTCTGGATTTCCTATCAGTACAGCTGTTTCAAACAATTCTCTTCTTCCATCTTGTATATATTGTCCCATTGAATGAAGATCAGTACTGAAATCTGCTGCTGCTGGGAAAAGCCCTTTTCCATCTTTACCTTCTGATTCTCCGAATAATTGTTTCCACCATTCTCCAAGATAATGTAGTCTTGGCTCATAGTTGATCAACATTTCAATATTTTTTCCTTTTCTATTAAGAATATTTCTAATAGCAGCATATTTATAACAATCATTTTCTTCAAATGGAGCTGTATATGCTTTTTGAGCTGCTCTTGCTCCTTCCATTAATTCATCTATATTTACTCCACTGCAAGCAATTGGCAGAAGCCCTACTGGTGTAAGTACAGAGAATCTTCCTCCTACATCATCAGGGATAACAAATGTTTCATACCCTTCCTCATCAGCAAGTTTTTTTAATGCTCCCTTAGCTTTGTCAGTAGTAGCGTATATTCTATCCTTTGCTCCTGTTTTTCCATATTTTTTTTCAATATGTTTTTTCAATACTCTGAAAGCTATTGCAGGCTCTGTAGTAGTTCCTGATTTAGAAATAACATTGATTGAGAAGTCTTTTCCTTCTAATAAATCTAAAAGGTGAGAAAGATATGTTCCAGAAATATTATTTCCTACATAATAGATTTCAGGTGCATTTCTTTTTTCTTTTGAAAGGCTATTATAGAAAGTATGAGAAAGAAAATCTATAGCTGCTCTTGCTCCTAAATATGATCCCCCTATACCTACTACGAGCAGTACATCTGAATCTCCCTTGATTTTTTCAGCTGCTGCTTTTATTCTTTGAAATTCCTCTTTGTCATAATTAGTAGGAAGCTCTATCCACCCTAGATAGTCATTTCCAGCTCCTGTTTTTTCATTTAAAAATTTCTCAGCCACAGCTACCTGTTCTTTCATCATAGACAGTTCAGCTTCGTTAAAAAATCCCAATGCTTTTGAATAATCCAATGACAGTTTTTCCATTTTGTTTCCTCCCTGTTTATTACCTTATCTATTTCTTATTTTCTAACTTTTCTATCCTTACCTTAAGCTGATCTATTATTATTTCATTTTCATTTACTCTTCTTTTTAACAATTCTACAGTTTCATTTATATTATCTATTTTTGAATTATAAGTCTCTGTATCAAATCCTATTTTATTCAGTTCTTTTGAAAACTCAAGAATTAAAGCTTCAAGTATATTCAAATCTTCTTTATTGGCCTTTTCAAGATCTACTTTGTCTAGTACTTTTGAAAGATCATAAGCAAACTCATATCTAGATACAGGATCTCCTCCATTGAATTTATATGAATTTTCTTTTATTATTCCTTTTTTTACAAGATTTTCTACTGAGGAATAAGCCCAATGCTCTTTGTTAAGATCTTCATAACCTAAAGCAGCAAATCCTATGTTGAAAATCATAAAGTTAATTATTAATATTTTTTTCAAAACCTTAATTTTCCCTCACCTCTTCCTGTTAATTTCTGAATAATCTACCTATTTAAAAATTATTTTAAATAGAAACGCTCTACTTTCAGTATATCACAATGCCCTCTTGCTGACAACGAAAATCAAGGTAAAAAAATTCCTATTTATCATAAGCCATTAAAATATATCATTATAAATTTAACTTTTAAATTCCCTCTTATCTCTTCTTCTTTTGTAAAATAAGTGTTGGTATTTATCCACATTTTACTCAATTTAAGGATATTTTTTTCCATAATAGGACAATAAAGTTTTTGACAAGATTGAAGTTTAATTTTTCAGATAGTATACTTTGAATATATGAAAATAAAAACTAGTTATTAAAAATCATATGAATCTAAAATTTTTAAATTTTGAATAATTATTGATTGTACAAAGGAGGTTGAATATGCAATTAGTAATAGCTTTATTATTAGGATTGGCTCTTGTTATCTTTTTTATACTTAAAACTAAAATTCAAGCATTTCCAGCATTACTTATAAGTGCTATATTTATAGGGTTACTTGCAGGTATGCCAACTAACGAGATAATGGCTTCTATATCATCAGGGTTTGGTGGAACATTATCAAGTATAGGAATAGTTATCGGCCTTGGTGTTATGATGGGAAAAATTCTTGAAGTTACAGGTGGAGCAAAAAAAATGGCTTCTGTAATCTTAAAGTTAGTAGGAATCAAAAGAACTGAAGTAGTTTTATTACTATCTGGATGGCTAATTTCTATTCCTGTATTTTGTGACTCTGGTTTTGTTATATTATCAGAATTAGCAAAAGAATTTTCACGTAATACAAAAAAATCAATGGTTAAATTAGGTTGCTGTCTTGGAGCTGGGTTATATTTAACACATCACTTAGTTCCTCCAACTCCTGGTCCACTTGGTGTTGCTGCAATTCTAGGTGTTGATGTTGGTCAATTAATTATATGGGGAACTATAGTTTCAGTATTAATGATGCCTGTTGCTCTTATTTATTCTAAATATATATCAAATAAACTTCCAGATATAATTCCTGAATCAACAAGTGAAGTAAAATTTACAGATGAAAACTTACCTAATGGTCTTATGTCTTTTTTACCAATAATCGTTCCTGTTATTTTAATTCTTATTAATACAGTAAGTACAGCAAAAGGAATTAATAATCCTATAATCTCTATTGTTGGTAATCCTATAACTGCAATTTTAATTGGTACTCTTCTTGCTATATATGGTTTAACTGCTAGCGTTTCAAGAGATGAAGTAGTAAGAACACTAGAAGCATCACTAGCAGATGCTGGACTGATTATATGTATAACTGGAGCAGGGGGAGCTTTAGGCTCAGTATTAAGAACTTCTGGAATAGGAGATTATGTTGCAAATATAATTGCTTCATCAAGTTTCCCACCTATTCTTTTGCCTATGATAATGTCATCACTACTTAAATTATCACAAGGAAGTGGAACAGTAGCTATGATAACAACAGCATCAATTTTATCACCAATGATTTCTGGGCTAGGTATTTCACCATTAATAACAACTCTAGCAATATGTATTGGAGCACAGTGTGCATCAATTATTAATGATAGTTATTTCTGGGTTGTTACAAAATTTTCTGGAATGGATGTAAAAGTTGGTTTAAAAGCTTGGAGTACTACTACTTGTGTCATGAGTATAACAGGTTGTTTTATAGTATTTATTTTTAGTTTTTTCTTATAAGGGAGGATAGATAAAATGCGTAGTAAAAAAGTTTATGAAGGTCCTAATAGAATAGAGGCAAGAGCTCTATTATATGCAACAGGAAAATTAGAAAAAGAAGTTGGAAAAAACCCTTTAATTGGAGTAGTTAATTCATTTAATGAAATAGTTCCTGGACATTTTCATTTAAGAACAATAGCAGAAGCTGCTAAACTAGGAGTTGCATCAGCAGGAGGAATTCCAGTTGAATTTCCTGCAATAGCAATATGTGATGGAATAGCAATGAGTCATGAAGGAATGAGATACCCATTAGCTTCAAGAGAACTTATAGCAGATAGTATTGAAGCTATGACACTAGCACACGGTTTAGATGGGCTTGTATTGATAGCAAACTGTGATAAAATTGTTCCTGCCATGATGATGGCTGCTTTAAGACTTAATATCCCCGCTATTTTAGTAAGTGGAGGTCCAATGGCAACAGGTCATTATAGAGGAAAACCAGCAGACTACAGCACATGTATAGAAAAAATAGCATCATATAAACTTGGAGAAATGGATGAAAGTGAAATGGAAGAATATGCACACTCAGCATGTCCTTCATGTGGTTCATGTGCTGGAATGTTTACAGCAAATAGTATGAACTGTCTATCTGAAGTATTAGGTCTTGCATTACCAGGAAACGGAACTATTCCTTCATATTACGGTGAAAGAATAGCTTTAGCAAAACTTAGTGGGGAAAGAGTTGTTGATCTTGTCAAAGAAGATATAAAACCTAGAGATATTGTCAGCAAAGAATCTTTCTACAACGCTATAACTGTTGATATGGCAATTGCTGGATCAACTAACACTACTCTCCACTTACCTGCAATCGCTCATGAAGCTGATATTGAAATTAGTTTAGAACTATTTGATGAGATATCTAAAAAAACTCCAAATTTATGTCATATAAGTCCATCTGGAGATAGTTTTATGTTTGATTTTTATATTGCTGGAGGCATTCCTGCAGTAATGAATGAATTAAATAAGAAAAATCTATTAAATTGTGATACAATTAATGTAAATGGAAAAACTCTAGGAGAAAATATAAAATCAGTATCTGTTAAGGACTATGATGTTATAAGAGATATTAATAATCCTTATAATATTGAAGGAGGAATAGCTATATTAAAAGGAAATATTGCTCCTGATGGTTGTGTTGTTAAAGCCGCAGCTGTTTGTCCTGAAATGATGATACACACAGGTCCTGCTAAAGTTTATACAAGTATGGAAGGAGCAGCTGAAAGTATTTTTAATGGGGATGTAAAAAAAGGTAATATTGTTGTAATAAAATATGAAGGCCCTAAAGGTGGTCCTGGAATGAGAGAAATGCTTAGCCCAACAGCTGCAATTGTAGGAATGCATTTAGACAAAGATGTCGCTTTAATTACAGATGGAAGATTTTCAGGTGCAACAAGAGGAGCTGCAATAGGTCATATTTCTCCTGAAGCTATGGAAGGAGGTGTCTTCTCTATTATTGAAGATGGAGATATTATTACTATAGATATTAAAAATAGAAGTATAAATCTAGAAGTTAAAGATGATATAATAAAAGAAAGAATAAAAAATTGGAAAAAACCAGTTCTAAAAGTCAAAAAAGGTTATTTAGTAAGATATTCTAGAATGGTATCATCTGCAAATAAAGGAGCTGTTGTAGAATAATTAATGGAGTGGTTAATTTGTATGATAATGATAAAGATAATTTAACTAGAAAAGATGTTATGAAATTTTTAATTAATTTAATTAAAGAAAGAAAATTTAAAGCTTCACAAAAATTATATTCTGAAAATTTTATTGCCCATAAACTTGGTATAAATCGTTCTATGGTACATGAAGTGTATACAGCTTTAGAATGTATGGGAATACTTGAATGTATTCATGGAAAAGGAACTTATTTAAAACAGGTAGATAACAGTGTTTTGAATTCTCCTTTGTGTATATTAGCATTTTTACTAGAAGGTGATCCTTTACAAACATTAGATTTTAGAAGAATTATTGAAATAGGAATAGTAGAAAAAGTTATACAGCAAATAACCACAGAAGATATTAATAAAATGTATGAAGCAATTGAAAATATTAAAAATACAGATGATTATATGGAAGCAAGTAAAAATGATATATTAATTCATTCCATTTATGTAAATTCCATTGATAATGAATTAATTTCTTTTGTATATAATATGAGCGTTACATACATTACATACATATCAAATGATAACTGGAAAAAAATTCTATTATCAGAAAAACAGAAATTTAAAAAAGCTCAAATTGCACAGCATTTTAATATTATAAAATCATTAGAAGAGCGCAATGTAAAGAAATGTAAAAAGTATATTTTAGAACATATTACTTATATTGGAGATATTCTTATGAAATGATAAAGAAAGCACGATGAATTATCGTGCTTTCTTTGCATTTTATTCATCTTTCTTTCCATTTACATAAATTCTTCAATAAAATATTTTATTTTTTAATATGTATATACTCAATAATAATTTTTACTCTATTATATATATTTTAATTGGAGCTCCACATTTAATATCACCTAAAGATCTTATATTTATATAGTCTCCAAGTTCTATATATTCTTTACTTTTTTCTCCCTTTTCTTTACATGAAATTATTTTATATGGTTCCTTTGAAAAAAGAATATTATCTCTCATAGTTTTTATATATCTGAATATCTTTAAATCTAACTTTCTTTCCAAACCAAATTTTCTTCCACTATAAAGAACTCCTGCTGAATAATATTTAATATCAAATTCTTCAAGTGTTTCTCTTTTTATCTCCATTCTTGCTTCATTTTTTATAATTATATTATTTTCTATTAATATTTTCATTTGAGCTTTAATTACACTTTTTAGACTATTCCTTGCAAATTCTCTTCTCATTTTTCCATATTCCAAATTTCCTTGGTCATTCATAAACATAATTACATCGTTAAGCTCTGAAGTCAGAAAAGGAAGTTCATAAGGAGGAGCTATTTTTCTTTCCACTCTTCTTCTTTCAGTTCTAATTCCAGTTGCTATATCTATTACTGCTCCTATTCTGTTTATAGCATGTACTGCCCATTCATCTTCAATTAAATATGTATACATAAGGCTCTGTTTTCTTTTTCTTTCATAATCATCATTGTACAAATATGTTGTAAGAAGAATACAATACAATACCTCCATTGGTTCAGTAAGCTTTACTAAAGATTTCTTTGAAATCTTATCTGCTTCATTGTCAACTTCTTCAAATATCTGAAATATTTTATCTTTTGCGTCCTCCTCTAATATGGCAGGAGATACCCACCCATTTTCCAATATAAATTTTGAATATATTCTCTTTATTATTTCTTTAGTGAATTCTGTATAACCTACAATATTTTTCAATCCTGTAAGTTCTCTATAGGGCTTATTAGCTTCTTTCATTTCTGAATTTATTCCAGAACCAATAGGATTCCACAAAACAGTTCTGTCCTTTCCCCCTGTTGCCATATATACATATTGCGCAATAAATCCCCCATATTTATTTCCTGTTAAATGTATTTCATCTCCCTCTTCAGCATAATTTTCTTTTACATATTTATAAAGCCAATATCCAGCTACAAGAGGTGCATAATTTCTCTCATACATTTTCATATCATCAACTGTAATAACATCTTTTTTGATACTTATGAGTTTTTCTCCACCATTAAATGCAATAATTATTTTATTTTTTCTTTTAAAAACAGTTCCTTTAAAACTTCCTTTATATTTATTATTTAAAATTTTTTCATTTTCTTTTAAATATAATTTACATATATCACTGTATCTTACACCTAAGAGAAATTTCCATTCTGAAAAATCAAAAAAAGGTCCTTTTCTACCTTCTAATCTATACTTCATAAAAAGCCTTTTATCATTTCCTGTATATTCACTTACTTTTTTTTTCTTTAAATTTGTACTTGGACTCAATATACCCCATAATTCTTTTGTATTTAATATGTTTGTCACTAAATCACTAGATTCAGCCTTTCTTATATTTTCTTTATTTAGATTTTCCCAATTCAAATAACTCATTTGACTAAAAAAGGCATAATCTATATCTCTCATATTTGGTCCTCCTGCTTTAACCTTGTAACAACTCTTTCACTATCTAATTATATACTATTTTTTTAATTCTTCCATTAATTTAAAAATTTCATTCATATTCATATCAAACATTCTACTATTTTCGTCTATAATAGAAAAATATTTTCTTACTTTTTCTGCCCCAAACTCATCTTCTAATTCCTTCCAGAATTTTGATGTCTTGGGAAAAAATCCTAATGTATCACTTCCTATTGAATCCATCCAAAAACGAATTTCATAATCAGGACTTAATACCTTATTCAATGTTTTAATAGTAGTATCTCTATCTGTTCCCTCTTTCTTGTATTCTATGATATGTTCTTTTCCTTTAAATTTTATAATTATATCAAAACCCATATCATTTTCTGACTCTCTTGCTTCTCCATCTAAATCTCCTGTCTTAAGAAACTTCTCACAACATTTTATTATTTCCTCATCATATTCACGCCAATCTACCCATAAAATTCCATTATCATCCCAAAGTATATCAATTCTTTCTTCCAACTCTGCATTCAAATATTTTCTTATATTTTCCATCTTCCCCTCCAAAAAAATTTAATCTTAAATTTTAGTTTATTCCTTTTAAGTATATCTTTTCTATTGTTTTATTCTATTGTTTTATTCTCTTTTTCAATATTTTTCTTTAAATATAGTTTACATTATTTTTTTCATAAAATAAAGCATCCCTTTTTAATATACAATTATTTCTATAATCTTTTACTATAAAAAAACATTTAAATACAGTATAATCAAGATAGGTTAAATTTAAATACAGGAGGTAATTCTTATGAAAATTTTGATATTAAATGGAAGTCCAAGAATGAATGGAAATACTAGAACTGCTCTAAAAGCTATTGAATCTGGAATAGATACTTTATCTAATCAAGTAGAATTTGTAGATATAACAAAATACAAATTGAGTGGGTGTACAGGATGTAACAGCTGTCATACTAATGGTGGAACTTGTATTATAAAAGATGATTGTATTCCTCTGGTAGAAAAAATATGTGAAGCTGATACTGTAATATTTGGTTCATCTGTTTATTGGTGGGGAATAACTGCCCAGCTTAAAATGCTTATTGATAAAATGTATTTTAAAAATGCTGTTCTTCCTAAACAAAAGAAAAATATAGGGATAGTAGCAGTTGGAGCTGATGAAGTAAATGGGGAACAGTATGATCTTATCAGCAGACAATTCAAATGTATCTGCGAATATTTAGACTGGAACCTTGTTATAAATGAAGCTATCTCTGCTGGCGATATAGGAGATATGGCTAAACAAATTGAAAGAATCAAAGAATTAAAAGAAATTGGAAGAAGGCTAAAATAAATATTTTATTATTATCTATATACATATTAAAAAAAGCTGAATATCAGCTTTTTTTAATATACTATTTTTTATTCTATTGTATTTTTATTAAAATCAAAAAATCTTCCTTAAACTTATTCAATAAACAATACATACTTATCTAAAGCTAGCTAAAACAAATAATTTTAGTCAGCTTCTTTTTTATTTAATTTTTTTGAAGAAGTAAATTTTACACTTTTCTTGGGATATATTGTCATCAATTCTCTTGTTAGTGGATTTGATATTATTCTTGGCTTTCTTTCCAATATTTCAAAAGTTCCTTTTTCTATGAACTTTATTTTTCCATCAGCTATCAAAGCTTCTTCTATTGTTTTTAAAAAATTCTCTATCTCTTTTAATGCCTGATTTATATCAATCTTTTCATTGCTCAAGTCCCTGTATACTTTTGCAAATCTTCTTTTATTCACTGCTTTCACCTCTTCTGCTCACTGAGTTTTTTAATCCTTCTCCTGCTCTAAATTTTAATACTTTTTTAGGTTGAGTATATATCTCTTTTGGATGCTTTGGAATCACTATTTTTCTTGATTTTACATCTTTTTCTTCAAATATTCCCCAATTCTTAAATACTACTTTTTTATCTTCATCTATAGCTTTAAATAATGCCTTCCAGAAATTATCTATTTTTTCTTTCGCTTCTTTCTTACTTTTAAGTCCATTTCTTTCTTTATAAAATTTAATAAATTCTGTCTCTGTCATTTTTCCTCCAATAGAATTATATTTTAATTTTTCTCTATAATTATTCTCTTTTATATATTTATATTTTAATCTCTGTTTCACACTTTGAAAACATTCTATAATCCCAACAATTATGCAAGTGTTCTCATTTGTATAAAAAAGCGAACTTTTAAAAAGTATTTTTCCATCCTATTATACTCTTTAATATTAAAAATATCAACTTAAAAAATAAATGTAATTTTTAATAGTGTCAAAAAACAAGTACTGAAAAAATAAGGACTTAAAGTCTGTTAATGTTCGCTTTCTTATACAAATGAGAACTGTCCGTTTTAAATTATTTCTTAAAGTAATTTTTTTCTTTAAAATATAAAAAAAGCAGAAATTTTAAGTCTAGTACACTCACTAGACAAAACCTTCTCTGCTTTTAATATTTAATACCAATCTCTTGATTTTTCTAATGCTTCTCCCAACTCTTTCTTTTCTTTTAAAGCTTTTTCTATTAACTCCTCTAGATTTTCATAATTTTCCTTACGAATTTTTTCTCTAATTTCTTCAAAATATTTCTGAAGTTTAGATAACCCTAAATTTCCACAGACTCCTTTATATGTATGAGTTGCTATTTCTAATTCTTGATATTTTTCATCTTTACAGATTTCTCTTATTCTTTCTACATTTTCTCCTCTAAAAAATCTTTCTAAAAATCTTTTATAAAGCTTTTCATCTTGACAAAATCTTAGCAATGTCACCTCAATATCAGTTCCATGCTCCTTCAATACCTCTTTATAATTCATAATTACTCCCTCATATTTTTTTATTCAAATAATGAATCTTATATTTATTTCCTCCCCATTCAACTACTTTAACTTTAATTTGAACTGGTGTTCCATCATTAAGTTCTGTTTCTTCATTGTAGAATCCATTTTTACAATTACTTATTTTAGAGCATCTTCCACATGGCGTTGGAGAATGCCACATAAGAGTATGACATTTTTCTCCCAAGCACTCTTCTCTTTTCTTTCCAAATTTTTCACAAGCAGGTTGATTGATATACATTATTTCAGAAGTCTCTGCATCAGATATAAAGACCATATCAAAAATTTGATCCAGCATCCATTCTACATTTTTTAAATGGTTGATAGGAGAATATTTTTGCATTCCCTCTGTAAATACTTTATATTTATTCTTTCCTGAAATCTTAGCTGATATCAATGCCATATCTGCATTGTAGTACAGTGAATCATAGTCATCTCTATGGGAAGTTTTACATACTCCAGCCGAACATGTTATCTCTACATCTTTTATCAGTTCAAAAAATTTATTCATCTTTTCTTCTAATTTTTCTTTAGATATATCTCCCAGAGCAAATACCACAAATTCATCTCCACCTATCCTTGAGATATCATCTATTTCCAAAAAGCTTTTTCTCAAGCTTTCTGCTATCTTTTTGAGAATTTCATCTCCCTTTACATGCCCTTGTACATCATTTATTTTTTTGAAATTATCAACATCAATTATAATAAAAGTTCCTTCTACATCGCCATTTTCCAATAGTTTGTTCACTCTTGATTTCATCTCTCTTCTATTCAACAGTCCAGTGAGTGGATCATGCTGTGAATGATATTTTAAATCAAAAATCATATTTTTTATATTCAAATCAATTTCTTCTGAACCTACTACTTTAACTAATTCTTTATCATCTAAATTTAAAAGATCCTCTATTTTCCCTGAAGAAATGATAGTCTTATCTTCAATAAACATCTGATCTAATTTTTCTTCTGATACAGGAGGAGAATAATAATACCCCTGTGCATACTGACATCCCATACCTTTAAGAGTATCCACCTGTTTTTCTGTTTCCACTCCCTCTGCTACCACCACCAGATTGAGCTCTTTAGCCAGATTCATTATTACTTTAAGCATTATTTTACTATTTTTATCTTTTTCTATGCTGTGTACAAAGCTCATATCTAATTTTAAGATATCGATAGGAAGCTTCGACAGCATATTCAAAGAGGAATACCCAGTTCCAAAATCATCCATTTCTATGATAAATCCAATTTTTTTAAGTCTTTTCACTCCTTCTATTATCTGCTCTGAGTTTTCTGTATAAGCTGACTCTGTTATTTCAAGATGTAGAGAATGGGGAGATATATTATATTTTTTTACCATATCTATCAATATTTCAGGAAGATTGTTGTTATATAGATTTATACGAGATACATTTACTGAAATTGATAAGTTTTCATATTTCCTTTCTTTCCATTCTTTTAACTTTTTACAAGCTTCCTCCCACACAAAATGATCTATCTCTGTGATAAACCCACTCTTTTCAAAAAGTTCTATAAATATTCCTGGAGATATCATTCCCAATTGAGGATGATCCCATCTTACCAGAGCTTCTACTCCTACTATTTTTTCAGTTTTAAAATCATATTTAGGCTGATAATATACCTTAAATCTTTTTTCAGCAAGAGATGACCTCATATCATTTATCATTATCTGCTCTTGAAGAAGTTTTTTACGAATAGAATCATCATAATATGAATACTTGATATTATATCTATTTTTTACCATACTTGCAGCAATTATAGCCCTGTCGCACATAAGTTCAATGGAAATATTTTTATCCTCCACTTGATATATTCCATAGTGTATAACAATATTCATATTTTTATTAAACTCTGATACTCTTTTAGATATATTATTTAAAAGTTCTTTTATATTTGATACATCTACAATGCACATAAGAAAATGATCTGCCTCTGACCTTCCACAGATTCCGTTTTCCCCTATTTCATCTCTGATTACATCTGCTGTATATTTAAGAAGGGCATCTCCCTGTTTACTTCCATATATATCATTTACGAGTTTAAATCTTTCTATATCAGCAAAAACTATATAATAATTTTTTTGTGGAATGTCTTTAAAAAAATTAGTACATTTAAAATAAAAGAAATCTTTATTATATATACCTGTCAGACTATCTTTTTCTATTTTATTTATAAAAGATGATGATTCCCTTATTTTAATGATATTAGCTAATCTATGAAGAATAATAGCTGGTCTATAAGGCTTTGCCAAAAAATATGAGGCCCCTCTTGATAAAGCTTCCACTTCCAAGGCTTCATCTTCATACTGTGCTGTCACTATTACAGGAATATGAACTAATTCTTCATCTTTTAATTTTTCAGATAAAAAAGCATAGCCATCCATTACTGGCATAACAGTATCAAGAAGCACTGCTGAAATGTTGTCCTTTTCCTTTCTCAGTATTTCCAGAGCTTCTTCTCCATTTTCTGCCTGCAAAACTCTATATTTAGAATCTAATATATTTTTTAGTATTAACCGGTTCATATAGTTGTCATCAATTACCAACACCATTTTTTTCATCGGCATCATTTTTCTCCTTTTATATTTTCTTCCTAAAAAGAAGCTTACTTCTTTAACACTCCCTGCTCTTGTTAATCTCTCACCACTTAAAATTTTTTATTATTTCGAATTACTCTTCTATACATTTTAAGATATATATTGCTTTTATTTTATCACTATATTATCTAAAAATCAATTCAACAATTCATCGCACCACTTATAGAAATGAGCAACTTATTATGTTAAAAATTATTATTTTATATTTTATTATTATTCATATACATATAAGCAGAAATATTATTTTAATAAAATAATTAAGAATCATAAATATAACTTCATAAATTTTTCAATAAAAAAACACCCCTCATTATTTGAAGGGTGCTGCAATTATTTAAAATCCTAAATCTTCTTTTACTAAAATTACTTTTATTCTTCCTACATGTCTGCTGTAACGTGTAATTAATATCTGGCAACATACTGTATCTGGTTTTTTACAGTCATAGCAGCATCCAGTTTTTTTACAAGGAGTGTCTATATCAAATCTCTGAGCATTAAGGGGTGCAGCCGTATTTCTTGCACGAGACATTGCATCTTCTACACTTTTTACAACCTTGTTCATTCCTATTATCATCACCACATGCTTTGGTCCATAGCATAGAGCTGCTACTCTATTTGAATTTCCATCTATATTAACCAGAATCCCATCTTCTGAAACAGCATTACTGCTGGCAAGAAAGTAATCACAAAAGAAAATATCACGCATAAGTTTTTCAGCTTCCTCCTTAGAAGAACTCTGCTCTCTGTCAATTACAGCATATTTTCCATTCTTTACAGCAGATTTCAAACCTATTTCCTCTATACTTGCTGATCCTCCCCAGCCTATACTGCTTCCTTCTGGGATAAGTTCAAGAGCTTTTTTCAAAGCATCTTCTTTTGTGTCTACAAGATATGCCTCCATATTTCTTGATTTCAAAGCTTTGACTAACTGCTCTCCACGTAGAGAATCTCTCATTTCCTTTACTGTCATAACATTTCCCTCCCTATGTAAAATTAATCTACACTAATTTTATTACTGAGCATATACATATTCTTATTATTTAATTATACCTTTACATTCCAAGTTTTTCAAGCATATGTAAAAGTCCCTCACTGTCATTATCCAAAGTTATTTTATCAGCATATTTTTTTACCTCGTCAGGAGCATTGCCCATAGCTACACCCATTCCAGTTGCTGTAAGCATATCTATATCGTTGAAATTATCTCCAAAAGAGATTGTCTCTTCAATAGAAATATTTTTTATCTCACATAATACTTTTACAGCATTAGATTTTAAAGTTTTTCCATCCATTATCTCTAAATATGTATCTTTTGATCTGTACACTGAAAGTTCAGGGTATTTTATCTTTAATATATTTTCTATTTCAGCTATCTTTTCAGGGTCGCCCATACACATTATTTTATGTACATCAGTATTATTTTCAAGAATATCTATAAAGTTGCCCTCAATACATTTCAGCGTAGTTATCTCTTCTTCTTGCCTTATCCAGCAGTCGCTTCTATTAAAAGATATCCACAAACTTCCTGAATAAATACTTATACACATATTATTCCATTTCTCTTTAATATATCCTGTTATCTCATCAGCTTTTTTTTGACTCATTCCATTACTTTTGATAATTTTTCTGTCTGTATCTAATACCAGTCCTCCGCTATATGCAACTATTGGCGATTCTAAATCAGCAGCCTTCTGTATTGTATATATTCCCTCTGGCATTCTTGCTGATACTAAAATAAAGGGTATTCCTTTTTTTTCTATTTCCTTTATTTTTTTCTTTGTATTTTCTCTTACTTGATGTGTTGAGTCCAGAAGAGTTCCATCTATATCGCTGAATATCATCTTATATTTTTTCATCTTTTCCCCCTATATGAACTATTCGAATCTCAATACCATATTTTTCTATCTTTCCAGCTATTTCTTTAGGAATATCTCCATTTGTCATAATCATATCTATATTTTCAAATTCTATCCCTTTAAAATGGCTTTTTTTAAAAAACTTACTACTATCCACTAAAACACATACAAAATCTGCTCTTTGAGAAACTATATTTTTTATAGCAGCATCTTCATTATCTTCCACATACACTCCATCAGAATGAATGGCAGCTCCACCTAAAAAAACGGCATCAAAATGCACTCTTTTGATCTGTTCCAAAGTATCATTTCCATAAAAAAATCTATTTTCTTTGTTCAATGTTCCACCAAATATGTGTACAGCACACTGTTTCTCTGAAAGTCTATCCATATTATCTAGTGAATGTGTATAAACATGAATATTTTCTGGTATATAGGTGCACATACCTTCAATAGTGGTTGATACATCTAAAAAACATATTTTTTTATTTTCTATGTACATTGCTGCTTTTTCTGCAAGAAGACTTTTTATTTCAATGTTTTCAGGAATTCTTTTTTTGTAGGAATATATTTCTGTCTGAAACTCTGGTATGGCTATCCCTCCATGGGTTCTCAAAGCTAACCCTTCATTTACAAGTTTTACAATATCTCTTCTGGCAGTATCTCTTGATATTTCAAATATACTTATTATTTCATGAATAGATAATGTTTTTTTATTCTTCAGCATTTTCAATATTTCATATATTCTTTCTTCTTGATACATAAGATACTCCTTAACTTTTTCTTTTTATTATAAGTATTTATAAGTAATAAATCAAGAAATATATGCTTTTATAAGTAATTATATTTTTTTAGCATAAATACAAAATTCTGGACTTTCTTCTTTTCCCTTTTCTCCTGCTACATTATTAAAAAATCTAATTTCTGAAAAACCTCCTACTTTTAATTCTATACTTACAGATTCCTTATCAAAGATATGATTCCAAATATTATAACACTCACAATCATTCTCTGTTATAATTATATATTGCTCTAAAGATGTCAATGTATCTTTGTATATTTTATTTCTCTGAATACATGAATATGGTATTTCACTCCAAAATCCTCTATCTGCATATGTTATCTCTACTTTTTCTTCAAACTCTCTAAAGAAGACCTCTGTAAATACATCTAAAATTAGTATTCCTCCAAATTTCAAAGCTTTGCATATTTTATCTAATAGAATTTTTCTCTCCTCTGAAGAAAGTACTCCAAAATCACAGTATATCAAAACTGCCATATCAAATTCATTCTCATAATCTATTTCCAAATAGTTCATATATTTATATTCTATCTTCATATTTTTTTCTGCTGCTGAGTTTACAGCATACTCTATTGATCTCTTTGAAAAATCTATTCCTGTCACTTCAAATCCTTTTTCACAAAACTTTTCTGCATATATTCCAGGACCACATCCTAAATCAAGAATCTTCTTTCCTTTCATATCTGGTATCAAAGAACTTATCCACTCTACTGATTTTTCTATAAATCTATGATTCCTTGAAGCACTTTCTGTATCTGAATTAATATGAGCTTCCAACATAAATTTAGATATATGCTCATCATCCCAAAACTTTTTACTGCTTGGTGTATATTCTACAGGTATTCCTTTGAGGTATTTCATTATTTTTTTATTCATGATATGTCTCCCTTTTGAATTATTCTAGTGATATGAGAATAAAAAAAGCTATGGTTTTACCCACAGCTGGAAAATCATTATACCCAGTGTGAAATAAATGGCTGAAATCATATGAACGCAAAAAAGCTGATATTAACAGCTTAAAAATTTTGTTCAATTATGATTTACCCTTCATTTCCACGACATTCTCATATTACTGATTGTATAATATCAAGTATGTTGGACTACCTCACCTCAAATAGAATATTTTCTCATATCACTAAGAATATCTTACTACAGAAAAAAATTGTTGTCAAAAAATAAAAAAACTGCCTTATCTAAGACAGCTTGATTTCTTATTGGTGGCTGGGCTGGCTGGATTCGAACCAGCGCATGACGGAGTCAAAGTCCGTTGCCTTACCGCTTGGCGACAGCCCAACAACAGTATAATAGTATCAAATTTAGCTTTGTTTGTCAATAAAATTTTTAAAAAATTATAAAAAAAGAATATCTCTTTTTAAAAAGCTTGTAAAAAAACTAAAATATTTTATCTTCTTATAGATTTTACCTTAGTTGCAACTAATGATTTACAAAGTTTCAACTTCTCTTTCTTGTTTTTAAACTATAAAGATGATATATTTTGAGTAATACTTTAAATAAATTTAGAAAGGAAAGATTATGACTAAAAATGAATTGTGGGAAATTTGGGAACTTGCAAAACAAGGAAATACATATTCTAGGAAACCCCTTCCTGTTGAATATGTAAAAGAAGCTGAAGAATATATAAATGGCATTAACAGTACTATTGAAAAAAGACAAACATCTTGGTCTGCTAAATATCCTGTAGTGTTACTTAAAGAGATAGGGACAGAAAATGAATCTATAGCTAAAAGAATACTTTTTGTTATTTCACAATGGAGAAGAGAAGGAGTTATAGTTGATTACTACTATATGTTTGATGACATAGATATTGCAGTAAAAATTGGCTACTCTCTTCCTAATGTTATTGAAGAGTCTATTATCAGATTCAAAAAAAATCTTTCTGTTGATTCTATAGAGGCTATTATTGAAAAATTATGGAAATACTATACTGATGAAGATTTTGCAAAATTTGCTGACAATCTTTTTAAAAGTAATATAAATACTCTCATAGAAAAGAAAAATGAAAGTCATATGTTTTTTACTCTTTTAATCACTGGTTCTCTTCTTTACAAAAAAGACCCAGTAAAATATGAAAGATATCTTAACCCTATAATAGATTATGCAGAAAAATTTGCTGATATCTCTACATGTATGATTTTATCTAAAATTTATCCTGTTTCAAAAGAAGCAGAGGCTCTCCTTGTTAAATTGATAGTGGAAAATGAAGGGGCTAGAGTAAATATATATAAATTTGGTTTCCATAGAGATTTTAAAAAATTAAAAAAATTCTGTGATGATAAAAATATTCCAGAATCTTATTCACTTTTGCTCCTTATTCTTGAAGTAATGAATGAGTACAAAAGTGATACAAAGAAAATTGCTCAATATTTTACAGAAGCATATCAAGAAAACAGAGAAGAGTTTATGAAAGTTTACTCTAGATTATCTGATAAGCTTAACTCTGTCAAAGCTCTTTTCCTTCTTGCTGTTATGATAAAAAACAATGGTAAGGAAGAGGAGTTAAAAGAAGAAAAAATAAATGCTGATATAATTAGATATATGGAATATGGGTTTAAAAATAAAAATACTAATGTTTTAGAATATTTAAAAGGGAATATTTCTAAAGAAGAGGTATTAAATCAATATGTAAATGGCAATCTCCACATGGTAGAACATTTTTATACTGCTGTTGCCTCTATGTATACTCACAGCTCAACTGCAAGAAAACTCTTGGATATCTATATGGAACTTGCTGCAAAAGACATTTATCACTCAAATGAAATAAGAATATATAACCACTTCATTGATGGAAGATATAAATGGCTTGATAAATCTCCAATAGATAGTGCTGAAGTTTTAATAAAATATGGATTTCCATTTAAAAAGATACTTGCTATCTATTGTATGGCTGGAGATGAAAGCTGGAATGGAGAAAATATCAACATGGCTGATGCTGTGGAAATCATAAAAGGTCATGAAAATGAAGCTCTGGAACTCCTTGATGAATGGAGAAATCTTGAAAAATGTTCAAGTGATGAAACTACTTATCTGACAAGGCTTATGGAACTGATATTTGATAAAAGTGATATTTCTGATTATTCTCTTCTTGTAGAAATGATTAATCATAAATCAAAAGTTATTAAGAAAAAAGCTGAAGAGATAATTACAAGACATAAAGAAAAAACTGACACTCTACTTGAATCTGCCAAAACTAAAGCAAAAGGGGAAACACTTCAAATAATAAATCGTATTATGAAATTCTGGAATAATGAACATCTTTTCCATGAGGGCTTCTCTTTTACAAATGAATCAGCAATAAAATTTTGTACAGAAAATTTTGATACAGCCAATGCTAAAGTTATTTCATGGTTACCAGAAGGTATCCTTTCTGGAGTACGTTTTGCTGATATGAGTGGAACAGCTCCTGCTGTAATAATGGAGTTTATCCTTGTTGAATATATGTCTCTGGCTGCACCATATCGTGTAAAAGCAGCTGATAAAGTTGCAGAGATACTAAATATGCAAGATATTCAAAAAACTCTAGAAGGAGTATATAATACATGGTTAAATAATGGAGCTGATACAAAACTTAAAATGATTTTACTTCCTTATTGTGTTTTTGCTTCTGATACACAGATACTTCAGTTAAATAAACAGCTTCTCAAATGGGCAGAGGCTTCTCGTGGAGCTCTTGCAGCATTTGCTGTATCTGTTGCTGCATTAAATGGTGGAAGTGTAGCTCTTATGATGGTGGACAGCATATCTGGAAAGTTTCCTAACAACCAGGTAAAAAAAGCTGCTAAGATGGCTTTTTCTACAGCTGCTAAGATACTTGATCTTCCAGAAGATGTACTTTCAGATCGAATTATTCCTTCTCTTGGATTTGATAAAGCTGGTAAAAAGGTTCTTGATTTTGGAGCTCATACTTTTACACTTAGTTTAACACCTGATTTTGTACTTTCAATCTATGATAATGGAAAGGAAAAATTTGTTAAATCTCTTCCTAAACCAACTAGTGAAGATGACCCTGTAAAAGCTGAAACAGCTAAAAAAGAATTTTCTGAACTTAAAAAACAAATAAAAGCAGTAGTACAAACTCAATCTAGCAGATTGAAAAAAGTTCTTATGAATGGACGTTACTGGAGCAGTGAAAGCTGGAATACCCTATTTGTAGAAAATCCTATAATGCACCAGTTTGCTATTGGACTTATTTGGGGTGTATATGAAAATAATAAAATAATACAATCATTCAGATATATGGAAGATGGCACTTTCAATACAGTTGATGAAGAAGAATTCACTCTTCCTGAAAATGCTCAAATTACTCTTGCACATCCAGCAGATCTGGGAGAGGAACTTACTTCTTCTTGGAAAACTCAGCTGGATGATTATGAGATAATTCAACCAATAGAACAATTGGATATTTCTGTGATTGAGCTTGCTGAAAAAGATATCACTGGAAAGAAAATAATCCGTTACTCTGATAAATATATCTCTGTTGGCAAAATGAATTCAGCTGCAAAAAAATATGAATTTATTCGTGGAGAAGTTCTTGATGGTGGTTCTTTCTTCTGCTACCATATTGTTGATAAATTTCTTAATATTTATGTCCACATTAATGTTGATGATATGTATATGGGGCAGGATTTTGAAGAACAAATAAGTATAAAAGAAGTTGCTTTCTGCCGTCTGCCAGAAGATGGAGAACCTCTTGATGATATAAAAGATAATATGATATTAGATGTATCTTCTCTTTCACAGAGATTTGTAAGCAGTATTATAGGATTGCTTGACAAAATAACAGAATAAAACTAACAAAACAGTTGAGGTCTTAAAATGACTTCAGCTGTTTTTGCATAATAAAATAATACTATTGAGAGACCATCTTGAAATAATTATCTTAATATGTTATTATTAAATAATATTGTTAATATAAATTAAAAAAAAGGGGAGGATTTGATGTCCTTAAATGTTTCTAACTCAATCAACTAAATAAAAAGTTGTTTTTTAAAAAGCTTCCGTTCCTAGTTAGCAGGGAGGATTTTTTGTGTTGTCTTTTTAAAAATAGTTAAGAAACATGGATATCATTAAACCGAACTTTATTATAAATTAATTAGATACTGAGGGAATAATAATTTTAAAATTTTTAATATATTTTAAAATTGATTTATTAAACTTAGTGTCCATTATATTCGCCATTTAATTTAAGTTATAAAAGGTTATAGTGACTTTAGTGTTATTATAACCTTTTTTTATTTTATCCATCTTTCTTTTTTAGTTCAATTAAAAATGGAGGATAATAAACAATGCTTAATTGTATAGAAAAAATTAAAAAAAATATAAATTTAGAAGAAGGCAGTAAAATCATAGAAAATATATTAATAACAATATATCTTGTTGAAGGTATATCTACTAAGGAATTAGCAAGAAGAAATTTCTTGCCTCTTCCTATTACTGCTGCTATAAAAAAAGAATTTATCAAAGAAAAATTGGTTATTCAAGATAGAGGAACAAGACTGACTTCCAATGGAATATTCTTTGTAGAAAAGGAGTTAGGATTTAAAAATATAAATAAAGAACTTTATATCAAATTACTTACAAATACTCAAGAAGAGTATAAAGAAATTACTGAAATAAAAGAAGAAATTCATAATATCTTTCAATGTCGACCTCAGGCAGATGTCACTTTAGATCAATCTAAATCCAGTGTAGATACTTCTTTGAAAAGAGCTATGCTGTGCCTTAAAAATTATGATCTCATTGGAAAAAACATTTTATGTCTAGGAGATGATGATTTAGTCAGTATCGCATTAGGTTTTTTATTAAAAAAACTTTTCCCACACACTTTTTATCAAAATACTAAGATTACTGTAATTGATATTGATAAAAGAATTATTGAATATATAAATGATATAGCAATGAAAGAATCTCTTCCTATCAAGTGTGAATATGCAGATTTAAGAAATTCACTGTCTAATAAATTTAAAAATAGATTTGACTGCTTTTTTACAGATCCTCCCTATACATTAGAAGGAATGAATCTTTTCCTTTCAAGGGGAATAGAGGCTTTAAAAAGTCATAGTGACTTAAATATTTATTTTTCTTTTGCACATAAATCTTCAATTTATCAATTAAATATGCAGAAAAATTTTCTAACTATGGGCCTTGCTGTTTCAGCTGTAACTCTCAAATTCAACACTTATGAAGGAGCTGGCATCATTGGAAATACAGGACAGATGATAGTACTTAAAACTACTGATATAACAAAGCCATTAATAAAGAGTACTTACAAAAACCTTTTGTATACTGGAGAATTTACAAAAACAATACGTTTTTATAAATGTAAAAAATGTGGGAAAATAACAAAGATAGGTAATTCTGAAAAAATAAAAAATATTGAAATTCTAAAAAATACAGGATGTTGCAAATGTAATAATAAAATATTTGATTTACTTCAAAGAAAAAATATAACTATTTAAAATTAAGGAGAATTATGTTTAAATTAAACCAATTAGGAAAACATCTCTTAGTCGAATATTATGACTGTGATGTTGAGACATTAAAAAATACATTATTAATTGAAAAATATATGATAGAAGCTGCTGAAGCCGCCAAAGCTACAATAGTAAAAAGTGTATTTCACACATTTAACCCATGGGGTGTCAGCGGGGTAATTGTTATTGAGGAATCTCACTTAACTATTCATACATGGCCAGAATATAAATATGCTGCTGTTGATTTATTTACCTGTGGAGATATGCTAGATCCTTTAGCAGCCTTCACTCTTTTGGAAATGAAGTTAAAAGCAGAAAGATTTGATATAAAGAAGGTGTTCAGAGGTTCATTAAAAGAAATCTTTAAAGAATAAAATATTAGAGCAGCTGATTATAGCTGCTCTTTTTCATACCTAAATTATTGCTGCAGCACCACTGCAAAGAAAATCAAATCTTCATCACTGTTATTTATAATACTGTGAGAATGCCCTTTTGGACAATAATGACAAACTCCTGTATAAAGTTCCTCTTCTCTGTCATCATATAAAGCTTTTCCTTTTCCTTGTAAAATATATATCATTTCACTTCCATTTTCATGTTTATGATATCCAATAGATGCTCCAGGCTCAAGTCTGCTGCACATAATACGATTTCTTTCATCTACAAACATACGAGCTTCTACACTTTTTTCTCCCCCATAAAACTTTTCCAACATAGTTATTTCCATTTCATCAAATTTAATTAACATAGACTTTCCCTCTCCTTAATTCATTTTTCATATATTAGCATAACTGTACAAAAAAAACAACCTGAAACCAATTAAGGTTTCAGGCTGTTTATCCCCAGATTATTTAGTTTAACTATTCTTCCACTGCTTCTACAGCTTCTTCTTCTAGATCCATTTCATTGTATCTAGCTATAACTGAGTCAGTTATCTCTTTTCTTAATTCAGGAGTGATTGGATGAGCTATATCTTTGTATTCCCCATCAGGCATTTTTCTTGATGGCATAGCCACAAACATCCCCTTTTGACCATCGATTATTTTTAGACCATGGATAACAAAGCACTCATCAAATGTTACATCAGCATAAGCCTTCAACTTTAACTCATTCTCATTCTTTACTGCCCTTAGTCTAACATCTGTGATTTTCATAATTAATGCACCTTCCCTTATTTTAGTATCATCTATAAAGAACCGCAAAGATGTACTTCACAGTTTTTAAAATGCTCTTTTAATATTTTATATATATTCTCTTTTTCATTTTTATCAGCAAAAGTATAATATGCACTTCCGCTTCCTGACATAAAGAATTTCATATTATTTAAAGCTGCTAATCTTTTTCTGAAATCTATTATGTTTTCATCTTCAAGCAAAAGTCCTTGCTCAAGATGATTTTCTATACTGTTTTCCACTGTAGATAGGCTGTTTTCCTTTAGTCCCAGAACTATTTTATCTATATCAGCATCTCTTTTATTATTGAGCATATACATATTCTTATATGCTTTTCCAGTAGAAACTCCAAAATCTGGCTTTATAATTATCAATGCACTGTCCAGATTATTTTCTATTATTTCAATATTTTCTCCTATACCTGTAACTCTTGCAGATTTATTTATCAGAAAAAATGGTATGTCTGCTCCTACACTTTTTCCTATCTCTATCATTTTTTCCATAGAGAAATGATTATCATGAAAGCTATTTAAAAGTTTAAGCAGGAATGCTCCATTGGAACTTCCTCCCCCAAGCCCAGCTTGATGTGGTATTCTTTTTTCAAGATACACATATACTTTTTTTCTTTCTAAGGCACTTTCATCATAAAATTTATCATATATCTTATACAGGATATTTTCTTTTCCTGTTGGTATATCTTTCTTATTAGTCTCTATAGTCAATGTCCCTTTAGCATCTGTTATCTCTCCAGTCATAGTATCACTCAGACTGATAGGTACCATTACCATATCCAGAAGATGATATCCATTCTCACATCTGCCAGTTACATTTAAACCTATATTTATTTTTCCATTGGAATTCAAAGAAAATTTCACTAGAAAATATCCTCCTCACTGTCTAGATCTATCTTTATACCTCTGCTGTCCAATACTTTTATAAGCTCAGAAGTCTTTTCTTTAGCTACATTTCCAGCAGGCACCTCTAATATCTCAAATTTAAAATATTTATTAAAATATTCCAACTCAAGAATTTGTCCTACTTTTACCTCTGTTCCAGCCTTTGCTACTTTACCATCTAGCTTAGCTTTTCCACCATCTACAACTATTTTAGCGATAGGTCTTCTCTTAATTATTCTGCTTACTTTTAAAAACTTGTCCAATCTCATACGTTATGTTCAAACCTCCTATCTTATTATTTATATATACTATATTTTTTTCATATGTCAATGCTTATTTTTTGCTTCATTCCAAAATTTTTCCATTGTATCTAGTGAAGAAGTTGTTAAATCGCAGTTCTTTTCTACATACCTAAATCTTGTATCAAATTTTTTTATTGTCTTCTCCAAAGCATCAGTTGAATTTACATTCAAAAATCTTGAAAGATTTACAATGGAAAAAAGAAGATCTCCAAGTTCCTCTTTCATATTTTCTTGATCATTATTGCTGATAGCCTGCTTCAGCTCTCCCAGCTCCTCTTCTACTTTAGCCATTACATCTTCAATATTGTCCCAGTCAAATCCTACTTTAGCAGCTTTTTTCTGTATTTTTTCAGCTTTAGCAAGTGGTGGAAGATATATAGGAACACCATCTAATGCTGATTCTCTTTTTTCATGGATCTTCTCTGTTTTCTTTATTTCTTCCCAGTTTACCAGTACTTCATCTGAAGTTAATGAATTATCCTTCTCTTTAAATACATGAGGGTGTCTTCTTATCATTTTTTCATTTATCCCTCTGGCTACATCTTCTATTGAAAATTTTCCTTCATCTTCACATATATCAGCCTGAAATACCACATTCATCAAAAGGTCTCCAAGTTCCCCTTTCAGCTCTTCTCCCCCTTCGTCCATAGCTTCTAATACCTCACAAGTTTCTTCCATAAGGCAGGGTTTAAGAGTTTCAAGGGTTTGTTCTCTGTCCCATGGACATCCCCCTTCTCCTCTCAATCTCTTTATTATTTCCACAAGTCTGTCAAATTCTTTCACTGTTACATCACTCCCTCATACTCATTAAAAAATCTATTGATATTCCCTCTATAGAATACCCCTTCCTCTCTATTGAGATATTTTAGATTTCCCATTGTCATCATTTGAGATATTTTTTCTATATTTACTTTTTCACTTAAAAATCTTACAAAGAACCCATTTTTTTCCTGTCTTATTACAGAAATTCCCAGCTCTCTAGCTTTAATCTTAACTCCTATATAGTAGAAAAGATTTACTACCTCTCTTGGAGGATTTCCAAATCTATCCCTTACTTCAGACTCAAGTTCTTTTAATTCCTCTTGAGTTTTTAATTCAGCTGCTCTTCTGTAAATCACTATCTTTTCATCTTTTTCTATATATTCATCAGGAATAAATGCTGGCATATCTATTTTTATCTCCATCTCTACCTCTTCTTCTGGAGCATTTCCTTTGATACGCTGTATCTCTTCATTCAGCATTTTTATATACAAGTTATATCCGAAAGTCTCAAGAGCTCCATGCTGCTTGTCTCCAAGTATCTCTCCAGCTCCCCTTATTCTCATATCTTCAAGAGATAGCTGGAATCCTCCACCTGAATCTCCCAGATTTTTAATAGATTCTTCTCTTTCTTTAGCTTTCTTTGTCTGATGCTCTTTAGTAAGAAGATAGCAGTATCCCTTTCTCCTTCCTCTTCCTATACGCCCTCTCAGCTGATATATCTGTGACAATCCCAGTTTTTCCACTCCATCTATTATCATAGTATTTGCATTTTCTATATCTATACCATTTTCAATTATAGTAGTGGATATGAGCATATCTATATCCCCATTTTCAAAATCTTTTATCTTGTTTTTTATCTCTTTTGGAAGCATCTGTCCATGAATATAGTCCAGTTTCAGATAATTTGGAAGAAGTTTTCTAAGCTCATGAGTCTTCTTTTCTATCTTTTTCACAGAATTGAATATATAGAAAACCTGACCTTCTCTGGCTATTTCACTCATGATTATCTCTTTTAGTTTTTTATCATCTTTATCTATAAACATTGTCTCAATAGGCTTTCTTCCTTCTGGAGGTGTATCTATTACAGAAAGATCTCTTATTCCCAACAATGAAAGGTTCAATGTTCTTGGAATAGGTGTCGCTGTAAGGGTTATCATATCTATTTTATTTTTCAGTTTTTTCAGCTGTTCCTTAGCTTTTACACCAAATTTCTGTTCTTCGTCTATTACCACAAGACCTAAATCTTTAAATTTTACATCTGATGAAAGTATTCTGTGAGTACCTATTACTATATCAATAGTTCCTGCTGATATTTTTTTAAGTACCTCTTTCTGCTCTTTTTCACTTTTTAATCTGCTCAATATTTCAATACTTACAGGATAGTTTTTGAATCTTTCTGTAAATCTCTCATAATGCTGTTGTGCAAGTACTGTGGTAGGCACCATAACAACTACCTGTTTCCCATCTATGGACGCTTTAAAAGCTGCTCTCAAAGCTATCTCTGTCTTACCATATCCCACATCTCCACAGACTACCCTATCCATTATTCTATCTGATTCCATATCTCTTTTGACATCTTCTATAGCTTTTAATTGTGAAGCTGTCTCTTTATATGGAAAACTTTCTTCAAATTCCTCCTGCCACACTGTATCATGAGAAAAAGCATATCCCTTTTCAAAAGCTCTCTTTGCCTGTATCTCAATGATTTCTTTAGCAAAAGCTACCATTTCCTCTTCCAGCTTCTGTCTTTTTCTTTTAAACCCTCTTCTCCCTAATTGATATATATCAGGAATTACTCCAGGAGTAGATACATACTTTTCAATTTTATTTATGCCTTCAACTGGTACAAAAAGCTTATCTTCATCAGCATACTTTATCTTTAAATAATCCTGTCCATTCATAGTTTCTATCCCTTGATAGATACCTACTCCATAATTTTCATGAATTATAAAGTCATTTTCTCTGATTTGAGATACATCTTTATATTTTAAATTTACCTTTTCCTTTGCTTCTCTTTTTACCTTGATTCCTTTTAGCTCTCTGTCAGTGAGAATCAGTCTGTCTTTTTCTCTATATCCTTCATAGTGAGGATATCTCTCTATCTCAATATTATAATTTTCAAATATTTCTTTATATCTCTTTTCCTCTTCTGACATCAGAAGTATATTTTCTTTCTGACTCAATTTTTTTATATAATCATAGTCCTCAAATTTCTTTATCTCTTCCTCTGAGAATCTTTTTATCTCTACTTCCTCGCCTGTTTCCAGAAGTTCATTAAATCTTCCTCGAAACTTTTCTTCTTCTTCTCTCTCTCTAATTATATTTTCTTCTAATTTATATCTCAACAATTCATTATTTTCAAAATATATCTTTAAACCTTTTGTTTTGCTGTTTTTAACCAAATCAAAAAAAGATATTTTTCCATTCTTATTATTGTTTATATACACATTGATACTATCAAGTATTTCTATACTCTTTTGGCTTTCAAGATCAAAATATGCTATTCTCTCTATCTCATCTCCAAAAAATTCAATTCTTACAGGATAGTCTCCATCACTTGAAAAGATATCTAAAATATCCCCTCTTACACTGTACTGCATTCTTTTTTCAATCATATATACTTTATCATATTTATTTCTTACAAGATCTTCCTGTATTTTAGCTATGCTCATCTCCTTCCCTTTTTTAAAAGAAAGTTTATCTCCCTCTAGTGCATAGTCTCTGAGAAATGCTTCTAAAGATATGAGTATAGCAAATTTATTTTTAGATTTTAAAAGTTTAAGAAGGTCATAATTAAGTTTTTCAAATTCCTCATTTTCATAACTGCTTTCAATTTTTAAAATTTTTCCATCATAAAAATCACTGAGGGTATTATAATAATCCTCAATGTTCTTGTTGGATGAGCATAGATATACTATGTTTCCTTTTATGTCTTTGAGCAGGAAAGGTATCCTTCCTCTATATTCTGTTATCATGACTCACTCCGTAAGTTTATTTTTTCATGTATATATTTTACTCTGTATTTTCAACTTTTCATAGCGAAAAAATATTTCTCTTTCAATATTTTAAAAAATACTCCTTTATCATATGTATATGTTCAATAATAAGTTATCTTTTTATTAATTTTCATTATCTTCCAAACTAAGCATATATATTTATTTTTTTCCTTTACAAATGTAAAAAAACATAATATAATCAAACAATAAAAATTATTGTTTCATTATAATTTAAAAAGAAAATATTTTTTCAAAAAATGTAATTAACAAAATAATAAAGGGGGAACAACCAATGAATAAAAAACTACTTACTCTGCTCACAATAACAGTCCTCACATTATCAAGCTTTACTCTTCAAGCAAAAGAAACAAAACTTGTAGTTGCACAAAACTCAGATGCAAAAAGTCTAAACCCTCAGGTTTCAAATGATATTCCTACTCATAGAGTAAATATAAATATCTATGACAGACTTATTGAAAAGGATAAAGACATGAATTTAGTACCTGGATTGGCTGAAAGCTGGGAACAGGTAGACCCTCTTACTCTTGTATTAAAAATAAGAAAAGGGGTTAAATTCCATAATGGAGATCCTCTTACAGTTGGAGATGTAGTATTCAGTTTAAAACAGGCTACAGAAGCTCCTTCTCTAATGGCATATTTTGGTGACCTTGATAAAATAGAAGCTGTTGATGAAAATACAGTTAAAATAACAACTAAAGTTCCTTATGGACCTCTTGTTAACTACTTAGCCCATGTAGGTGCTGGTATAATGAGTGAAAAAGCTGTAAAAGCTGGTGGAAGTGACTATGGACAACATCCAGTAGGAACTGGACCATTCATGTTTGTATCTTGGACTTCTGGAGACAGAATAGTTTTAAAAGCTAACCCTAATTATTACAAAGGGAAACCAGGGGTAGATTCATTGATATTCAGAGTTATTCCAGAGGGAACAAACAGAACAATAGCTCTTGAAACTCAGGAAGCTGATATAGCCTATGATATAGATCCTATTGATATGGATATGGTAAAAAATAACCCAAAACTAAAAGTTGATCAGAATTCTGCTATGAGTATGACATATCTTGGTTTTAATACTCAGAGACCTCCTTTTGATAAAAAAGAAGTTAGACAAGCTATAGCTTATGCAACTGATGTTGATAGTATCATTGATGCTGTTTTCTTAAAAGCTGCTAAAAAAGCTAATTCACCTGTATCACCTAATGTATTTGGGTACAACAAAGATGCTAAGCTTTATACTCAAAATATAGCTAAAGCAAAAGAATTGCTTGCTAAAGCTGGATATCCTAATGGGTTTAAAGCTAGAATATGGACAAATGATAAAAGTGTAAGAAAAGATACAGCAGTTATCCTTCAAGATCAACTTAAACAAATCGGTATAGATGTACAAATTGAAGTTCTTGAATGGGGTTCTTACTTAGATAGAGTTGCCAAAGGAGAACATGATATGTTTATACTTGGATGGTCTTCTAGTGCTGACTCTGACTCAGCTATGTATGCTTTATTCCACTCTAAAAACTTAGGTGGAGCTGGAAACAGAACTTTCTATAAAAATCCAAAAGTTGACGAACTTCTTGATAAAGCAAGAGAAAGTACAGTTCCTGAAGAAAGAATCAAATATTATAAAGAGATTCAAGATATAGTTCAGGAAGATCTTCCTATGTTTGCACTTGTTTATCCTGATGAAATTACAGGAATGCAGAAAAATGTGGAAGGATTTATTTTCCACCCAGAGGGAACACACTATCTTGCACCAGTTACAAAAAAATAACAAAAAAATAAACAGCTGTCAAATTAACTTTGATGGCTGTTTTTTTACTCTCTGTCAATTAGATTTCTATCACATATTCATCATCTATTAATATATAGTCACAATCGCATTTCTGACACATTTCAAAATTTTTAATATTTTCTTCTATCATCATTTCCTTTGTGCAAGCTGAATCATCAACTCTTTTTTCAATAATATTTGCATATCCTTTAATCTTAGAAAAATTTTTTTGAATATATTTCTCTGCCATAATAAGACAAAAATATCTCATATGTTCCAAATATTTCTCTTCAAAATCTTTCTTCCAGTCAAATGGTATATAACATCCTTCTACTATAAGATTTTGTCTATTTTCAACTGCTGTCTTTATTATTTCTCTGACAATGAGCCAAGGATAATCAGTCAATTCCTCATCATTCTCAGGAGTAAGATTAGTTTTTCCACTTCTTATCAATCCCATTTTCAAATGATCAATAGAAAGATAGGGAAATTTATATTTTTCTAATAATTTTTGTGCCATGAGTGTTTTTCCAGTATGTGAACTTCCTCCAATCAATATAATCATAGTTTATTCTCCCTCATTTTCTAAAAAAAGAGTGGCTAAAAACTCTTTTTACTTGATTAGCCACTCTCCCTATAATTTAAAATGCTCTATTCTTATTATACTTTTTCTAATTTAGATAGATTCCCAGCTTGTATATACTCCAAGCTTCCAGCAATTTTCTCCACTGGCCAATTCCACCATTTCATTTCAAGTAATTTCTCTATAACATCATCTGAAAATCGTTTCTTAATTACTCTAGCTGGAGCTCCTCCAACAATTGTATAGGGTGGTACATCTTTAGTTACAACTGATCTTGTTCCTATAATAGCTCCATCTCCTATAGTTACTCCTGATAATATCACAGCTTCATAGCCAATCCATACATCATTTCCAATTGTGATATTTCCTTTGTTATCCCATGAATCTTTCACATTCATTTTATGTCCCCATTCCTCTCCAAATAATGGAAAAGTATAAGTAGATAAGGAGTTCAGTGTATGATTGCCACAGTTCATTAAGAATTTAGCTCCACAAGCAATGGAACAGAATTTTCCAATAATAAGTTTATCTTGATTTATTGGATAATGATACAACACATTATTTTTTTGAAACTCAGTTGGATCATTATAAAAATCGTTATAAATTGTATAATCTCCAATTTGAATATTAGAATTTGTAATTACATTTTTTAAATACACTATCTGTTTATCATTTGTTCTAGGATATATTTTATTTATATCTGGAATAGTCATAGTAATCTCCTTTTAAAATTTGATCTATTTTAAAACTACTCCAGAAAAAACAATGCAAAGCTTCATTTTTCCACCTCCATTAAAGTAACAGAGAATTTTTTATTAATATGTATATACATAATAATAAAATATTTATTTTTATTTTAAATATCCCACTAAAAGAGCTATATCATTTCCTGTAACTCCACTTATTCTAGATGCCTCTCCTATTGAAAGTGGTTTTATCTCTTCCAGTCCGCATCTAGCTATATTAGATATTCCTTTTACTTCAGAGAAATCAAAATCAGCAGGTATTCTTACCTCTTCCAATCTTTTGAACTTTTCAATCTGTTCATTTTCTCTTTGAATAAATATCTCATATTTTATCATTGTTTCTATTTGGTTTTTTATAAACCCAGGATAATCACTTATCTCTGTTATATCTTTTAAGCTGTCATAAGTAACCTCTTTTATCTTTAAAAGATCTCCTATTTTTACACCTTTTGTTAATTTCTGATCTGAACCAAGCTTTTCAAGAAGTGCATTAGCCTGTACCATTGGAACGCTTATCTCTTTCAATCTTGCTATTTCATCATTTACTATTTTTATAGAATTTTCTAAGTAATCAAGTTTTTCCGAAGACAGTATTCCTATCTCCTTAGCCTTTGTAAAAAGCCCCAGCAAAAAGTCCATCTGGAGCAGCGGTTCCCCGCCGCTGACGGTTATTCCGCCTTTCTCTCCCCAGTAGGCTTTATAGCGCAGAGCCTGCCCTAGCAGCTCATCTGCTGACATCATATCCATGGAGCTGGTGCTCCAGGTATCCGGATTGTGGCAGAACTGGCAGCGCATCCTGCAGCCCTGCAGAAAAATCACAAACCGAACCCCTGGCCCGTCCACGGAACCAAAGCTTTCGATCGAATGGATGGAGCCTTTTCTCGAACTAAATGCGCTCATGTGCGGAGCGGGCGATCACGTCAAGCTGCTGCTCGCGTGTCAGATCAATGAATTTAACCGCATAACCGGATACACGGATCGTAAAGTTTGCATACTCCTCTTTTTCCGGATGTTCCATGGCATCAACCAATTTCTCGATGCCAAACACATTCACATTTAAGTGATGTGCCCCCTGGTCAAAGTATCCGTCCAGAATGTGCATCAGATTGTTGATCCTCTCCTCCTCAGAATGTCCGATGGCCCCCGGGTTGATGGTCTGGGTGTTGGAGATTCCGTCCAGTGCCCACTCATATGGAAGCTTTGCAACAGAGTTCAGGGAAGCCAGAAGGCCGTTTTTCTCTGCACCGTAGCTTGGGTTTGCACCGGGTGAAAGCGGTTCTCCCGCTTTTCTGCCATCCGGCAGCGCGCCTGTTGCTTTTCCGTAAACCACATTGGATGTGATGGTCAGGATGGATGTGGTCGGCTCGGAATTCCGGTAGGTCGGATATTTTTTCAACTTTTCCAGGAACGTGTGCAGCAGCCATACCGCAATATCATCTGCTCTGTCATCG
>OGZY01000195.1_pt1 | contig 43967 bp, 46 predicted proteins | sample 1576911 | NCBI WGS metagenome assembly OGZY01 (sample SAMEA3541488, study PRJEB24748) | human gut metagenome | biome: human gut; feature: human-associated habitat; material: faeces | place: China | collected 2012 | reverse complement strand
CTAAGAAAACCGATTTAGCTAAAGTAACACTAGATAAACTAACAGAAGCACTAGTACTGATTAATAATCGACCTAGAAAATGCTTTGGGTTTAAAACACCATTTGACATGTTTAAACATGAGATTAGAAAATTGATTTAATTTTGTCGAATTACTTATTGCAATTCAAGAGTTCAATTATTTATTTTCACCTTATATATTTATTGGAGAGGGTAATATGTTAAGTAAACTAAAGCAATTAAAAGAGGATATGGAAAAGAATGAGTGGACAATTACTAGTTTTCTTTTTACTTACAAATCAATAAAATATATTGTTTTAGTTAGAAGATTTATAGGTAATGTAAAAAAAAGAAATCCTTATGCACTTGTGATATTAGACTTTTTTAAAGCTAATGATTTAAGTTGTAAATTTAGTGCTGAAGCAAATAGTAAAATGATACTTATTGATGCTAAGGCTCTAAGAGAGTATTTTGGTATTGAATATAGCGAAAATCTTGGAGATATTCTCATGCAGTTTTCTAAACGTTTTGGAGAATCTATTCCTATTTCAGTTTCTAATCAATTTTCAGAATTACAAATAGGCTTGATGATTAAATCATTAAGTAAAAGTGATTCAGAAGATCCAAATAAAGTTTTTTGCTACAAAGTTAGAAGAAATCCTAAAGGACAAATGAGAAGTTTATTTAATGCAGATAAAACGAAAATATTAAGATTGTCCTTATTTAATTATTTTCAAGAGGATAAAAGTATAAGCTTTTGTTATTCAACAGATAAAAATGATGAGAATGATGATGCTACAATCTTGTATAACTTTTCTAGTAAATAAGCTTTAAAATATATAATCTCATAGTTGAAGTTAATAATCGCTTGTGATTGAAAGCAAAAAGCCCTTCGCTTATGTGGAGGGCTTTTACTATACGCTCATACTTATAAATGTAATATAATGTAATTAGTGATAATCATTTTAAAAATATAGTTCATGGGAGAGCGACATGATACATTTAAAAGACTTAGGTACATTTGAATCAGTGCCTAAGATTGTAATAGATATTATTGAAGGGGAAGTACCTTCTCTTGAAATAGAATTAGCCAATGGTTGGGATATTAATAAACATATAGAAATTGGTGAGTATAGTGAGCATACACCTTTAGAATTAGCTCTTGTCATGTGTTGCTTGCCAAGTATTCAATGGTTAGTCGAACATGGCGTAGATTTAAATGATGAAGAAAATCCAAGTTTCTTGCTAGCTGTACGGTATGGTAATAAAGAGATTATAGACCATCTTGTGGCTAATGGTGTTAATATTCACGCCTTGAACTGTGTGAAAGTAGATGCTTTTCAAGCTGCTTTATATGGCCAAAAATATGAGAACCTACAAATTATTCATGACTTAGGCCATACTGTACAGAAGTATGGCGGTAAAGCTTTCAGAAATGCCATTACAGATAGAAATTATGAGGTTCTAGATTTCTTTATTCATAATGGTGTAGATATTAACTACAACAAGCCTGATTCTGTATATCCCTTTAAGCCAACCCCATTATGTGTAGCAGCACGGTATGTAGATTTAAAGATGTGTAAATACTTGGTAGAACATGGCGCTGACGTGACCATTACGGAAAAGGATGGTATGCGCCCCTATAGCATTGCTATTGAAAAAGGTGATATGGAAATGGCAGAGTATTTTAAATCCTTAGAGCCTGTTGAGTTCCATGATATACAAAATAAAATGGATCAATTAAAGCCGTTTAAATTACCAAAAGCATTAGTGAATTTTTTAGAGGATGATACTCTTTACTTTGAATTACCAGACTCCGATTTTATATCTATAGAGTTTTTCCCACTGATTGATACGATTCCCTTTAAATTAGGTCGTCGTAATCTATTACGTTTATCTAAAGAACTGGGCGAGTATAACGAGTGGCAAATTGTATGGGACCCTATATCTAAAAAGATTGGTTGTTATGATATAGAACATCAAGATTTAAGAGAACTTTGTAAATTTGATGAATTTTTGGCAGATATGTCAGGTCAATTAGAAAGTTTATTTTAATATGTGTCATAAAGGAGCGTATGTGTATATGATAGATGAATTCGATAAAACATATACTGATTGGTCAATTGATGTAGGTTCTTATAAATATGAAGGTATTACACTGAATGAAGTTGAGCAAAATCTATATGCTATTGAAGATCAAGAGCAAGATTTTGTAGTTATATCACCATTAAATGCAATCTTAATAGATAATAAAAAGTATAACTTTGTACAAGTTTGTAGTGATCAAGATACTGATTTATTACATATAGAGCTTAGTGCAATTAATGATGGTGAACAGGGCGCTATTATATATGGTAAAAATGAGCTAGGACATCAAGAGGTATTACAGGTAATAGAAGAATTTATTGCACATCATAAGGTACCATCGTTAGATGATTGGGAAATCGTGTTAGATTTAAGACCGAAGATGGAAAGCTATATAAAAGGAACAGAAAATGACTAATTCTGCAATATATGATGAACAGTTAAGACAATATACCATATCCTACGAAGGAATACAGTTTTGCTGGGATGAGAAACCAATAGATGCTAATTTAGATACGGCAAAGCTATTAGCTGTTAATTACCATAAGAATATAGATGCAATTGTAACTTTCATTTATAACGAAATACAAGATTGGTATGGTGATGTAACTATTGATGACGTGAAAACACGTATTGGTATGCCTATTATTGAACCAGAACGTGATGCTGTGACCTATTGCGAGCAAACCTTTGATGGTACCCATATCTTTTCTTTTACATTTGGGGATGATGAATTTAAAGATTTACATTATTTTGCCATAGATGGCTGATATATTCTTAATGTTTTCCCCATTATGACGTATATGTGGAGTCTATTATGTTATATACACCTAATAACATTTTGTATAAGTATATTCGCTATCGATTTAGACGGATTCAGATTCAGTGCAATATGTTATATGATATAGCACCAGAGGAAGAAGATGAGATTTGTCGTAATCTATTAAAAAAGAGAGCGAAGATATTAATTCCAGCTGGTATATTATATTTTTTGCTTTTTGGGGTTATCTTTGCTTGGCTAGTAGGAACAAGTGAGGAATTAAATCCATTAATGCAATGGGAATTAAGAGTCATAGACTATGTGATACCCATTTTAAATACCATAGATATTAAGTGGTATGCATATCCTCTAGATCTATTATGGGTAGCAATTATATTAGCGCCTATAGCGATTATAAATGCATCTCCTTATATCATTTTTTCCTATATTGTAGATACCATATTGATACGACATGAGGTAAAAGCTTTAATTAAAGAATATTCCATTGATGAGTAACTAATTAATAGAGAGACAATAGATTAGCCCTTCGCTATGCGAGGGGCTTTTACTATATACGTAGAAATTATATACTTTTGTGCTTCGGGCTACGTTATTTTATAGGGGATTAATGTAGAATATTGAGAAATATGTTAGGTATAATAAAATCAAAGCATTGTTTAAAAGATTACAAGGAGGATTATATTATGATTTTTGAAATGATCAAAAACCTTTTTAACAAAAATGAGAACACGGAAAAGATTGAATATCTTGGTGTTGATAAAGATGGTAATAAAATATATGAGGGTTATTATCATGAGTTTAAGGGAATTCCTTGGGTTTTTAATAAAACTACCTATACTAAAGAAGAGTTTGCTAAGGAGTTTTATACATGCTTAGAAGAGCATAAAGTTAATCTTGATAATTTACCGCCATTAGTAGAGCCTGAAATTTTTGTAAGCTATGAAGCTTGGATTGAAAGCAAAAGTCAGCTTCACCCTAATGAACACTTATACGAGGTAGATGAATTACTAGAAGACGATAAAGAAGATGATATGTGGCAAGTTGAAATCTATGCTCGCCTTAAAGCAGATAATGGTCAGTACTTTACTACTGAAGAGCTTCTTTTCAAGATACATAACTTAATGGCCAATAAAGAGCTCGGTGATCATGTATTCTTTGAAAATCTAGTCTATGATGATCACGAATTTGAAGCTGATGAAATTGAAGATATTGACGATAATGATGAAGGTATTCCTGTATTTGTTGTATGGCTTGGTAGCTAGTTAAATAGTCTTTTTTGTCATAAACTATTATTTTAAAATCTGTAATTTATTGTTTTGTGTTGTTTGTTATTATTATGCTAAGATGAGTTCATATACATATTGATAATATGAGGGGAAGTGTATTGTATGTCTATAACTATTGAACAGTTTTTATCTTTTTCTGAAAGTGAGCAATTACAAACTGTTAAAGAGCTTAATGATACTGGAAATGTAAAAACTATTATTGATGTGTTAACTAGTGTAGGCATAGAAAACTTATCTATATCTCTGTTAGGTGAGCTCGGTAGAGCTTATAACAATAATGGCAATGAAAAAGAGGCAATTAAGGTATTAGAGTCTATTGATGAAGAGTATCGTGATGCGGTGTGGTATTATCGCTGTGCCTATGCGTATGGAGCTGTTGCTTTAGATAATAATGAATCGTATACATCAGATACTATGAAACAGATGCTAAGATTAGTAGATCAGGGCGTACGTTTAGCTCAGGAAAAGAATCTGGATGATATAAAATCGTATTGTTTTGAAGTCATTGATATGTGCTATATGCAGATGGACTTTGAACAGTGTGAAGCAGAGTATCCTGAGTTATGTAAAGCTTATAGTAATTATGTAGCAGAGAAAAAGAAGAACCGAGAAGGTGTACCTCGTCATCGGACCATTACTATTGAAGAAATTCAATCTACAGATGATATGTGGACCATTAATGAGCCCATGTATTGGACTATCAATATATATGGTTCTTACGATGATTATTTAGAATCTGGAAAACCTTTCACTTTAGAGCAACGATACCTAAATGCAATATGTTGGTATTTTGCCGAGGTCAATAATGGTGGTCATCATCAATTTTTATATAACTCAACAGGCATTGTATGGGAAGATGCTCTTGCTGGCTTACGCCTCTTCAAGATGGATGAGCTAGCAGATAATTTACAATCAGTTATCGATTACTTTGGTGGTTCAGTTCCATTTGATAGAGCTGAACGATGGACTATTTTACAAGACTGGGAAAATGAAGAGGAATTGTTCGATTTCCTAGATGGAAAAGATGATGTAGTATATGAATATGATGGAATCTTTGAAGATGCATTTGTTCACGAGAATCCTCAATTATTTGTATTTGATGGAACCTATACGATTCCAGAATAAGCTTGGGATATATTTAACAAGATATAATCGATGTAACCGGTACAACTAGTACTTTCACTATGTTAATCGATTTTATTATGTAGTAACTTTCACCAAGTAGAACCGATATATTAGAGGTATTACATGTTAGATAAACAAGGCGTATATGATTGTTTACGTGACCATCATATCGATTTTGAAATTACAGATCACGCACCATTATTTAGTATGGACGATAAGCCAAATGTGCGGTTGCCATATCCTGAGTGGGATGCGAAGAATTTATTTATACGAGATCATAAACGAGAGCATTACTATTTAATTACTGTTCGTGGATCAAAGCGTGTAGATTTAAAACAATTCCGTAAGGATCATAAGCTCAAAAAGATTTCCTTTGGTTCCGAAGAAGAGCTATGGGATATTTTGAAGATTAAACCAGGTCACGTATCTCCATTTTGCTTGCTCCATGATGAGGACCGTAAGGTCCATTATTATATTGACGCGGACTACGAGAATAATTTAATCGGCATACATCCGAATCAAAATGATGCGACTGTGTGGCTTCAAAGCAAAGAACTAGTTAAACTTATTGAAGAGCATGGTACAATAGTAGAATATATTACATTGTAATTTTGAAGTGTTTTAGGAGCAGTTTAGGAAGATCTATGAATAGAACATTATTAAAACATATGATAGTTACATCTGTTATAGCCGTATTAGGTGTAAGCACATCTTTTGCAGCTCTTGTTATGGAGCGAGATCAATCTGTAGATACAGCACCTAGTGTAGGTATGTATCGTTTCGAAGTACCTGTAGAGCTACAAGGAACTTATAATAGTGCAGGTGTAGCTAATCTGACAGCATCTATGGAAAAAGAGCCTAATACATTGTCCATGAATGTGGCTCATGTAAAGGGGAATCCTTCGGAGTCTTATGTAGTTGAAATCTATAAAGATTTAGCTGCTATTGAAGCACATCGCAAATCTGACCATTATCAAGCATTTGTTAATGAAGTCGGTTCTAAATTAACAAATCGTAAGATGTACGATGTACAGTCTGTACTTTTATTTGAAAAGAAAGATGCATTATCTATCGTAAATGATGGTAAGGCAGTAGTTACCTTAACTGAGTTTACTGTTGATAGCAATGAAATCGATACAGTACAACGTCAATACGAACTCGATATTGAACGGGCCGTACGGGATGATGCGGGTTATAAGGCTGGCTATGTGCTTCGTGAAAGAAACGCAAAAAATCATTGGTATATCATCCAAGTCTATAGCGACCAAGACGCTCTTACTAAACATCTAAATAGCCCTGGCTATCGCTTTATGATGAGCCAAATCCAAGGTAGCCTACAAAACGTAACTACAAAGGTACTAGATGGGGATATCCTCGTCAACCATGGGGGACAAGTATTTGTAAGACCTTAAAACTGAATATAATATAATATAATCACAGTAAAGTTACTGCTAGCATATACATATGTGCTAGCAGTTTTTTGTAATATAATAGGTGAAAGTATAGTCTATACTAAAAGGAGTTACATATGACACAGCAAGAACGGTTACGCTATTTGGTTGAAGGCTTAGTGGCAGAATACAAAGAGAGGCATAACGAACATATAGAGATCCCTATGAATGAAGAAGAGCAATTTACTCTCTTTAGATCTTTATGTAATATTCGTCCTGCTGGTGGTATGTCTCTTGAATGGATGAAGATAGAGGCTGAATATTTAAATATATTGGCTCATGAAAAGGGGATCGTAACGATTCGTGATATGGAAGAGCGAGAGCCTCAGATTTATCTGTGGCAAGGCGATATTACTCAATTATCTGTAGATACTATTGTAAATGCAGCCAATAATAAGTTACTCGGATGTTTTGCTCCAAATCATAAGTGTATCGATAATGAAATCCATACCTTTGCTGGTATTGAGCTTCGTATGGAATGTGCTAGAATGACTGAGTATATGGAAATGCCTGAAAAAACAGGTGTAGCTCGTATGACCTATGGGTATAATTTACCGGCAAAACATGTACTCCACACTGTTGGGCCTATCATATATGAAGCAGTAACAGATAAGGAACGAAATGAACTAGCTTCATGTTACCGGTCTTGTTTACAACTAGCCAATGCTTATAACTTACACTCTATTGCATTCTGCTGTATCTCCACCGGTGAGTTTAGATTCCCTAATGAAGAGGCCGCACAAATTGCTATCGATACTGTGAGAACCTATTTAAAAGAAACAAATAGTAAAATCCAAGTGGTATTTAACGTATTTAAGGATATAGATTATGACATCTACAACAAATTATTGGGATAATATAGAACGTGTGAAAGAAGCTATTAATGTTGCTGATGCGGTACTTGTTGGTATTGGGGCAGGTATGTCTACTTCAGCGGGTTTGACTTATAGTGGGGAACGCTTTCATAAACACTTTGATGACTTTCACAAAAAGTATGGTATTACAGATATGTATTCTGGTGGATTCTATTCCTTTGAAAGTATGGAAGAGTATTGGGCGTGGTGGAGCCGCCATATCTACTATAATCGTTATGATATTTCAGTAGGTGAACCTTATATTCGGTTGATGGAGTTGTTACAAAATAAGAATTACTTTGTGATTACCACTAATGTAGATCATCAAATGCAATTTGCTGGAGTGGATAAAAATAGATTTTATTACATGCAAGGTGATTATGGCTTGTGGCAATGCTTTGAGCCATGTCATCAAAAGACTTATGATAATGAAGAACAAGTGCGTCGTATGGTGAAAGAACAAAAGGATATGAAAATTCCCACAGAATTAATTCCTCACTGTCCTAGATGTGGCGAACTAATGACGATGAATTTACGTGTCGACGGTGCCTTTGTGCAAGACGAAGGTTGGTATGCAGCTCAAAAACGATATGCAAGTTTTATAGAGAATTATAAAGATAAGAAAACCGTATTGTTAGAACTTGGTGTTGGCTATAATACACCGATGATTATTAAATATCCATTTATGCGGGTGGCACATGACAATATAGACACACTATATGTACCAGTTAATATTGAAAAACGATCGATTCCATTTGATATTCAGCAAAATACAGTATTGTTTAATAATGACATACAAAAGGTATTGAATGATTTGTTATCTTAAGAAGGAGTTAATGTACTATGAACTATAAATATACCTATGAAAGTCCATTAGGGACAATGATTATGCTTGGTACATTATCATACTTAACAGATTTATTTTTTATTGATGAAGCTCATGCACCTAGTTATGATGATGCGGAGTATATAGAGCAACTAACAGGTCCATTTGAAGTAACAATTATGTGGCTAAATCAATACTTTAATGGTAAAAAGCCCTTTATTACACCGCCTATCCAGTTAGAAGGTACAGAGTTCCGTAAATCCGTATGGTCTATATTACAGACAATTCCTTATGGTGAAACTACAACATATGGAGATATTGGTAAACAAATTGCACAGCAACAAGGTAAAGAGAAATTTTCTGCTCAAGCCGTAGGAGGGGCTGTAGGGCATAATCCAATTTCTATCATCGTTCCTTGTCACCGTGTTATTGGTAGTAATGGCCAGTTAACAGGATATGCAGGGGGCATTGAACGCAAGAAATATATGCTAGACCTAGAGTCGGAGCATAAATAAAGTAATAGTAAATATAAAACATAGATAATAATAAAAGAGATTACTTCTATGTATAGTTAGACATATATAGAAGTAATCTTTTTTTGTGTTTAGATATATTTAGTTGTAATGTAAATAGATATCGTAATAATTAGAATATGAGCAAATACAATACTTTTACAATGTACTTATTTTAAATAAATTTGTTTTCTAAGGTACCAATACCGCTTATGGAAACTGTAACAATATCTCCTGGTTTTAACCAAGAATACTTACTTTCATTTTTACCTAATACTACACCACTAGGCGTACCTGTAAAGATAATGTCACCTTCTTGGAGTGTCATATATGTTGATAAGAAGGCAATAATGTTATAAGGCTTAAAAATCATTTGTTCTAGCTTTGCTTGTTGACGTATTTCACCATTTACTGTTGTCGTAATAGTAGCACTTTCAAAGTCAAAATCATCAGGAGATACAATATTAGGACCAATAGGAGCAAAGTGATCAAGCGATTTGCCAAGGATCCATTGAGAACCTCTAAACTGTAATGTACGGGCACATACGTCGTTACCAATGGTATAGCCTAAGATATGTTCCATTGCCTTTTCAGGAGATATGTTTTTACCAGATTTACCGATGATGATAACTAATTCTCCTTCATAATCGTAATGGAAAGTTTCGTCTTCAATAGTAATTGTATCATGATTACCTGCAAGAGCATTTGATGTTTTCATAAAGATTTCTGGAAAATCATGTGTAGCTAGACTAGTTTCAGCAATATGATCAGCATAGTTAAGGCCGATACAAATGATACTTTTAGGATTAGGAATTAAAAAATTTTTATTTTCGTTCATAATAGGGACCTCTAGTAAAATAAGATAATGTATATCTGAAATTATTATAATATAAATAGGGCGGTAGCTATACTGTAAAAAACAATTTTTATATTCAACGATAGTATAGCTAGGGGCCTATTTGATAATATACATATCTATTAATATGTTACCTATATATAGATGATATATCTTAATAGATACTATATCTGTATATATAATTTATCATCTCTATAGAATCTATTGAAAATACAAGATGATAGTGATAAGATTAAGTGTATATCAATATAAATGGAGGTTATTGTTATGAGCAAGAATATCGATTGGGATAATCTCGGTTTTGGTTATGTAGAAACCGACTACCGTTATTTGACTACATATAAAGATGGTAAATGGGACGAAGGTGGTCTAATTACTGATGCTAACGTTGTCCTTAATGAATGTGCTGGTGTATTCCAATACGCTCAAACTGTTTTTGAAGGTTTGAAAGCATACTATACAAAAGATGGTCACATCGTATGCTTCCGTCCAGATTTGAATGCAGAACGTTTGAATCAATCCTGTGAACGCCTTGTAATGCCTACATTACCTGAAGGTCGTTTCCTCGAAGCTGTAAAAGAAGTTGTAAAAGCAAATAAAGACTTTGTTCCTCCATATGGTCATGGTGCAAGCCTTTATATTCGTCCTTACATGATGGGTACAAACTCCGTTATCGGTGTAAAACCTGCTGATGAATATCAATTCCGTGTGTTTACAACACCAGTAGGCCCTTACTTTAAAGGTGGTGCTAAACCAATCAAAATTCGTATTACTGATTTTGATCGTGCAGCTCCTCATGGTACTGGCCATATTAAAGCTGGTTTGAATTATGCTATGAGTTTGTATGCTATCACTGATGCTCATAATGAAGGCTATGCAGAAAATATGTATCTTGATGCGGCTACTCGTACACATGTAGAAGAAACTGGTGGTGCTAACTTCATCTTTATTACTAAAGATGGTAAATTAGTTACACCTAAATCTGATAGTATCTTGCCATCCATTACACGTCGTTCTTTGATGTATGTAGCAGAACACTACCTTGGTATGACTGTAGAACATCGTCCTGTTCATAAAGATGAATTAAAAGACTTTGCTGAAATTGGTCTTTGTGGTACAGCGGCTGTTATTTCTCCAGTAGGTCAAATCGATACTCCAGAAGGCACTATTAATGTTCCTGCTGGCATGGATGATATGGGTCCTATCACTAAAAAATTATATGACACATTACTTGGCATTCAACATGGTGAAATCGAAGCTCCTGAAGGCTGGGTAGTTAAAATTTGCTAATTATTTAACTATGCAAATATGATTTAATTATGCAAACATGAAAGTATATAAAAACGGCATCTACCGTATGATAGATGCCGTTTTTTATTCTGCTAAAGATATTAGTAAACTAATGATTTTGATTGATAAATATTCTAGCTATATTTAGTTAGCGTTTGCTCTACTATGCACTTTAGCCATAAATTTTTCGTTGTTAATGACAAAGCGTTCATGTGTACCACGACCGATAATACCAATGCCATCAGAAGCTTCGATATCGAATGTGATTTTGCGACCTTCTACGGCGCTTACAATAGCTTTTGCTGTTACTGTTGCACCAAGTGGAGTAGGGGCTTCATGGGTGATGGATAAAGCAATACCTACAGTGCCTTCACCTTCTTCTAAGTATGGTTGTACTGCTGCTTGAGCCGCTTCTTCCATTAAAGCGCACATGGCTGGTGTGGCAAAGACATCTAAAGAACCAGATTTCATTGTTTTAGCAATATTAGATTCTGTAACTGTTACAGTAGCCGTAGCTGTTTGACCTGCTGATACCATATTATACCTTCTTTCATTAAGAAAATTCTCGTTATAATAGTATTATACATCTTTCGATAATTTTTATGCTAATGTAATGATACATATTTTATAGATATATGTATACACCTCTAATGCTATATCGGTTATCAATTTTAAATATATTAAAAAAGCTATTCAAATTAAAGAAATGTAACTAGTTATAACTGTTCTATAGAATACGTGATATAATGAAGCTAGTCTTTTTTATACGAGGTATATATGAGTAAAAGAAATTTAAAACCTTCTGGTGAAGGTTGGGTACAGTTAATAGCAGGCATAGGTTTTATTGTTTTATTAATTATTATAAATATTGTAGATCCTACATTTTATCCGACCATGTGGCACTTAGCAACAAGTGGCTCTATGGAAGAGGTAGCGGAGTATATTCAAAGTTTTGGCCCTATGGCCATGTTGGTGAGTATGGTCCTCGATATTTTTGTTAACGCCGTAGGCTTTTTACCGTCAATTTTCATATCTACAGCTAATGGTTTAGTATTTGGTATGTGGCCAGGGATCATTATTTCTTGGTTGGCTGAAACAATTGGTGTAGTCATTAGCTTTTATATTATGCGTTACTTCTTACGTGATACAGCGGACAAGTTGATTGCTAAGAGTACGGTATTGATGAAAGTAGATGATTTTTCCGGTAAAAATGGTTTTGTGGTCATGTTATTTGCACGATCCTTACCGTATTTTCCATCTGGGGTCATTACCGCCTTAGGGGCCATTAGTAAAATCAAACCTAGAGATTATATATTGGCAAACTTGATTGGTAAATTTCCATCTACGGCTTTAGAAGTAGCTATTGGTACAGATATTGTAAATTTCCAAGAAAATATGGGACGATTAGGAATTATTGTTCTTGTTGCAGGTGTTGTATACTTCATTCTTTGGAAAGTATATAAGAACTATATTAATAAGAAAAATGCGGAACAAGAGCATGATCCTAATGCGTAATATAAAGTCTAATTAGGTAAGCCATTACAAAATAACTAATTAACTATAGGCTGCTTACGTTTTAATAATGTAATATTCTTAATTCTTTATGTTAGTAATATTTTCTACTTAGAAGTGTTTTCTACATAGTATATATGAAAGAGGCGATAGTATGAGCTTTTCTCTTCCTGAACGTGTAACCTTAAAAGGTCCTAATTTTATTCGTGAAGTATTTGAACGTGGTGTAGGCGTGGAAGGCTTTATTAGCTTTGGTATTGGTAATCCTGCGCCAGAAGCGATACCGGTAGAGGTCATCGAAAGGGCTTTTGATGAAGTTGTGCATTCTAATCCTATGAGCCTTTTACAATATGGTCCAATGCAAGGTGATGCACATTTAGCAGAACTTACGTTAGAACGTTTAGTACAAACTCATAAGATGAATTCGGAAGGACAAGGTCTCATTATTTCCAATGGTGCAGGTCAATTATTAGGTCTTGTACCAATTACAGTTTTAGAACCAGGCGATGAAGTGTATATGGATGAATTTACTTTCACCAGTGCTATTAACTCTGTGCGCAACATGGGCGGTAAAGCAATAGGTATTAAAACTGACGAGTACGGTATGATTCCGGGTGAGTTAGAAAAAGCGGCTCAATCTGGTAAAGGTAAATATATTTATCTAATTCCCAACTTCCAGAATCCAACAGGCATTACTATGCCTTTAGAGCGCCGTAAGGAGATTTATGCTATTGCATCTAAATATGATTTATTTATCTATGAAGATGATCCATATGGTGAAATTCGTTTCGCCGGAGAATATATTCCAACGTTCAAATCCTTCGACACAGAAGATCGTGTTCTGTATGCAGGTTCTTATTCTAAAACATTATCTGCAGGCTTGCGTGTAGGCTTCTTATTTGGCCCAACTAAAGTTATTGAAGCTATCCAAGCATTAAAAAATAATACGGCCGGTCAAATGCCATTAGTAACTCAAAAGGTGGTAGCGAAGGTTCTTGATACCATTGATTACGATGCTCATTTAGATAATGTACGAAAAGTATATAAAATGAAATGTGAAGCTTTACTTAACGCTTTTAAAAAGTATGCGAGTTCTAAAGTTCATTTGACACAACCTACAGGTGGTATGTTTGCATGGATGACGATGCCTGAGGATGTAGATTGTGATGTATTCTTTGAAACTTGTATGGACCGCAATGTTGGGATTATTAAATGTGGTGCCTTTGCAGCAGATGGAGCAGGAGCAGGTCATGCATTTCGTTTGAGCTATACGGTACCAACAGTAGAGGAAATTACAAAGGGGATGGAAATTCTCGGCGGGTTAACTAAAGAATTTTGTGGTGAGTAATATATTGATAATTTTTGATATAACGTGATACAATGTAGGCGTAGATACATTGTGTTTACCATATAAAAAAGTTTTTAATATAGATGTGAGGTATAGCCTCAAAGAAAGTAGGTGTTTACTATGGGTTGCGGTAGCAGCAGTGATTGTGGCGGATGCCCATCTCAATCTTCTGGTTGCGGTGGTGGCGCGTCTCAACAACCTCAAGATCTTACAGCTCAATTACACGAGCTTAGTTCTGTTAAACATGTAATTGGTGTAGTATCTGGCAAAGGTGGCGTAGGTAAATCCTCCGTTACCAGCTTGATGGCCATTACAATGGCGCGTAAAGGTTACAAAGTAGGTATCCTCGATGCGGATATTACAGGTCCTTCTATTCCTAAGATGTTTGGCATTAAGGAAAAGGCATATGCTGACGAAATCGGTATGTATCCTGTAAAATCTAAAGGCGGTATTGACGTTATGTCTGTTAACCTCCTTTTGGAAAACGATACAGATCCTGTTTTATGGCGTGGTCCTATTTTAGGTAATGTAGTAAAACAATTTTATACAGATGTTATTTGGAAAGACATCGATTATTTATTTGTTGATATGCCACCGGGAACAGGTGACGTAGCGATTACTGTATATCAATCCTTGAAATTGGACGGTATTATTATCGTTACATCTCCTCAAGACTTGGTATCCATGATTGTTGAAAAAGCAGTTAAAATGGCTGATTTAATGCAAGTGCCTATTATTGGTGTGGTGGAAAACTACTCTTACTTCCATTGCCCAGATAACGGTAAGGATTATCAAATTTTTGGTGAAAGCCACATCGAAGAAATCCTTCAAAAATACGGTCTATTATTGTTGAACCGTTTACCAATTGACCCAACTATTGCAAACCTTTGCGATAAAGGTGATATTGAGTCTATCGAAAAAACAAATTTAGAGGACGTATCTCTACCTGAATAGGATTCATATGATGATGAAAGCTGTGTATTTATAAATGCACAGCTTTTTATCACATCTTTTTATGGTGAATTATGTTATATTTATGGTAGGAAGATAGAATTATATCTTTAATTCTCTTACTACAGATATGCTGAACATAGTTAGTATAGATTTTTATTTTTCTTAACATGATACTATAGGGTGTATTGGCATATATTGGTTTAATTTTAATGTTTTCCTATGTAGGACGTATGTGTATGAAAAAACTATTGAACTGGATCATTCCAGCAGCCTTTGGTTTAGGTCTGTGGTTTGTTCCAACTCCAGAGGGATTAACTCCTCAGTCATGGCATTTATTTGCAATCTTTGTAGCTACTATCGTAGGCTTCATTACTCAGCCGTTACCGATTGGTGGCGTATCTATCGTTGTTATTACTGTTGCTGCATTGACAGGCACATTAAAGATTAGTGAAGGTATTTCAGGTTTTGCTAACTCTGCAATCTGGCTAATTGTAGGTGCTTTCTTATTCTCTCGTGGCTTTATTAAAACTGGTTTGGGGAAACGTATTGCTTATAATTTGATTTCTGCTTTTGGTAGTAGCTCCTTGCGTTTGGCCTATGCATTGGCTTTGTCTGATTTGATTTTAGCTCCCGCAACACCATCTAACACAGCTCGTGTAGGCGGTGTAATCATGCCAATTACAACTAGCTTAGCAAAAGCTTTCGGTTCTGAACCACAAGATGGACCTCGTAAAATTGGTTCTTTCTTGATGCAATCAATTTACCAAGTAAATACGATTACATCTGCGATGTTCCAAACATCCATGGCTGGTAATACATTGGTTGCAGCATTAGCGCTTCAATCTTTTGGTATTGGTATTACATGGGGCGACTGGGCTATGGCAGCTATCGTACCTGGTATTATTGCATTGATTATTATGCCGTATTTCATTTATAAAGTATATCCACCGGAAATCAAAGATGCTCGTGAAGCTCAACAAATGATTCGTGAAGAGTTAAAAGGTCTTGGCAAGATTTCTTTCCAAGAATGGGTAATGCTTGGCGTATTTATTTTAGCATTAGTATTGTGGGCTACGTCTCAATTTACAAAACTTGATGCTACAACTGTTGCATTCTTAGGTATTTCTATTTTACTTGCTACAGGCGTTCTAATTTGGGACGATGTTAAGAGTGAAAAGGGTGCTTGGGATACATTGGTTTGGATGGGTACATTGATGGGCTTTGCCGGATTCCTTTCCAAATTGGGCTTTATCAAATGGGCTACAGTTCAAGTGGGTGGTTATATTCCAGAAGGCTCTTGGGTAATTGCCTTTGTTGTAGCTGTTCTTGTTAATACATATGCTCACTATGTATTTGCATCCTTAACAGCGCATATTTCTGCGATGTTCGTAGCATTCTCTGCAATCGCTATTTCTGCAGGTGCCCCACCTATGTTGACATTGTTGATGATTGCATTCACATCTAACTTGTGTATGTCTTTGACTCACTATGCAGCAGGTCCATCTCCAGTAATCTTTAATACTGGTTATGTTCCTCAAAATATATGGTGGAAACTTGGTTTCTTCACATCTGTAATCAACTTAATTATCTTCATGGGTCTTGGCTCTGTATGGATGAAGTTGATTGGTATGTGGTAAAATTTAGTACTGACAATTTTATAGGATTGTAATGGCATGTACTTTAAACCTATTAGACTTAGTGTACTATGCATTTACATCGTATATAAAAAGCCGTCCCGATAGGGGCGGCTTTTTGTGATAAAATATGAGTAGTTAATAGATAATTAATGTAAATATTGTAAAATAATATACATAATAAATTATTCAAGCTAATTGTACAAATTTTATATGATTTGTGCATAGGAGGGACCTATGAAGTTTGATAATGAACAATTATTAAAGTATATTGGCGCTTGTACATCTCCGTATCACACAGTAGATACAAGTTTACAAATGCTATTGGACTCAGGATTTACAGAGCTCAGTTTAGAAGATGAGTGGCAGTTAGACTCTGGTTCTTATGTAGTTAACGTGTTCGGCACCACCTTATTTGCCTTTCATATAGGGAAGAAACCAGAACATACATTACGTATTGCGTCGGCTCATACAGATTTTCCTGCTATTCGTGTTAAACCAAACCCTATAACCTCTATGAAAGGATACACAAAGTTAAATGTAGAAATGTATGGCGGTCTTATAGAAAATACATGGCTTGATCGTCCATTAGGTGCAGCAGGTACGGTTGTGTTAAAAGGAAAAAATGCCTTTGACGTAGATTCTGTTCTAGTCGATACAAAACGGCCTATCGCTATTGTTCCAAACCTAGCTATTCATATGAATCGCTCTGTTAATGATGGGGTTAAACTAAATCGTCAAAAAGAAATGCTTCCTATATTGATGATGGAACGTAATAATGAAGATAATCCTACAAAACCTTTAAATAATAGAAATAATCCAAGTTTATTTTCAGAATCAGATACTCAATACGATGAGTGGACAAAGTTTTTAGCTGATGAAGTAGATTGCGATCCTTCCGAAATATTATCTTATGAAATGACTTTATATCCTACGGAACAAGGCTGTGTACTTGGTACGGAAGGTGATTTCATTAGCTCACCTCGTTTAGATAATTTAACATCTTGCTTTGGTGTATTATCTGGTATTATTCAAGCCAAAAATATGAATGTCAATGGTGTTCGCTGTGCTATACTTTTTGATAACGAAGAGGTTGGCAGTCGTACGAAACAAGGTGGGGCCGGCATGATATTACCAAATCTCGTTAAACGCGTGTATGACGCATTAGGATATTCTAATCAAGAGATGGACAGTTTTATCTCTAAAGGCTTTATGATTTCCTCCGATGTAGCACACGGATTACACCCAAACTATCCAGAGAAAAATGACATTACGAATATTCCTGTACTTAATAAAGGGCTATCCCTTAAGATTGCATGTAGCCAATCTTACGCTGGGGATGCTAAGGCCATTGCTATCGTTAAAGGCCTTTGTGAAGAAGCGGATGCACAGTATCAGATTTATGTAAATCGTTCGGATATTCCAGGTGGATCTACTGTAGGTTCCATTTCATCAGCTATGTTACCAATCCGTACTATCGATGTAGGATTGCCTCTTTTAGCAATGCATTCAGCTAGAGAATTGATGGGGGCAGCTGATCAAGAGCAATTAAATCGATTAATGAATCACTTTTTAGGTGGTAAATAATATAAAAATGGAATTTATTCGATGTGCATTATTGAAAGACATATGATTTTTTGTAATGAACAGTAAAAAATATATTTTATACTTTCATAATTGGTATAATCCTTTAAATATAATGAAAATATTGTATAATAAGTATATATTATTATGAATATAAACCTCATCATAAATTTTGATGAGATCTCCCATAATATTGATTTATCTATAAGTATAGGAAATATTCATATATTAATAAAAATGAAAGCTGATAGTTCACATTTGTGGAAGCTAGTAGGAGGCAATACATGAGAAAAATTAAATCCGTATTGGTTGCCAACCGTGGAGAAATTGCAATCCGCGTGTTCCGTGCATGTAATGAAATGGGGATTAAAACTGTAGCCATTTACTCTAAAGAGGATACATTATCCTTGCACCGTAACCAAGCCGATGAAGCCTATCTCGTAGGGGAAGGTAAAAAACCAGTTGACGCATATCTTGATATTGAAGATATCATCCGTATTGCAAAAGAACATGACATCGATGCTATCCATCCAGGTTATGGCTTCTTATCTGAAAATGAAGGCTTTGCTCGTCGTTGTGAAGAAGAAGGAATTATCTTTATCGGGCCTAAAATCAAGCATTTGAATATGTTTGGTGATAAAGTAAACGCTCGTGAGCAAGCTAAATTAGCAAAAATTCCGATGATCCCAGGTTCTGATGGGGCTTTAAAAGATTATGCTCAACTAGAAGAATTTGCTGATACACATGGTTTTCCATTGATGATTAAAGCCGTTAATGGCGGTGGCGGTCGTGGTATGCGTGAAGTTCATCATAAAGAAGACCTTCGAGATGCATATGATCGTGCTAAATCTGAAGCGAAAGCTGCGTTTGGTGATGATGATGTATATGTAGAAAAACTTATCGTAGAGCCTAAACATATTGAAGTTCAAATCTTAGGTGACGAACATGGCAATGTAGTTCATTTGCATGAACGTGATTGCTCTGTTCAACGTCGTCACCAAAAAGTAGTTGAAATGGCGCCAGCTTTTGCATTGTCCTTAGAAACTCGTAAAGCTGTATGTGATGCTGCCGTTAAAATCATGAAAAATGTTGGCTATGTGAATGCAGGTACTGTAGAATTTTTGGTAACTGCTGACGGTAGCTTCTATTTCATCGAAGTTAATCCACGTATTCAAGTAGAGCATACTGTAACAGAAATGATTACAGATATTGACATTGTTCATGCTCAAATTAGAATCGCTGAAGGCTTTAGTTTACATAGCTCTGAAGTAGGTATTCCTGAGCAGGATAAAATTCCTTGTAAAGGCACTGCTATCCAATGTCGTATTACCACAGAAGATCCTAAAAACAACTTTATGCCTGATACCGGTAAAATCTTAGCGTACCGTAGCTCTGGTGGTTTTGGTATCCGTCTTGATTCTGGTAATGCTTTTACAGGTGCCGTTGTAACACCTTACTATGACTCCTTGCTTGTGAAAGCGACAGCATTTGGCCCTAACAACGAAGAAACTATTCGTAAAATGCTTCGTTGCTTGAAAGAGTTCCGTATTCGCGGTGTAAAAACAAATATTCACTTCTTGATTAATGTATTGGAACATCCTGAATTCCAAAGTGGTTCTTATAATGTAAACTTCATTGAAGAACATCCTGAGTTATTCGAATTGAAACCAGATCGTGACCGTGGTACTAAATTATTACGTTACATTGCTGATGTTACAATTAATGGCTATTCTGGTGCAGGGGCTCAAGAGGTTCCTGACTTTGAACCGATTCAAATGCCATCTACTTTGGATGTAAGTCCAGCATCTGGTACAAAACAAAAATTTGATGAACTTGGACCAGATAAATTTAGTAAATGGTTATCGGAACAAAAACAAGTATTCTTCACTGATACCACATGGCGTGATGCCCATCAATCCTTGTTTGCTACACGTCTTCGTACAATCGATATGGCTCGCGTAGCTGGTCATGCTGCAAAAGGTGTACCTAACTTATTCTCATTAGAATGTTGGGGTGGTGCTACTTTCGACGTATCATACCGATTCTTACATGAAGATCCATGGGAGCGTTTGCGCATGTTCCGTCGTGAAGTGCCAAATACATTGCTTCAAATGCTTCTTCGTGGTGCAAATGCTGTAGGTTACACATCGTATCCAGACAACGTAGTTCGTCAATTCATTCAACGGGCTGCTGCTAATGGTATTGATGTGTTCCGCGTATTTGATAGCTTGAACAGCCTCGATAATATGCATGTTGCTATCGACGAAGTGCGTGCACAAAATAAAATAGCTGAAGTTGCATTGTGCTACACTGGCGATATCCTTGATGGTGCTCGTACAAAATACAACTTGGACTACTATGTAAATATGGCAAAAGAGCTTGAAAAAGCTGGTGCCAATATTATTGCCATTAAAGATATGGCCGGCCTTTTAAAACCACAAGCTTCTTATAACTTGGTATCTGCCTTGAAAGATGCTGTCTCTGTTCCAATTCATTTGCATACTCATGAAGGTTCTGGCAATTCTATCTATACATATGGCCGCGCTGTAGATGCTGGTGTTGATGTAATCGACTTAGCATACTCAGCATTTGCTAATGGTACTTCTCAACCTAGCATGAACTCCATGTACTATGCATTGTCTGGTCATGAACGTCAACCAGAAATGAACATTGATTACATGGAAGAAATGTCTCATTATTTTGGTAGTATCAGACCATATTACAAAGGTGTAGATAAAGCAGAAGCATATCCTAATACTGAAGTATATCAACATGAAATGCCAGGTGGACAATACTCTAACTTGCAACAACAAGCTAAAATGGTAGGGCTTGGTGATCGTTGGACAGATATTAAGAAAATGTACCACCAAGTAAACATGATGTTTGGTGATATCATTAAAGTTACACCATCCTCTAAAGTGGTAGGGGATATGACATTGTACATGGTACAAAACAACCTAACTGAAAAAGATATCTACGAAAAAGGCGATGTATTGGATTTCCCTCAATCCGTAGTTGAATTCTTTGAAGGCCGTCTTGGTACTCCATATCAAGGCTTCCCTGAAAAATTACAAAAAATCATCTTGAAAGGTGCTCGCCCAATCACAGTTCGCCCTGGTGCTGTATTACCTCCAACAGATTTTGAACATATTCGTCATGAATTAAGCGAAATGGGAGCCCAAACAACTGATGAAGATATTAGTGCATATTGCTTGTATCCTAAGGTTTACCAAGATTACAATAAATTTGTAAAAGACTTTGGCGATGTATCTGTATTAGATACTCCAACATTCTTCTTTGGTATGAAACGGGGCGAAGAAATTCAAGTAACCATTGAAAAAGGTAAAACACTGATTATCAAGATGAATGGTTTCTCTGAACCTGATGAAGATGGTAACCGCATCGTATTGTTCGAATTTAATGGTCAACCTCGTAGCATTAAGGTTCATGATAAACATGCTAAGACAACTGGTGTTGTTCGTCGCAAAGCGGATGAATCTAACCCTGGTGAAATTGGTGCTACATTGTCTGGTTCCGTTGTTAAGATCCTTATTAAGAATGGTCAATCTGTAACTAAAGGTGAACCATTGATCGTTACAGAAGCGATGAAAATGGAAACAACAATTACAGCTCCTATTGATGGTATCGTAGAAGAAATCCTTGTACGTGAAGGTAGCCGTATCGAATCTGGTGACTGCTTGCTTCGTATTGAAGATGCTTTAAAACGATAAGCTAACAATCATTTAAAATTAAAAATATTATTTCTCAAATATTTCATAAAATGAAAAATTGAAGAATAATGGAAGAATCCCTAGGAAATCCTAGGGATTCTTTGTATTTTCAAGGGTTTCATGGTACTATATAATATAGAGAAAATGGGCGTATTATGCGTTATTTCAGAATGATTAGTAGAAAAGGAGTAGTAACAGATGAGATGTCCTTATTGCCAACACACAGACACGAAGGTAACAGACTCTAGAACGACTGATGAAGGAAATAGTATTCGCCGTCGCCGTGAATGTATCAATTGTGGCCGTCGCTTTACTACCTATGAAATTATAGAAGAAGTACCACTTATGGTATTGAAGAAAAATGGACGACGTGAATTGTTTGACCGCGGTAAACTACTGAATGGGTTATTGCGCTCTTGTGATAAGCGTACAGTTCCTATGTCTGTGATGGAGCAAGTAGTTAATGATGTAGAGCGTGACATTCGGAATGAAATTAACCAAGAGGTTACAACTGATCGCATTGGTGAGCTTGTGTTACAACAACTGAAAGACATAGATCAAGTTGCATATGTTCGTTTTGCCAGTGTATATCGTAAGTTTGATAATATTGATAGCTTTATGGAAGAGTTAAAGGCTCTGAAGAAGTTAGACGCTAAAAAGCCGAAACGCAAACCTGTCGTAGAAGAATAATTGATTTTGTATTACTGATTGGTTATACATAGTTTTGAAATTAGCGATGTGTGAGGCTTTATGATAGATTTACATTGTGATACGATGATGCAATTGCTAGATCATCCTGATAGTGGTGATTTATATCGTAATACTTGGAAAATAGATATAGAAAAATTACAAAAGGCTCATAGCAAGATACAAGACTTTGCACTCTTTATTAATATGGGTGAGACGAATGACCCTTATGGTCGCTATGAAGAGATGCGTAATTTGTGTGTATCACAAATTCATAACTATGGAGAGCACATACAACATGTGCTCTCTTATCAAGATGTAGAGTCTGTATACAAGTCTGGTAAGATTGGGGCGCTCATGTCTATTGAGGAAGGTGGAGTGCTAGGTGGCGATTTAAATAAACTTAAACAAGCTTACCAAGATGGAGTCAGACTTATAACGCTAACATGGAACTATCCAAATGGACTTGGCGAGCCACACTGTGGTGAGCAACATAAAAAATTAACATCTAAAGGTGTTGAATTTGTAGAAGCTATGCAAGAGTTAGGGATAATTGTTGATTGCTCTCATCTTAATGATGCTGGTACAGAGCAACTAGGAGATATTCTAGATGTTCCTTTTATAGCATCTCATTCAAATGCACGGGAAGTTCGGGCTCATACGCGAAATTTACCAGATAATCTTATTAGACTTATTGCTAATAAGGGAGGTATTATAGGACTTAATTTTGCACAGAATTTTCTCGGTACATCGCCAATTAGTCGCATTGAAGATATTGTTAAACATGGTCTATATCTCATCGACAAGGGCGGTGAAGATGTAGTGGCATTAGGAACTGATTTTGATGGGATTCCACCCGACACAGAGATTGCAGATATGTCTCAAATGAGTCGTCTTTATGATGCTTTTAAAGAGGCAGGTTTATCTGTGGAGCAATGTGAAAAGTTATTCTGGAAAAATGCAGATAGACTATTAAAGGAGATTTTATAATGACTGATTTAAATCCAATCATTGCTGATCGTTTTACAGAGCATCTTGAAGTGTTTGGTAAAACGATGGAACATATGGATACCATTCAAGAAATCGGATATCGCTGTAAAGCGGCTTTAGAAAATGGTAATAAAATTTTGTTCTGTGGTAATGGTGGCTCTGCGGCGGACTCTCAACATTTAGCAGCTGAATTGATTTGTCGCTTTAAAAAGGAACGGCGCTCTCTTGCAGGCATTGCATTAACTACTGATACATCTGCATTAACAGCTATTGCGAATGACTATGATTTTGAATCTGTTTTTGCACGTCAAGTAGAGGGCTTAGGCCGTACAGGTGATGTTCTCATCGGTATTTCTACATCTGGTAACTCCAAGAATGTTGTAAAAGCTGCAGAAATGGCCCGTTCTATCGGTATGCATACCATTGCTTTCACTGGGGAAGGCGGTGGCAAACTAGCCGAACTATGTGATATTACGCTGGCTATTCCCAGTAATGTGACAGCGCGCATTCAAGAAATGCATATCTTAGCTGGGCACATTATGTGCGAAATTATTGAAGAAGATTATTAACCGATAGGTTTTTACTCATAGATACACATTGTTTCAATTAAAAATTTATTTAAATTAGGAACATATGTAATTTTGATAAGGAATAGGTGGATTATGATAAATACTACCATTAGTCAGTTTTTAACAAAGCAACTGCCAAACTTGAAGATTGCCGTTGTAGGCGATGTAATGGTAGACCGTTATGTTTTTGGTGATGTAAGTCGTATTTCTCCAGAAGCACCGGTTCCTGTAAACCGCGTGTCTAAGATGAAAGAGGTCCTTGGTGGAGCTGGTAATGTTGCATCTAATCTGTCTAATTTAGACTGTAAGGTATACCTTGGTGCATTAGCAGGTAATGACGACCATGGCCGTTTATTAAAAAATTTACTTGATACTGATAAGATTGATACGACTGGTTTAATCACTAGTGATGACCGCTCTACTATTACTAAGATGCGTATCTTGGGTGATCGTCAACAGATGATGCGCCTTGATTTTGAAACGATTACAGATTTAACAGATCAAGAAGAGCAACAACTGTCTGTTTGGCTGGAAAATCTATGTAAAGCGGGTATTGATGGTATTGTCGTATCTGACTATGGTAAAGGCGTTTGTACACCTACCTTGTTGAAGACAATCTTTAGTTTGGCTAAGGAATATGGTGTGCAAACCATTGTAGATCCTAAGGGGGCAGACTGGTCTAAATACAATGGTGCTACATGTATTACACCGAATGTGAAAGAACTTGGTGAATGTGTAGGCCGTAAATTAGAAAATGATGATGCTACAATCGTAGAGGCTGCTAAGTCTGTACTTGCTACTGTAGAGTTAGATTATATTGTAGCTACGCGCTCTGCTAAGGGGATTACGGTTATTGCAAAGGATGGCCGTACATGGCATAATCCTGCTACTCAACAAGAGGTATTCGATGTGAGTGGTGCAGGAGATACCGTTGTATCCATGATGATGACCTGTCTTGCAAGTGGTTTATCGATGCGTTTAGCCTTGCATATCGCTAATGGTGCAGCGGGTATCGTAGTATCTAAGGTTGGTACGTATCCAATACATCGTTCTGAGCTATTGGATTTATGGCATTCCTATAAACATAGTATTCAATCTAAGCCGTTATATGCAAAGGAAGAGATGAAAGAACTCGTTTCACAATGGCAAAGCAAAGGTGAAACTGTAGTGTTTACAAATGGTTGTTTTGACATTCTTCACCGTGGACATATCACGTATTTACAAGAAGCTGCGCAGCTAGGTGATCATTTAATCATTGGATTAAATTCTGATGCATCTGTTCAACGTTTAAAAGGAAAAACACGGCCCATCGTAAGTGAAGCGGATAGAGCGGCCTTGTTGAGTGCGTTGCAATGTATTGATGGTGTAGTACTATTTGAAGAGGATACACCGGCTGAATTACTAGCGTACTTACGTCCCAATACTCTTGTTAAGGGCGGAGATTACAAAATAGAAGATATTATTGGACGCGAGTCCGTTGACAATGTAGAGGTTCTTTCATTCAAAGAAGGTTACTCTACATCAGATATTGTAGGGAAAATAGCCACTATGGCTAAGGAGGGCAAATTATGATTATCGTAACAGGTGGTGCTGGTTTTATTGGCAGTAATATTGTGAAAGCAATGAATGATCGTGGTCGTACAGATATTCTCATCGTAGATGATCTTACAGATGGTCGTAAGATTCGCAATATTCAAAATCTAGAATTTCTAGATTACATCGATTGTGATGATTTTGATTGTGCTATTGCTGATGGTACATTCGACGTTGGCCCTATTGAAGTCGTATTCCATGAAGGTGCTTGTGCAGACACAATGGAATATAATGGCAAATACATGATGAAGAACAACTATGAAGGTTCTAAAAATCTATTCCATTATTGCCAAGACCGTCGCATTCCATTCATCTATGCCTCCTCTGCATCCACCTATGGTAATGGTACAAATGGTTTCGTAGAAAAACCGGAAGCTGAAGAAGCGCTTAACCCATATGCATATTCTAAATTGTTATTCGACCGTTATGTACGTAAATATGAAGGTGAATATACTGCACAAGTTGTGGGGCTACGTTACTTTAACGTATATGGTCCTAATGAAGCTCATAAAGATAAAATGGCTTCTTTAGTACGTCAAATGTTCTACAAAAATAAAGAAACAGGTATTATTAATCTCTTTGAAGGTACAGATGGCTACGAAGATGGTGGTCAAACACGTGACTTTATCTATGTAAAAGACGTAGTTAATGTAAACTTCTATTTCTGGGAGCATCCTGAAATCTCTGGTACTTTCAACTGTGGTACAGGTAATGCTCATAGCTTTAACCAATTCATGCAAGCTGTTATCGACTACAATGGTCAAGGCAAAATTGAATATGTGCCATTCCCAGAGGTATTAAAGGGTAAATACCAAAGCTTTACAGAGGCTGATACTACTAAATTGTTAGCCGCTGGCTATGACAAAGGGTTCCATAAAATGGAAGATGCCGTTAAAGAATATTGTGAACTATTAGATAATAACGAAGGGTATTTACGCTAATGCGCAAGGTATTATTTTTAGATCGCGATGGTGTTATTAATAAGGATGTTAGTTATCTATACAAAATCAGCGATTTAGAGTGGGTAGATGGTGCAAAAGAGGCCCTTGCTTATGCTCATAGTAAGGGCTATGATCTCATTGTCGTGACAAATCAGAGTGGTGTAGCTCGTGGTTATTATAAAGAATCTGATGTTCAGATTTTACATGACTATATGGCTCATGAACTAGATCGCAGTGGAGCACCGATTTTACATTTCTATTATTGCCCACATCATAAAGAAGGTATTGTTCCTCTCTATGCAGTAGAATGTGAATGTAGAAAGCCTAAACCTGGCATGATTAAGCAAGCTATTAAGGATTATGATGTAAATATATCAGATAGTTTTCTTATCGGTGATAGTCAGCGTGATGTTGATGCAGCTGAGGCTGCTGGCATTAAGGGGTACCTATTTAAAGGCTCTAATCTATTGGATTTCATTAAAACAATAATTTAATCATTTATTCCATTTAGTTTATTTCGGAAGAATATATTTGGGTTTGTTGTGTTGTATTTGGGGAGGCTTTATGAAAGATTACAAGAATATACTCATCATCAAGATGAGTTCCTTAGGTGATGTAATTCACGCATTGCCTACCTTGTACGCTATGCGCAAGAATTGGCCTAATGCGCGTATTACATGGGCTATTCATGAGCAATTCGCTAGCCTCTTACCTGGTACACCTTGGGTCGATGACGTGATTATTATCGATAAAAAACGACTCAAAAAGCCTGCTTATTTATATCAATTGCGTAAAGATTTGCATAGTCGTCATTTTGATATGACCCTGGACCTTCAATGTATTGCTAAAAGCGCCATTGTATCTTTATTATCTGGTTCACCTGAAAAGTATGGCTACTGGGAGCTTCGCGAAGGAAGTAATCTAGTTAATAAAGCCTTAGTAGGTGAGCATAAATACGACCATGTTATCGAACGGTATCTTGATACTGTACGTGTACTTGGTGGTGAGGTAGAGGAGATTGAATTTCCTATGCCAGCTTACGTTGAGGCTGAGAAATCCATAAAACAAAAGTTGAAATGCCATGGTGTAGATGATGAATATATTGTAGTTGTACCAGGGGCACGATGGATTGTTAAGGAGTGGCCACTTCTAAATTTTGGAGAACTTTGTATTCGTTTATGTGAATCTGGTAAGAAGGTTGTTATTGCCGGTGCTCCTGATGATGTAGATAAAGGTGCTTTCATAGAAAATTATGTAAAACATAAGAATCTCATCAATTTAGTGGGATCTACAACCATGCCTGAACTCATTGAGTTGATTCGTCATTGTCAGATTTTTATTAGTGCCGATACGGGACCATTGCATATTGCAAATGCTTTGAAGCGTCCTTTGATTGCCATGTTTGGTACAACATCACCTAAGCGTACAGGTCCTTATGGGGGCAGTCATGTACATCTCATTATTTCACCTACTTCTAAGGCTACACCTGAGCAACCACTAGTAGATGATCCAGACTGTATGGCACAAATTCCTGTAGACGCAGTATGGTCAGTGTATGAACAAGTACTTGGAAAGGAACTATAATGGAACTAGATTATAAGCGCATTGTGGTAACCTTTTTAATGCATTTAGGGGATGTCATATTAACGACTCCATTTTTAGAAGTGCTTCGTAAAGCGGCTCCTCATAGTCATATTACGTATGTAATAGATGAAAAATTACAACAAGTAATGCAATATAATCCAAATATTGATGAACTTATCGTTGTAGATAAAAAAGGTCGCCATAATAGCATTTCAGGTCTTAATGAAGTTGCTCGTGAAATAAATGCTAAGGGAAAACCTGACATTGTCATTAATTTACATCCTAATGAGCGTACTTCCTATTTAGCATGGAAAATTCATGCACCTATCACAACTGGTATGAGCCATTTTCTATTTAGACCATTCATGACAAAGTATACGCGGTTAGATCGTAAAACTCGTCATGCTGCGGACATGTACATTAATGTTCTAGAGCAATTAGGTGTAACAGATACTTCTAACTCTGGTTTACATATTGAAACCTGTGAAGAATGGCGTCGTCAGGCTCAAGAGTTTTACGCTACACATGGATTAACTGATACTGATATACTCATTGGTTTTAATATCGGTAGCGCCGTTCCTGAGAAACGTTGGCCAGCTGAACGATTTGCTCATGTAGCAGATTACTTTGGTCATTTAGGTTATAAGACGGTTTTCTTTGGCGGACCTATGGACCTTGAAATGGTGCAGCCCGTAGTAAAACAAATGGAAACAAAGCCTATTGTGGCTACCGGAAAATTCCAGTTAGGCCCTTTGGCAGCGGCTATGAGCCGTTGTAATCTGTTAATTACTAATGATTCTGGACCAATGCATGTAGGAATCAGTCAAGGTGTGCCAATTGTGGCACTGTATGGTCCATCAAATCCATTCTTTTATGGACCTTATCAAGCTCATGCTATCGTTTTAGAAACGATGGATTCTTATGAGATTGGTAAAAGCATGAAAAAAATTATTAAAGAAGGAAATTATAAAGGTTTATCTGTAATTTCTGAAGAACAGGTTATTAAAGCAGCGGAAACATTGCTTTTAGAATCGAAATAAACATATGAACTATATTGTATTTGATTTAGAATGGAATCAACCCTATAGCAATGACATTAGCTTTATGAAGCGCACAAAAATGCCGTTGACAGGGGAAATCATTCAAATCGGAGCGGTAAAACTGAATGAAAAGATGGACATTATAGATCATTTTACGATGTTCATCAAACCTCAATATCTGCCACGGATGCATAAACATGTGCGTGAGTTGACAGGGATAACCACCCATGAGCTCAATCATGGTGTGCCATTCAAGACGGCTATGCAGTACTTTCAAAAATGGTGTGGTGATGAATATATGCTGCTTTCTTGGGGATCAGACGATATTCTCATCCTACGAGAGAACCTTATGCTCCATAAGATGAAAGCATTATCTTATGATCAATGGGTTGACGCGCAAATGATTTATTCTTATCAACGATATGGAACAAATCAGCAGTATTCTGTGGCACATGCTATGGAGGATCTCAATATATCGACGGAGCACTTATCTGCTCACAATGCCTTGCATGATGCTGTTTTTACAGCTCACATTTGTCAGACTTTAGATATCGCACAAGGAATTTTGCATTATGATCTAATTCGCAAGGAAAGTAGTAATCCTTTTCTATATCCTCCAATTCTCACCTTTTTTATGTATGAAAATTTCTCTGAGAAAAAACGTATCGTTCATGATAGAAGAGTACGTATGTCCTTCTGTCCGTACTGTCAAACTCGTTTAGAAATGACAAGACCTGAACGATTACAAGGGGATAAGCACCTAGCTATCGGAGTATGTCCTAAACATGGCGATTTTGCGGTGCAACTTAAAGTTGGAAAGTATACGATTAAGTCCGGCAGTAGTAAATTCTACGTTACTAAGGTATTAACTCATTGTACGGACGAAATTCGTTCTCTATACACTCAGAAGTTTGAAATCAATCGCGAAAAAGAGCGAAAATATTTAGAGTATCGTAAGGCGGAACATGAAAAAATCCACCAAAAATAGTTATGTAAATTCAAGTTCATTTTCTGATTTGTAGTATATATTTGAATATGAACTTTTAGAAAGGATAGATTATGGTACGTAAATATGCATGGCATAATTATGATGATGCCACTATGAAAAAAGTATATGCTTTGAGTGATACATATCGTCAATTTTTAGATAATGGTAAAACAGAACGCGAATGTGTTGTACAAGCTGTAGAATTTGCAGAAGCAAAGGGCTACGTAAATCTAAATGATATTATTAAAAGCAATACGTCAATCAAAGCTGGTGATAAGATTTATTACACACATATGGATAAATCTATTGCTTTATTTAATATTGGTACTGATGATATTGAATTGGGTATGAATATTTTAGGTGCTCATATTGATTCTCCACGCATCGATGTAAAGCAAAATCCACAATATGAGGATAGTAATTTAGTATTTTGGGATACTCATTACTATGGAGGTATTAAAAAATATCATTGGGTAGCTATGCCTCTTGCTATTCATGGCGTTGTGGTAAAAACAGATGGTACACGTATCAACATTAATATTGGTGATAAGGAAAACGATCCTGTATTCTGCATTACTGACTTGTTACCTCATTTGGGTCAAGAACAAATGCAAAAGAATGCAGCTAAGGTAATTGAAGGGGAAGCTCTTGATTTACTAATCGGTAGTCGTCCAGTTAAAGACGAAGAAAAAGAAGGGGTTACTAAATTTATTAATAGCCTGCTTGAAAAAGAGTATGGGTTTATAGAACGCGACTTACTGTCTGCAGAATTAGAAATTGTACCAGCTGGTAAAGCACGTGATATGGGCTTTGATCGTTCCATGATAATGGCGTATGGCCAAGATGATCGCGTGTGCGCTTACACATCCTTGGTAGCAATGCTTGAGGTGGATAATGTAAAGCGTACTACTTGTTGCTTACTTGTAGATAAAGAGGAAATTGGTTCTGTAGGTGCTACAGGTATGCAATCACGTTTCTTTGAAAATGCAGTGGCTGAAATTTTAACACTTATGGGTAAACCTAATTCTGTAAGTGTACGTCGTACGTTGGAGAAATCCCGTATGTTGTCCTCCGATGTAAGTGCAGGCTACGATCCGCTTTATGCATCGGCGTATGAAAAGAAAAATGCTTCTTACCTTGGTATGGGTGTAGTATTTAATAAATTTACAGGCTCTCGTGGTAAAGCTGGTTCTAATGATGCTAATGCTGAGTATATGGGCTTTATTCGTCGTGTCATGGAATCTAACAATGTAACATACCAAACAGCAGAGCTCGGTAAGGTTGATTTAGGTGGTGGTGGCACCATCGCGTACATCATGGCTCTTTATGGTATGAATGTCATCGACTGTGGTGTAGCCGTACTTAGCATGCATGCTCCTTGGGAGGTTACATCTAAGGCTGATATTTACGAGGCTAAACAATGTTATGTGGCGTTCTTAAATGCAGCTGATGAATCAATCTAAGATAATGGGGCTTTCACCAATGGTGAAAGTCCATTCTATGTGAGGTGTATATGAAGCAAACAGAATTAGGCGCAGCTATAGAGTCTGCGAAAGGAGAGGCTACAGAGGTCAAGACTGTAAAGGTAGATATCTTTGACATCCCTGAAACGAAGGTTGAAGAATATATTGCTAATCGTGAAGAGGTAGCAAAAGCAGCAGCGCAGGCTATGAGACCATACTGTGTTACTGTAAAACGTGAAACCTTAGATCCTGAAGAAGGGGAAGCAGTGGTTGGTTACTATGTAACGGGTGAAATTCTAATGTGCGTCATCTTGGACCCATTTGAAGTGCCTGTTATGAAGGTAGCTCTCGATAAAGGGACTCTTAAGGACTATATTTTGGCAGCTAATGATCTAACAGAAGACATGTTAGCGTCTCTTGAAAAGTAAAAGGATTTCGTATTTTAATGTGTTCTATAAATGGACAAATGTAAAATACTTTAACCTGCTACATTGATGTAGTAAAGAAATTTGTTTATAATAGATGTATTATAGTCATTGCAGATAGGAAGGAAATCCCCATGAACTTGAAAAAAGGTATTGCCCTAGCGCTCACGGCGGCAGCATTGTTGGCGTTTACAGGCTGTGGCTCAAATGGAACTACATCGAATGGTGAATATAAAGTTGGTGTTGTACAGCTGGTAGAACATCCTGCACTAGATGCGGCAAATAAGGGCTTTGTTGATGCGCTAAAAGAAAAAGGTTTGGCAGAAAAGATTACTTTTGATCAACAAAATGCGCAAGCTGATCAATCTAATTTGAATAGTATTGCACAGCGTTTTGTATCCGATCGGAAAAACTTGATTTTAGCAATTGCTACGCCAGCGGCTCAATCCATGGCGAATGCAACTCATGATATTCCAATCTTAGGTACAGCAATTACTGATTACGAGGCAGCTAAACTTGTTAAATCCAATCAAAAACCTGGTGGTAATGTATCTGGTACGTCTGACATGAATCCAGTAGAGCAACAAGTAGATCTAATTTTACGAGTAATGCCAAATGCGAAAACAATTGGTACTATCTATAGCTCAAGCGAAGTAAACTCTCAAATTCAAGTGGAGAAGATGAAAGCTTATGCAGCTACAAAGGGTATTAAAGTTGAAGAAGTTACAGTTTCCAATGTAAACGATATTCAACAAGCGGCACAAAACCTAGTATCTCAACGTGTGGATGCAGTTTATGTGCCAACAGATAATGTGGTAGCTTCTGCGATGAGCAATCTTGTAGCTATTACCGATCCAGCAAAAATTCCTGTGTTTGGCGGTGAAGATAACCACGTAAAAGGTGGGGCAGTTATGTCCTTGTCTGTAGATTACTACAAACTTGGTTACCAGACTGGTTTGATGGCAGCTAAAATTCTAACTGGCGAAGCTAAAGTTGAAGATATGCCTATCGAAATGCAGAAAGAATTTAAATTAGTTGTAGGGAAAGATAAATTAGAAAAATTGGGCATCACCTTACCAGAGGATTTGATGAACAAGGCGACTATGATTTAATACATAACTGGTAAGGAGTTATACATGAACTGGAAAAAAAGTATTGCAGTGGCACTTAGTGCCATTGCTGTTATGGCAATGGTAGGCGGTTGTGGTTCCAATACTGCAACTAATGACCAAAAGAAAATTGGTGTTATTCAATTAGTAGAACATCCATCTCTTGATGCTGCTAATAAAGGTTTCGTAGATGGTTTAGCAGCTAAAGGATTTAAGGATGGTCAAAACATTAAAATTGACCAACAAAATGCACAGGCCGATCAATCTAATCTAAATAGTATTGCACAACGTTTCGTATCTGATAAAAAAGATTTAGTATTAGCTATTGCAACACCTGCGGCTCAGACGATGGCAAATGCTTCTCATGACATGCCAATCATGGGTACAGCTATTACAGATTACGTGACAGCTAAACTCGTTCAATCTAACGAACACCCTGGTGGTAATGTATCTGGTACATCTGATATGACACCTGTTGAAAAAGAGGTTGATCTTATCATAGCATTAGTACCGAATGTAAAGCGTATTGGTGCCATTTATACATCCTCTGAGATCAACTCCCAATTGCAAGTTGAAAAAATGAAAGCGTATGCTGCTACAAAAGGTATTACTGTTGTAGAGGCAACTGTTTCCAATGTAAATGATATCCAACAAGCCGCTACAAATCTTGTGAACCAAGATGTACAAGCTATCTATACGCCAACAGATAATGTATTGGCATCTGCTATGGCTAACTTAGCACAAATTACAGATGCTGCTAAAATTCCAGTATTTGCTGCCGATGAAGGTATGACAATGACTGGTGGTGTAGCAACTTATTCTGTTGATTACTATCAATTGGGTTATCAAACAGGTTTAATGGCTGCTAAAGTTCTTGCAGGAGAAGCAAAAATTGCAGATTTAGCTATTGAGACACAAAAAGAGATTAAGTTAACTGTTAACGAAGAACGTGCTAAAAAATTAGGTATTACGATTCCTGAAGCTCTTCGTAAAGATATGAAACAATAGAGGAGAATTTGATGTTAGATTTAGTGGTAGGCACCATAACCACAGGCCTTTTATGGTCTTTGTTAGCGGTCGGTGTATTCATAACCTTCCGCGTATTAGATGTGGCTGACTTAACCGTGGAAGGTACGTTCCCAATGGGGGCAGCCATTTCTGCTATTTTAATTACAAGTGGTATGAATCCAATCCTTTCCATTTTACTTGCCGGTGTGGGTGGTATGATAGCCGGTGCTGTAACAGGTTGGATTCATACAAAATTAAAAATTCCTGCATTATTGGCCGGTATTTTGACAATGATTGCATTGTACTCTGTAAACCTTCACATCATGGGCAAAGCTAATGTATCTTTGCTTCGAATGGATACAATTTATACGATTCTTGGTGGATTTTTCCATACGCCGAATATGTGGTCTGCAGCCATCGTAGGTATTATCGTTGCTGTAGTAGTATGCTTGCTCTTATTTTGGTTTTTTGGTACCGAAATTGGTACAGCCTTACGTGCTACAGGTGTTAACCCTCAAATGATTCGCGCTCAAGGCGTAAATACTGATAATATGATCGTTCTTGGCCTTTTGATTTCCAATGGTTTTGTTGGTATGTCTGGGGCTCTTATCGGTCAATTCCAAGGCTTTGCTGATGTAGGTATGGGGATTGGTACCATCGTTATTGGTTTGGCTTCTGTAATTATCGGTGAAGTAGTGTTTGGTACGAAATCCTTCGTACGTAGTCTCATCGCCGTAGTACTTGGGTCTATTGTATATCGTATCGTTATTGCTGCAGTTCTCTACATGGGTATGCCACCAAACGATTTGAAATTATTCACTGCAATTCTTGTTGCCATCGCGCTTTCCTTACCTACATTGAAAGCAAAATGGTTGGCTCGTTAAGGAGGACACTATGTTAGAAGTAAAAAATATGGTAAAAACCTTCTTTAAGGGCACAATTAATGAAAAGACTGCATTACAAGGCATTAATCTTCGTCTAGAAGAGGGTGATTTTTGTACTGTCATTGGTGGTAATGGTGCTGGTAAAAGTACTTTGTTAAACTCCATTGCTGGTGTATTTCCAGTAGATGAAGGATCCATTACAATTAATGAGATTGATGTGACAAAAATGCCAGAATACAAACGTGCTAAATACATTGGTCGTGTATTCCAAGACCCTATGGTTGGTACTGCTGGTAATATGCAAATCGAGGAAAACTTGATTCTTGCTATGCGCCGTGGTAAAAGCTTAGGTCTTAAATGGGCTTTCAAAGATAGTGAACAAGCATTTTTCAAGGAACGTCTTGCATTATTAGGCTTAGGCCTTGAAGATCGTTTATCTGCTCGCATGGGCCTACTATCTGGTGGTCAACGTCAATCTATTACATTGTTAATGGCTACTATGCTTCGTCCAGAACTCTTATTGTTGGATGAGCATACGGCGGCACTTGACCCTAAAACTGCAGAAAATGTATTGCAACTAACAGATAAACTCGTTGCAGAACATAATCTAACAACTCTTATGATTACCCATAATATGCGTGATGCATTGCGATTTGGTAATCGCCTCATCATGATGGACGCTGGTCGAATCATCTATGATGTAAAAGGGGAAGAAAAGAAACAATTAACTGTTGCGGACTTACTTCAAAAGTTCGAGGTAGCTGGTGATAATGCACTGAGTGACCGCATGGTGCTAGGTGCTAAATAATAGAAGGAAGTTCTAATCTATCTTTTGTTCAATTACTGTATTTTTGCTTTACAAGATAGGGCAGATACTGTATACTAAATTAGGTCGTAAGACATATCGTAAGCGAAGTATTCGATTCTCCAACGGTTACTTAAGCTTATCGGGATTATAATTTTTTAGGAGGTAACATTAATGTTAACTACAGAAGCTAAATTAGCAGTAATTAAAGAATACGCTACTCATGAAGGTGACACTGGTTCTCCAGAAGTACAAGTTGCGATTTTAACAAGTCGCATTCAATACTTAACTGAACACTTGAAAGAGCACAAAAAAGACCATCATTCCCGTCGTGGTTTGTTGAAATTGGTTGGTCAACGCCGTAACATGCTTGACTACCTTCGTCGTAAAGATATCGAACGTTACCGTTCCCTTATTGAACGCCTTGGTCTTCGTAAATAATAAAATTAGCCGTCCTAAAGGACGGCTTTTTTATTTTGAATTGGCTATTTAGCTTTAATTGATATATAATTAGAAGGTATACATATAAGAAGATTTTTAGGAGGAATAGGAATGGAACAATTCCAAATGGACCTAGCTGGTCGTATGCTTACGATTGAGACTGGGGAACTTGCAAAACAAGCTGGCGGTGCTGTAATGGTTGGCTATGGCGATACTCGTGTACTGGTTACTGCTACAGGCTCTAAAGAGGCGAAGGATATCGACTTCTTCCCACTTACAGTAGACTATGAAGAAAAAATGTATGCGGTTGGTCGTTTACCAGGGGGGTTCATTAAACGTGAAGCGCGTCCACCTGAGTCTGCAATCTTGAATAGCCGTTTGATTGACCGTCCTATTCGTCCATTATTTAATAAAGGTGTACGTAACGAAGTACACGTAGTAGCAACAGTTATGTCTGTGGACCAAGATTGTGATCCAGCCATTTGTGGTATGATTGGCGCCTCTGCGGCATTGTCTATTTCTGATGTTCCTTGGAATGGCCCTATTGCAGGCGTTCGTATGGGACGTATCAATGGTGAGTTTGTTGTAAATCCAACGAAATCACAATTAGAAGAAACAGATCTTAATATCGTTGTAGCTGGTACTAAAGATGCTATTCTCATGGTTGAAGGTGGCGCTGAAGAAGTACCGGAAGATATCATTCTTGAAGTTATCATGGCAGCTCACGAAGAAATCAAAAAAATCGTAGCATTCCAAGAAGATATGACTGCAAAAGTAGGTAAGGAAAAACGTGTATTTGAATGTAAAGATGTTCCTGCTGAAATTAGTGATGCAGTTCGTGCCTATGGTCATGATAAACTTGATGCTGCAGTTCGTTGTGCAGATAAACAACAACGTGATGCACAAGAAAATGAAGTACGTGCAGATGTATTAGCTCACTTTGAAGAAATCTACCCAGATAACTTGGCTGATGTAAATAAAGCATTTGATGCAATGACAAAAGAAATTGTGCGTCATATGATTACTGTTGAAAAAATCCGTCCAGATGGTCGCCAACTTGATGAAGTTCGTCCAATCTCTTGCCGTACAGGCGTATTACCTCGTACACATGGCTCTGGCTTGTTTACACGTGGTCAAACTCAAGTGTTGAATGTCACAACAGTGGCGCCTTTATCTGAAAAACAAACCATCGATGGTCTTGGTGTTGAAACTGAAAAACGTTATATCCATCATTATAATTTCCCATCCTTCTCTGTAGGGGAAACTCGTTCTTCCCGTGGCCCTGGGCGTCGTGAAATTGGTCATGGTGCGTTGGCCGAACGCGCATTGGTACCTGTGATTCCAAGTGAAGAAGATTTCCCATATGCTTTGCGTTTAGTATCTGAAGTATTGGAATCTAATGGTTCTAGCTCCATGGCTTCCGTATGTGGTTCTACATTATCTTTGATGGATGCTGGTGTACCTATTAAAGCACCTGTAGCTGGTATCGCTATGGGTCTTGTAACTCAAGGGGAACACTATACAATTTTAACAGATATTCAAGGCATGGAAGATGCTCTTGGAGATATGGACTTTAAAGTTGCTGGTACAGCTAAAGGCGTAACAGCAATTCAAATGGATATCAAGATTTCCGGATTATCACGAGAAATCCTTCAAGAAGCATTAGAACAAGCTCACAAAGGCCGTATGCATATCATGGGCATCATGCTTGATACAATTGCTGAACCACGTCAACAAATGTCCCAATACGCTCCACGTATTATTACAATGAAAATTGATTCCGATAAGATTCGTGACGTAATCGGTTCTGGCGGTAAAGTAATTCGCAGTATTATCGAAGAAACAGGCGCTAAAATTGACATCGAAGATGATGGTACAGTATTTATCGCTTCTGTAGAACAAGAAGGTGCTGCAAAAGCTCAAGAAATTATCACAAACCTTACTAAAGAGGTTGAAGTAGGGGAAGTATACCTTGGTAAAGTAACTCGTCTAATGGCTTTTGGCGCATTTGTAGAGGTATTACCAGGTAAGGAAGGTCTTGTACATATTTCCAAACTTGCGAAAGAACGCGTTGAAAATGTAGAAGACGTAGTAAGTGTAGGGGATGAAATCATGGTAAAAGTTATCGAAATCGATAAACAGGGCCGTGTAAACTTGTCCCGTAAAGATTGTTTAAAATAAGAGGTGTTACATGGATATTCGTGGCTTTGAAGTAGTTTCTGCTTTTGAAGAACAAGATATCAACTTACCAACACGTAAAACAACTGAAAGCGCAGGCTATGATATTGAATGTGCTGAAGCTGTTACATTAGAACCAGGCCAAGTAGTACTCGTTCCGACAGGTATTAAAGCTTTCATGGCGTACGACGAATACCTTGCCATTCACATCCGATCTAGCATGGCTATTAAACGACATTTAGCACTTGTGAATAGCACAGGTATCATTGATAGTGATTACTATAACAATGAGGACAACGAAGGTCATATTATGATAGCCCTTCTAAACTTTGGCAAAGAACAAGTTATCCTTGAAAAAGGCGAACGCGTTGCTCAAGGTATATTCTCTAAATACCTTATTACAAATGATGATGATGCTACTGGTGTAAGAACTGGAGGCATTGGAAGCACTGGGACTATGTAAACTAAATACGATTCTGAATAGAATAGTAAAAGCCGCTCAACTGAGGTTGGGCGGCTTTTTTATGTATGAGAAATAATTAGTACATTTACTTAAATCATTTATTGACATTAAAACATTTAAAACATATAATTTATTCATATATTATTCATGAATAATATATGAATTTCTAAATGTATTAGGGCGTAGGTGATATATGGGAAAACGATTCTTACGTTATGAAGTTGATGATATTGGAAAAAGAAATACAAATAAATATAGTTATAGAGCTAGAGTTTTAGCAGGAAAATTTAGTACTGCTGATGCTTATACTCGAAAGCGTGTATATATAAATAATAGGTACTCTTCTAAATCTAAAATAAATATAGATCATGTAGTATCTATTGATTCGATATTATCTAGATATGGTGATTATCTTGATAAATCTGATTTAAAAGAGATTATTGTAAGAGATAGTAACTTAGTAGCTACAAATGAGAAGCTTAATAAAGCAAAGGGCGCTAAATCAAATTTTCAATATATAGTTGACAATATTGATAATCCTGAAATGGATATTACTACAGCAACAAGTATGTTGTTATATCAAACTTATGCTGAAATTGATATTAATTCCGCAGCAATACAAAAGATAATAAGCAAAAAAATAATTGAATCACAAAGGGTTTTAATTGAAAAATCTCAGATTGATAAGATTATTAATAATGATAAATCTAATAACAAATCATTAAGAAGCAAAAATAAAAATGTTAAATCAGATGATAATCAACTTTTGGAAGCAACTGAACTAATGCTTTATAGTGCAGCTATAAGTTCAGTTGAAATACTTTATCGTAGTTACAATGGTGAGTTATCTAAAACTGAAGCCGCTAAAGAAATTATTAAAGAAACAGGTATAATGATTGGATCTGTTGTAATAGATGAAATGTTACATGAAATAAGTAAAGTTTTAGAGAATAAAGGTATTAATAACGCATCTGATTATTTTAGATTACAAACTTTTACTACAACCATTAATTCTGCAATTAGCATTATTAAATATATTAATTCTGATATTGATGGATATCAGTGTATAAATAGCTTGATATTTAATCTGATTAAAGCGCCAGCATATTCTATTGCATATGCAGTAGGTGGACCTTTGGCAGCACTTATAACAACTTCTATTGTATCTGAAATCCAAGTAAAAGTAAGTTCATGGATATATGAATGGCAAACTGAATTAAAGCTCTCAAAGCAACAAATAAAACGATATGATAAGCTTATCGAAGATTTTAATAATAAAATTCAATCTGATCGAATTATTATTAATGAGTATATTCAAAGGAAAAATCGATCATATAATTCATTTGTATTAGATGGATATTATAAATTATGTCAAAATATAAAACTTAATGATATAAAGGGTGTAACAAATAGCTTGAACCAGATTTTAATGTATTTTGATAAAGAAATCTTGTTTAAAAATTTGGATATATTTGATGAATTTTTCTTTGATGATAACAAAGTTTTAAAAATTTAGGGAGATTTTAATATGTTGTTCATTTTAGCACCTGCAGTTGCTGTTGCATTAGGCGTTGCTTGTAAAAATATTGATAAGAGTATAGAGTTAGATGAAAAAGCTGTAAAACGTCTTAGAAAGGCGTATAGTTTGCAGCATATGAGTAAAGTTAAAATTGAAAATGCTCTAGAAAATCATGATATAGCATTAGCTAAATTATTAACTAGAAAAGTTGCTATCACACAGTATTCATTAAAACCTTTTCTTGATGTATTTAATAAAATTATACGGATAGAATTAGATGATAAATTAATCGAAAACTCTAAAATTGAAATAACATTTCCTAAAGAAAAATATGGAAATCTAATGATTGATCATAATATCGTTATAAAGCCATTTACAGGTAAAGAAGCATTAGTAAGTCTTTTAAAAGGTGGTTTACCTGGACTGATGATAGATGATTCTAAAAGAAATATGGCGATAGCTGGTAAACATTTACGGATAGCCGAATCTTATGCTAATAACGCAGAAAATATTTGCACAATGACTGAACATATTATACAAGAAGCAAATAAAGTTTCTGATCTTTTAGGCGCATTGAATATTATATTACTAAGGGCTATAAAGAATTCAAACGATTTAATTCATGTACGAGGATTTAATAAAAATAATTACTCTGAAGAAGATAGAGAAATTCTAAGAAATACAATTAATATTGCAAAAGCAATAAAAGATATTATTGATAGTCCCGTATTAGATGATGATGGTATTATAAATAATCAGCTTAAGGATTGTTATTGCTTTGCAAAGGATTTTTATATGAGACTTAACGAGGGGATATAATGAAAAGTGTCAGTGTTGACAAAAATAAGTGTGTAGCATGTGGAGCTTGTTTGTCATGTACAGAATATTTTTATGATGGAGAAGATGGTAAGGCATGTACATATAAAAGTAAATTAATAATAGATGATCATCTGGCTTTAATTGAGGAATTAATATTATTATGTCCTGTAAATGCTATTCTTTTATTAGAAAATAGTAAGAGGACTAGTATTGATAAAGTTTTTAAAGATTTGAGAAAAGACTTGTTAGATTGCTTAGTAAAATATAGAAGTTTTTCAGAGTTTAAATATGAACGTGATAAATATAAATTAGAACATCCTATTACACCAAATTACTTTGGGTCTGATTATGTATATAGTAGTTATAGCAAAGCACAAAATGCTGGACTAGAAGAGTTTGATAGATATGTTTATAGTCAATACAGAAAGATATTGGTTGAATTATTTGTTCAATATAAAATGGATAAAATTTACTCTTTTTATGACTTGTCAAAAAATAGTATGATTAATAATCTATTAAAAAAAATTGAGAATATTTTTGATCATTATTCAGGTGATATTAACGCTCACTATAAACAAAATCTTATACCACCTGATTTTGGTAAGTTATCAATTAATTTTGATGATGATATGATAAAAAGCGATTATAAAAGTTTGAGTGAATTTGAAAATAGAAGTACTTGTTCAGGGGTTTGGGCTGATTTTAAATCTGGCTCGTATAGTAGTTTAAGCTCATATAAAACCTATATAGACTATGATGATTTTGAACAATATGTTGGTAGTGGTTTATTTGGAGATAAATATAAAACTTTTTATTGTCATAGAGGTTTATCAGAGGTTATTTCAGAATTTCATCGTGATATACAATTAAGTATGAGTTCTGTTGATTTAGATGATTCTGCTGTACATTGTGTAAATCTTTTTATTAGGGCTTTAAATTCTACTATTATAAAAATGATAAATAATAAAATTATCGAGTTGGAGCGACTTATAAATTATAAGACTAATAGCTTTGACGATATAAAAGAGGCATGTAAAAGAAAAACATGGCCTTCAGAAATATTTGAATCAATTACTGGAAAATTGTAACAAGTAAATAGTATCAAACTGTTAGCTTTTTAATTTTACTTTTTATATATTAACTAAATAATAAAAAAATAGCCTGTGTGTATGAACTGCACCCCAAAAATTGGACACAATTTTTGGAGGTGCAGTTTTTTATGTCAAAATATTCAAAAGAAGTAAAAGAAAAGGCTATCTATCTTTCTGAAAAAGGATGGGGGCGCTATAGAATTGCTAAAGAGCTTGAGGTTCCAGAAGGTACTGTAAAAAGTTGGCTAGAGAAGTTTAACCTTAGTTATAATTTACCCCATAAAATTGTTAAACAAGTATTTTCAGCAGATTTTAAACGTAAAATTATTGAAACTAGGTGGAAAGATAAGTTATCCTTTAAAGAAACAGCATCATTATTTAATTTAGATAACCCAAGTCTAATTGCAGCATGGCAAAAGCGGTATTTAGATGAAGGAATGTTAGGGTTGCAACCCAAGCCTAAAGGTAGACCACCTATGAAACCGAAAGAACTAACACCCCCAAAAAAAAATCAATGTATTAAATCAGACAAAGAACGGATAAAAGAACTAGAAGCTGAAATCGCTAGGTTAAAATATGAAATATCTTTTTATGACGACTTTATGAAAGAAATGCGTGAAATTGCTAAACCTAATAGAGCTGTAAAAAAAAGCACAAACAATTGCCATCGAAAGATTAAGAAAAATTTATCCCCTCCAGTTTATGCTTGAGTACTTTGGCATTAGTCGTAGTACATATTATGCACGCTTAGTTAGCATAAAAAAGGGAGACAAATATGCAGATGAATGAGAAGCTATTCGTACACTGGTAACGATGAATAAAGGTCGCTACGGATATCGCCGAATCACAATAGCCTTACATAAATTAGGCTTCAATATAAATCATAAAGTTGTGATGCGTATTATGAAGGAAGAAAACTTAACCTGCAAGGTACGTCTAAAGAAGTACCGTTCATATAGGGGCACTGAAGGAAAAATTCCTCCTAATATTATCAAGCGAAACTTTACGGCAACAAAGCCAGATCAAAAATGGACTACAGATATTACCGAATTCCATTTGTTTGGGCGTAAGGTCTACTTATCACCAATCTTAGATATGTATAATGGTTAAATTGTATCCTATGAAATATCAGAACGACCTGTATTAACACAGGTGTTGTCTATGCTAGATAAAGCCTTTAAGAACAGGCCTCATAGCAAAGGTTGCATCTTACATTCAGATCAAGGATGGCAGTACCAGCATAGTAGTTATCAAGAAACATTAAAAAATCACGCTATCATCCAAAGTATGTCTCGAAAAGGAAACTGTTTGGATAATAGCGTGATGGAAAACTTCTTTGGCTTACTAAAATCAGAGTTGCTATATTTAGAGGAATCTACTTCCTATGAAGATTTTATCAACAAATTAAGAAATTATATTGATTATTACAATAAAAAACTTATTAAGCTCAAATCATAACCACCCGTAGAACGGGTGGTTTGTTCTGACCCTATAAGGGTCTTTCTCTAGTGGTGGCCCTCTAAAGAGGGCATTGAATGATCTG
>OGZY01000177.1_pt1 | contig 46628 bp, 38 predicted proteins | sample 1576911 | NCBI WGS metagenome assembly OGZY01 (sample SAMEA3541488, study PRJEB24748) | human gut metagenome | biome: human gut; feature: human-associated habitat; material: faeces | place: China | collected 2012 | reverse complement strand
ATCAGTTTCATGACGCATTGGTGTCTTTCGCAGAAAGACGGGAAATAATGATGAATCTGCATATCGAAACTGCCAACCTGTTGTTCCTCCTGCGTACTGACGCGGCAATATGCCGCAACGCGGAGTTTGGGTGGTTCCTCTGCAACTTCTCGCCGTTTCTGCGGCGGGATGACAATGACACCATTTCCACGCTGATTATAGGAAATCTCGTCCTGCATCTGGCGACGTTTTTGTTCTCTGCGCTCAGCTCGGCTGCTGGTCTGCCGCTCGGCCTCTATCGCTTTGGGATCAAGCGTTTTGGCCATATTCCGCCTCCTGCATCAGAATCCGTCTGCGTTTTCTGCTTTGCATCGGCACACCACCCCCTTTGATTGATTTTCGTTCTCATTTTTATCACGCTCCCTTTTGAAAAATTATGACAATCCGCAGAACATAGCCAGCGGAATAGCCATCCAAAGAAAAAGGCAGCAGAATCACTCCTGCTGCCTGAATCCGTATGAATTTTTACACTTACAGTGCCTTTATCGTCTCCACAAACTGGCTCATGCTGACAGCTCCCGGCAGGAGATTTTCTTCATCCCTGAACACCATGTAATAACGGTACTGGCTCCCGGCGGCAGTCCGCCACGCGCGCCCCAATTCAATCTTTTCCCGGCTGTCATCGTTTTTCAGATGCTCGCCCTTGGTTTCTGCAAAGATAATCTTGCCGCTCCGGGTCATAATCATAATGTCCGGGTAGTGCTTGATATAGCCGTTGATGGCAAATCCATGCCGGGAGAGATTGCGGTGCCACCAGCGAACATTCGGAAGGGCGGTCAGCTCCATAATCAAATCCTGTTCCAGCTTGTTGATGTCGCCATCCTCGGCTTCATACAAAGAACCGCCATATATGTCTGTGCTGGTCGTGGGATGAATAACTGACGGCAGCCGATAGGACGGCTGGCATACGATGCGTTCGGTTTCCAGCCATTTTGCAAAAGTTTCCCGATAATGTGCATCCAGCAGGGATTCAATCTTTTCCTTGATTTTCTTGGCATATCCCAGCGGAGCCTTCTCCATAGCGGCGATCTGTGCCTTGTCCATATCATCCACGATGCGGTTTATGTAGGATTTCAGTTCGGCAGCGTCCACCATGTTCAGCTTATTGAGTTGATTGAACATCATGTCCTTGCATTGGCGCACACGGCTTTCAGGCGGAAGGTTATTGAAGTATTCCTTGAAATACCGCTGTTCTGCGCTGGTCATTTTGAATACCTTGGGCAATCCGCCCTCATTTGCCCGCACATCGACCTCGGCAATCTCATCATCGGCTGCGGCAAAATCAATGTCGTATGCCTTTCCTTTCAGCGTGAAGCCTTCGGCGAGCTGTTCTTTTTCCAGCAGTTCCAGCGTACCTTCCGTAAACAGGGTATCGGGGATCACCTGGAAAAATTGAGGGATCACAAGAGTTTCAAGGTCATTTTGGAATTGAGGACGAACACGGAAAGTAGCCACTTGTTCCCGCACCTCCCAAGGAAGATTCTGAATCTGCGGATCATCCTGCCCCTGTTTTACGGCGTTGTTGTACGCTTCACCGGCTTTGGCGGCATCATCCAGCATACTGTCGGCTTTGGGGGTAATTTCTGAGGATTTTTCCTGTTCCCGGCGGCGTTCCAGTTCTGCCCCGATGGATTTCCCATCCAGCCCTGCAAAATCGTCCTGTTCCGTTTCCAAAGGGGCTTCCGTATCGGAAACTCCTTGCAGTTCGGTAATGTCGATCTGTACTGGGGGCTGCTCCGAGACCTGGGGCTTCACAGGTTCAGCCAGACGATAATCCTTGTCGCTGAATCCTGCACTGTTCAATCCCTTGATGATGTGCTGCACGGTAGTGTTAAAATCGTTGGAGGAAGTCAGCACATAGGACATATTCAAAGCCGATTGTGTGTGCTGGCGTGTATGGGGCAGACGGAGGATGCGCCCCAAAATCTGCTCCACATCCACCTGGCTGGTCTTGTTGGCAAGGGAGGCAAGAATATAGGCAAAGGGGCAATCCCAGCCCTCTTTCAGTGCATTGACCGTGATAATATAGCGAACAGGGCAATCGGAAGACATCAAATCCACATTTTTCAGTTCGTTCACATCAGCCGTGCGAATGGCAATCTGCTCTGCCGGGATGCCAGCGTCCACCAGCTTGTCCCGCAGCTTTTCAAAAGTGGTAGCGTCCTCCTTGCCTTTCGGCTGCGCCTGGAACAGAGCGATGGGGCGAATATACTTGCCTGTTTTTGTATATTCCGCACAGGCGAGTTCTTCCAGCTTATTCCGCAGATCAATCGCGTCAATCAGCACATCGGATTGGCTGTCCCGGTTGTAGACAATCACAGGTAGCTTGACCATGTTTTCCGTCTTTAACTGAACCGCATCCACATAGGAAATAATATTGCTCTCCTTTTTCGGCGTAGCGGTCAAATCCAGCACAAAGCAGGGATTGAAGTTTTCCAGCATTTCAAGGCTGAGATCAGACCGGGCGTGGTGGCTCTCGTCCACAATGACAAGCGGGTTAAGCTGATTGATAATCTGGAACAGGGCGGTTTCGTCCGCTTTCTCAATGGGGCTGTCGGGCTTGCCAAGCACCTTGGCAAACTCCGCAAGATTGCTGTTCTCCTGATAGGCTTTCAAGCCCTCCTTGCCGCGCCCACGGAAAGAATCGTAGGACAGCACCATAACAGAAAGCTGTTCCGTAACAGCAGTCGGATTGAAATTCTGCCCGTTCAAAAGCTCCTGCTTGGTATAGACCTCCACGCGCCCGCCAAAATCCACGTCGATTTTCTGGCGGTATGGATGTTGGGGATCTTTGAGTGCTTTTACCGTCTGCACCAAAATTGCGTCTGAGGGAACGAGCCATACCACCGCCTTTGTCTTGGTAACAGGCAGAGCGTCAAAAATGGGGCGAATGGAATTACAGGCGATAAAGGTCTTGCCGCCGCCTGTGGGCACCTTGAAGCAGAGGTTGGGAACGCCGGGCAGAATATCCTGATAGTACCCCAATGTGGGCGCGCTTTTTTCCTGCCAGAAGAAGCGGAACGCCGCTTCATAATTCTTGGTTTCATTCAGCAGTTCCAGATAGCGGGTCAAGTCCGCTATAACCTTTTTCTGATAGCTTTTCAGTTCCATATAGCGAACACCCCCTTACAGTCTGCTGATGTCACGGGGAATCTTCTTGAAGGTGATCCCCATCTGCGCCAGCTTGTCCTCGCTGATAGAGCATCGGTCAGCATAAATCACCGTGCCGTCCGCTTTTTCCGTAATGGTGGAGAGGAATGCATAATCCAGCACCGTCACGCGCTGCGGCTCATAGTAGAAGTAGTAACCCGTGCTGTTGTGCTTGCCCAGATAATACGGATTGCCGCTGCTGAGTGGGGCATAGGGCGTTTTGGTTTCCATGAACCAGATGTATTCGCAGATTTTTTCGGGGGCAACCGCTTCATTCAAGCAATCGCCAACAAGCAGCGGTTCGCCCAAGTCATAAAAGCTGAAATTGCCGCCCGTACCCGCCACGGCATTCTTGCCCTCGCCATAGCCATGAATAACCCGCTTGACCCGCTCAGCGGTAATGCTGTCGGCGTAGTCCATCATCTCGACAAGAATGAACTTGCGGTGTCCACCGTCAGCTTTGTTCATGTTCAGAACAGCGTGGGCGGTGGTGCCGGAACCGGCGAAGGAGTCAAGAATAATGTCTATGTAATCTATACGATCAAGCAGATGGCGAATGATCTTGATCGGAGCGAGAGGACAGTCAAGACCGCTCTGCGGGAACTGGAAAACGCAGGGCTGATAACCCGCGTCCGTCAAGGCTGGAATCAGGCAAACCGTATATTCTTGCAAATCCCGGATGGGGTGCAGTTTTCTTCCCGTCCAGAGGGAAATATTTGCCCGATGGATGGGCAGGATTCTTCACCCAGCATAGGGCAGGAATTGCCCACAAGTAATACTGAACAGGAATATAAAGATAAAAGCCAGACAGAAAAAGCAGAGAGAACACGCCGCCGTTATGGAGAGTTTCAAAATGTTTTCCTGTCAGGCGAGGAATGTACCCGGCTGGAAACGGCTTATCCCGGCAAAGCTGCCGAATACATTGAGCGGCTGTCCCGGTACATGGCTTCCAATGACAGGCACTATGCCAACCATTACGCCACCATCAAGAAGTGGTTGGACGAGGACAGCAAGGGCATGAGCGCGAAAAACTACACCTACGATGATAACGAGGGAGAGTGTCTATGAATCCGATTTTTACGAAAATGGTTGATGCCGTTGAAACTGCTAATGCCGCACCTGACGATTACATCAATTCCGCTGATGGGCTGAAATACTGCGGCAAGTGCCACACGCCGAAAGAAGCCTTTTATCCCGCAGACCTTCAGGCACAGGGCTTTACCAAGCACCCGGTTATGTGCAAGTGCGCTGACGAGCGCCGCGAACGGGAAGAAGCAAAGCGCCGGGAATATGAGCGAATGTCCTATATGACAATGCTCCGCAGCGAAGCGTTCCGTGATATGCCCGCCGCTGGCTGGCGGTTTGAGGCAGCCGCAGTTACGACACCCCAGCTTGAAAAGGCGAGGGGTTACGCGCAGAACTGGGACGAGTTCAAAAAAGCGGGGATCGGGCTTCTCCTGTCCGGGAATGTTGGCACAGGAAAATCCTATGCCGCTGGATGCATTGCCAACGCTCTGGTTGACCGTCTGGAGTCCGTCCTCTTTGTGGGAATGTCTGATGTAGTCAACCGTATGCAGGGTAACTTCGGTTCGGACCGCGACCATTACATGAAATCGCTTATGCGCCCTGACCTCCTCATTCTGGATGATTTGGGTGCAGAGCGTAACACCAGCTTCGGCAAGGAGCGAGTGTTCGATGTGGTTGACAAGCGGCTGCTGACCGGCAAGCCCATGATCGTCACGACCAATATTCCGCTTTCCGTTATGAAGCAAGCTGCCGATCTGGATGACCGCCGCATTTTTGACCGCATCTTGGAAGTCTGCGTCCCGATCCGCTTCGGCGGGGAGAACTTCCGCAAAGGCAATGCCAGCGCTAATATCAAAAAAGCCGCAGAAATGCTGAATGGGTAAGCTGTTGCAGCAGCTTACCCACCCATGAGACAGGAATATTATTCAACCGGCTTTCCTGTTTCTTCTGAAATAAAACGACCCTCAAACCGACAGCCGATAGCCGCCGCTATTTCCTGCAACTCGCTTTCCCTGAAATTGTCACGGCGCATTTTGCCGCTGATATTTTGGGTTGTGCAGCCAAGCTGCCTTGAAAGCTGACTGACAGTTACGCCTTGCTTCTTCATAGCAGCCCGGATAACCTGAGCCATACTCATTGACTTCACCTCCGGGAATTATCAAAGTAATTATACATGAGAGCAAGCAGAAATGTCAATTCAGGAGTTACCGGAGAATCGCTCCGGAGCTATTGACCCAAGACTGGAAATAGCATATAATAGTAACTGTTGAGTTACCATTGAAAGAGCGACACTTCATTCGGCTGACGAACATAACGTCAAATGGAGTGATTACATGGTAGAAAACGAAAACTACAAGAGCTACACTGCAAACAATGGAACCGAGCTTCGCTTTCCCAAGGAGAGCGTGGTTCAGATGACAGCAGAGCAGAGGGACTGCTACCAGAACTTTATCAATGTTCTGGCACAAATCCTGATTAAATATGCTGCCGCAGAAAAGGAAAATCAGAAAATCTGAGCAGAGTATTCCGGGCGGTCGATGACCGCCCGGTCCTGCAATAGGAGGAAATCTATGTATAATACGAAAGAGGGCAAATCGTGTGTAATCTATATCCGTGTCAGCAGTGAGCGTCAGGTAAAGGGGTATAGTCTGGACGGGCAGAAACACTATCTGGCTGAATGCGCCGAGCGTCGGGGTATGACCGTTCTTGATACCTACGTTGAAGAAGGCAAAAGTGGCAAGAGTATCGAGGGACGGACTGAGTTCCAGCGGATGCTGGATGACATTCAGAGTGGAAAAGTGCATACGGACTATGTGCTGGTTTTCAAATTATCGAGGTTTGGCAGAAACGCGCGGGATGTGCTGAACTCCCTTGAGTTCATTATGAAATACGGCGTTCACCTGATGTGCGTAGAAGATGGGCTTGATTCCTCGACCTCTATGGGAAAAATGATGATTACCATTCTTGGCGCGGTAGCTGAGTTGGAGCGCGAAAACATCATTGCACAGAGCCTTTTGGGGCGCGAGGAAAAAGCAAAATCCGGCGGCTGGAACGGTGGCTTTGCACCCTATGGGTATCGTCTGGTAAAGGGCGATGACAAGAGTAAAGGAAAATTGGAGACTGTTCCGGAAGAAAAGGCTGTCGTGCAGTTGGTCTTTGATATGTTCCTAAACCGCAATATGGGATACACAGCAATTTCGGGTTATCTCAATCGAAACGGTTATACTCGCCCACCGGCAAAGAATGCAATCCGCCCCAGCTATGGCGAGTGGAGTTCTGACCACATCAAGAGAATGCTTAGCAATCCGGTTTATACAGGGCGCGTGGCATGGGGCAAACGACGCACAGAGAAAGTTCCCGGCAAAGATAATGAGTATCGGCTTGTGAAACAGGACGAGTATATTTTGAGTGAGGTTATTTCCCATGAGGCGTTTGTTTCTAAAGAGGATTTTGACCGAGTGCAGGAGATCAAAGCCATCCGTGGGAAAAAGGGCAATCACAACATCGGTCAGTATAACGCACATCTGTTGTCTGGTATCGTAAAATGTCCGCAATGCGGCGCACCTATGTATATCGGTATGACCAAGTGGACAAATCAGGACGGCACGGAGCGCCGCACAGAATCTTATGTCTGTTCTTATGCGACTAAACACAGGGGGACTTCGGTATGCCGCAGGAATGGCGTGGTAGCCAGTCAGGTTGAGGACGAGGTGATGGAGTACACTCGGAAGATTGTTCGCAATCCGCAGTTTATCAAAGATTTGCAGGAAAAGGTAATGACCGCCGTGGACATGACCGAGGTCGAGAATGACATTACCGCCTACAAAAACCAGCTATCCGCTTTACAGCGCAGCCGCGACAGCTTGGAGCGGGATATTGACCGCATTGCTCCGGATGATAAGTATGCAGAGCGCCGCCGCGCAGACATGACCCGCCGCCTGAATGACCTCTATGACCAGATTTATAAGGCGGAGGATCTGCTGCAAGAAAGCATGATGAAAAAGGCAACTCTGGAAAGCGAGCAGATGTCTGTGCAATCTATGATGGGAATCCTCTCGTCTTTTGACGCAATCTATGATAGAATGAATGCAGCAGAACGGCGCGACCTTGTGAAATACCTGATTTCTGAGGTTGAGTTGTTCCCGCGTGAGGAACAAAAGACACAGAAACGCTTTGTAAAGGCAATTGCGTACAAGTTTCCCATTGAGCAAAAGGTGCTCACGCAATTTGATGAATGCGGGGCATCTGTGGAATGCGCGGCGCTTCTCTGCCGCGAAAAACTCTGAAAGTCAACAGAACGGAGGCTCTGCATCCGCACCGCCATGTCAAATGAAACGATATCAAACAAGCCTGCCGGACGTGTTCTGGATTTGACTTCCGGCAGCATCACCGGCACAATGCTCCGGTTTGCTCTGCCCATGATCGCCGGCAATCTGCTGCAGCAGCTTTACAATGTAGCCGACACGCTCATTGTCGGTCGTTTTCTCGGTTCCGTCGCGTTGGCAGCCGTTGGCTCGTCTTATACGCTGATGACCTTTCTCACCTCTATCCTTCTGGGGCTCTGCATGGGCAGCGGAGCGTTTTTCTCCATCCGTTACGGAGAAAAGGATTTCTCCCGCCTGCGCGCCGGCATTTTCGCTTCTTTCACGCTTATCGCCGCGCTGACATTCGTCATCAATGCCGCTGTCTTTTTGTGGATCGACCCTATCATGCGCCTGCTCTCTGTTCCCGTCTCTGTGTATGGGCTGATGCGGGAGTACCTTTGGGTCATTTTTTTCGGTATCGCCGCCACGTTCCTTTACAATTTCTTCGCCTGTCTGCTGCGTGCGGTGGGCAATTCTGCGGCACCTTTGATTTTTCTGGGGATCTCGGCGGTATTGAACATCGTGCTGGACCTTGTGTGTGTGCTGGTGCTTCATTGGGGCGTGGCAGGAGCTGCAGCGGCGACTGTGTTTGCACAATGGATATCCGGTATCGGGTTGGGGCTGTACACACTGGCGCGTATGCCGGGCCTGCGTGTTTCCCGCAGCGACATGCGTTTTGATCGGGCTCTCATGACGGAAATCTCTCATTTTTCTCTGCTGACCTGCATGCAGCAATCTGTCATGAATTTCGGTATTTTGATGGTACAGGGCCTGGTGAACAGCTTCGGGCCTTCCGTCATGGCCGCATTTGCCGCCGCGGTAAAAATCGACTCCTTCGCCTATATGCCCGTGCAGGATTTCGGCAACGCATTCTCCACCTTCATCGCTCAAAATTACGGCGCCAAAAAAGAAGATCGCATTCGCGCGGGGATTAAAAGCGCGGTCGGAGCCGCAGCTGTTTTCTGCCTTCTCATCTCCACATTGGTGTTCCTTTTTGCAAGGCCGCTTCTCTTGATTTTCATACGTCCCGAGGAATCTGAGATCCTTTCTATCGGCGTGGAGTATCTGCGCATCGAGGGCGCTTTTTACTGCGGCATCGGCGCATTGTTCCTGTTATACGGACTGTACCGTGCCATCCAGAAGCCCGGAATGTCTCTTGTGCTCACGGTCATTTCCCTCGGCACACGCGTAGTGCTGGCTTATACGCTTTCCGCTGTACCCGCCATCGGTGTTGCCGGTATCTGGTGGTCCGTCCCCATAGGCTGGTTCCTTGCCGACCTTGCAGGCCTGCTTTATTACAGATATTACATCCGAAAAAATCACGGATTGTTCTGAACGGAGGCTTTTCCATGGAGATTCGAAATGTCACAAGTATTTTCTTCAGTCCAACAGGCTCCACCCGGCGCCTTGTGTCCATGCTCTCGAAAACGTTTCCCTCAAAACCACGCGAGGTCGATATCACGCCGTATACACAGCGCGGACTAAGCATGGACTTTGGCCCGGATGACCTTGTGCTATTTGGCGTCCCCGTATATGGAGGACGCATTCCCTCTCCGGCGGTGCAAACGCTGCGCCGCATGCAGGGCAGCCGGACGCCTGCCGTCCTGGTTGCGGCCTACGGCAACCGCGAATATGACGACGCGCTGCTGGAGCTTGCGGATATTGCCGCTGCAAACGGGTTTATCCCATTCGCAGCGGCCGCGCTGATCGCGGAGCATTCCATCATGCATTCCGTCGCCGCCGGACGGCCCGACGCACAGGATGCGAAAAAAATCGAAGCGTTCGGCACACAGCTATGGAAAAAGCTGTCCACATCCGAGGCGCTCTCTCCAGTTTCCGTAAAAGGGACTCGCCCTTACAAAGAGTTTGGCGGTGTTCCCATGAAGCCAAAGGCCGGGCGAAGCTGTACCGGCTGCGGAATCTGCGCCGCGCTTTGCCCTGCACATGCCATCCCCGCTAACGTTCCCAGTTGTACGGATAAGGACGCGTGCATCTCCTGTATGCGCTGCATCAAGGTGTGTCCCGTCCACGCCCGCAGGTTGAATCCCGTGATGCTGCGCACTGCAGAAAGCGCTTTTTACCAAAAACACAACGCACGGCGGGAGCCGGAATTCATTTTATAAAAACAAATATGGGCAGGCACGCTGCTTTACCCGCCGTTAAAGAAATTCCTGCTTTCCGCGGATACCCGGCTTTTTTCTTTCTTTGTCATCCCACTCAAATCGAGGCGTAAAATCAATGCAGTCATTTTTCAAAAAGCTTCCGCGCTATTCCCTGCGCTTGCTTCTTGCCTATCTGGTTTATATCTTTACCGGAGGTGTGTTGGCCTATCTGCTTCCCCGCCAGGCGCGAAACCTTCCCCAAACCGACAGCTTTTACGGCATCGGCCGCGGGCCGGACCGGGCCGTACTGGTGGAGGAGCCACAAGATGCGTTTGCACGCCGCGTGGAAGTGATCCGTACCGCGCAGAGCACACTGGACGTCTGCTATCATTGTGTCAAAAACGGCGAGACTACGGAGTGCTTTTTCGCAGAACTGTTGAGGGCGGCCGACCGAGGCGTGCGCGTACGCGTTCTGCTGGACGGCACTGTGGGCGGCCTTTCCGGCGCGCGGAGTAATATCGCCCTTGCGTTGCGTGCGCATCCCAATATCGAATACCGTATTTATAACCCCGTAGATCTGCTCAGGCCATGGGAATGGAATGCACTGCTGCATGACAAATTTATCCTGGCAGATGATCGGATGCTTCTGTTGGGCGGCCGCAATATCGGCGACGAATATTTCGTCCCGCCCGGCTATGAGGGGGCTGTCACATATGACCGGGATGTTCTTGTTTTGAACGATCTTGCCGGGACGCCGGATTCCTCCGAAAGCGTGACCGCACAAGCCAAAATCTATATGGATACGCTTTGGGATGCGCCGGAGACCGACAAATTCGGCACACTTTCACCAAGCCGCCGTGCAGACGGCCTTGCGGCGCGGGAATACTTGAAGGAAACTGCCGCAAGATGGGAGGCCGCCGCCCCCTCGTTTTATCTGCCCTCGGAGCCTGCCTCCCAATGTGCCGTTCCTACACAGCGCGTCACCCTGCTGCACAATCCTGTCTCCCCGTTCAAAAAAGAACCCACACTGGGCGCGACGCTGGCGCAGCTTCTCTCCGGCTGCCAAAAAATCCGGCTCCAGACGCCCTACGCGACAGCCAATCCGTCAACGCTGGCCGCGCTCACCCGCCTTGCAAAGCAGGGGCATGTGGAATATCTGACAAACTCCATGGCATCTTCGCCCAATTATCCGGCGTTTTCTGCGTATAACTCCCAGCGCGCCAAGTTTTTGGCAACCGGCGTGGAAATCTACGAATATCAAAGCACAGATTCTATTCACGGAAAATCCTGTGTCGCAGATGGGCGGATTTCCGTGGTAGGTTCCTTTAATCTGGATGACCGAAGCCTGTATATCGACACGGAATCTGTTCTTATCATCGACAGCCCGGAGTTTTTTGCACAGCTGAATGCGGAGCTGGATACTTTGTTCGCGCAATCGGCCGCAGTCGGTCCGGACAACGCTTATCTTCCGGGGAGCGGAGCAACGGCGCTGAATGTCTCTCTCGGCAAGCGCCTTTTGATGGGCTTTGTTTCCATTTTCTCCCGGTTGTTCCGGTTTCTGATATGACGTAAAACTAAGTGAGGGATCGTTTATGCAATATGGATTTGTAAAGACAGCAGCGCTTACCCCCAGCATCCGCGTGGCGGACTGCGCCTACAATGCCCGGCAGATCATCGAGGTGTTGCGCGCCGCAGCCGCCGCCGGTGCGGAAATCGCATGCTTGCCGGAGCTTTGCATCACAGGCTATACCTGCGGGGACCTGTTTTTTCAACCGGTGCTGCAGCAGGGCGCGCGGGACGCACTGGCTGACGTCCTGCGGGATACCGCCGGGCTGCCGCTTCTTTTTGTTCTGGGGCTGCCGCTTACGCACGGCGGTAAGCTGTATAACTGCGCGGCTGTGTGCCAAAACGGGCGTGTGCTGGGCGTCGTGCCGAAAACACACCTGCCCAATTACAATGAATTTTACGAAAAGCGGCAGTTTACACCTGCCCCGGCAGAAAACGGCGTCATTGACCTGTCGGGCGCACAGGTCCCTTTCGGCACGAACCTGTTGTTCCAATGCGGAACGCAGCCCGCGCTGACGCTGGCCGTCGAGATCTGCGAGGATCTTTGGGCGCCTTTGCCTCCCAGTACACGGCACGCCATGGCAGGCGCCACACTCATCTGCAATCTTTCCGCCAGTGACGAGACCATCGGCAAGGCTGAATACCGCCGTGCGCTTGTGACCGGCCAGTCTGCCCGCCTGCTGTGCGGTTACGTTTACGCGGATGCAGGTGAAGGCGAATCGACCACCGATATGGTTTTCGCCGGACATAATATGGTCGCTGAAAACGGCGCGCTTCTGGCCGAAACTGCGCCTTTCTGCGGCGGTATGGCGTTAACCGACATCGACGTGGAACGCCTTGCGGGGGAACGGCTGAAAAACACCAGCTTCCCCGCTGAAGACAGCGCAAACTATGAAGTCATCCCATTCGTACTGCCGCAAAATGTCTCTCCGCTTACCCGCATCGTCTCATCCGCTCCTTTTGTGCCGGCGGACGCCGAACAGCGCGCCCGGCGCTGTGACGCCATCCTGGCTATGCAGGCGTCAGGCCTGAAAAAGCGTCTGGAACATACGCATGCTAAAACCGCTGTTGTCGGCATCTCCGGCGGGCTGGATAGCTGCCTTGCACTGCTCGTCACCGTTCGGGCCTTTTCCCTGCTGGAGCGCCCGCTCTCCGACATCGTCGCCGTAACGATGCCTTGCTTCGGCACTACGGAGCGCACGCGCACCAATGCCCAACGCCTTTGCGAGGCGCTGGGCGTGACGCTGCAGCATGTAGACATCACTCAAACCGTGCGCAGCAACTTTGCCGACATCGGCCAGGACGAAGCCCGACACGACGTCACGTATGAGAATACGCAGGCTCGTGTGCGCACGTTGGTGCTCATGAACCTTGCCAACCGGCTGGGCGGGCTTGTCATCGGCACAGGCGATCTTTCAGAGCTGGCGCTGGGCTGGGCCACCTATAACGGCGACCATATGAGTATGTACGGCGTAAACGCCTCGGTCCCTAAGACGCTCATTCGGCATATCGTCGCCTCCGTGGCGGACGAAACTGAAAGCAGCGCGCTTCGGCAGGTGCTTCGCGATATTCTGGACACACCCGTCAGTCCGGAGCTGCTGCCCGCTGAAAACGGAAAAATCAGCCAACAAACAGAAGAGATCGTCGGGCCTTACACACTGCACGACTTTTTCCTCTATTATGCCGTGCGCTGGGGGTTCTCTCCGGCAAAGGTCTATTATCTTGCCCGACAGGCTTTTGCCGGAGAATACACAAATGCCGTGCTGCTGAAATGGCTGCGGAATTTTTACAGGCGTTTTTTCTCCCAGCAGTTCAAACGCAGCTGCCTGCCGGACGGTCCCAAGGTGGGTTCCGTAACATTGTCGCCGCGCGGAGACTGGCGCATGCCCAGCGACGCCAGCGCCGCGCTGTGGGTGGCGCTGGCAGATGCGCTGGAGGAATAATGCTTCACAGCAAACAGCTTTTGCTGTTTGCCAGACCGCGGCACTTTCCGTATTTTACGCTCTTTGCCACGGCAATAAAAAATGAAAAGAAGGTATGAAAAAAATGGCTGACCTTGAATTATGCGCTGCGATATCCGATGCATTCGGCCCCTCGGGATATGAAAAAGAGGCGGTCGATGTGATTGAAAGCAGCCTGGGCGGACTGGCCGCACACCGCGACAGCATGCAGAACCTGTATGTCTCTTTGCCGCAGAATGTGGGCGGACGTCCGTTGGTAATGCTGGACGCCCATACGGATGAAGTGGGCTTTATGGTACAGAGCATCACGGCCACAGGCCTGCTGCGCATCGTGCCGCTGGGCGGCTGGGTGGAGCACAACATCCCCGCCCACACCTTTCTGCTGCACAACAGGCGCGGTGAGACCGTGCGCGCCGTGTCCACCTCCAAGCCGCCGCATTTTATGACGGCGGCTGAGCGCAGCGCGCCGCTTTCGATGGAGAGCATCCTGCTGGACGCCGGAGTGTGCAGCCGCAAAGACGCCACAGAGCTGCTTGGATTGGAACCCGGCCTTGTTGCGGTACCCGACGTGCAGTTCAGCTACAACGACGCCACCGGTTTGATGCTCGGCAAAGCTTTTGACTGTCGCTTGGGCTGTGCCGGTGTTGTGGAAGTTCTGCGTGCATTGAAGGACGAAACGCTTTGTGCCGACGTTACAGCGGCGTTTTCCACGCAGGAGGAAGTCGGCCTGCGCGGTGCAAAAATCACGGCGGAGCGCCTGCGTCCCGCACTGGCCATCTGCCTGGAGGGCACGCCCGCGGACGATAACTTCACCGCCCCGGACGAGGCCCAAGGCGCCTTGAAAAAAGGTGTGCAGATACGCTTCCGCGATGGCAGCATGGTGGCGCATCCCGGCCTTGTGGCATTTGCACGCAGGGTTGCGGAAGAGAACAACATTCCCCACCAGTGCGCGGTCCGCACAGGCGGCGGCACCAACGGCGGCAGCATCCACCTTGCGCCGGGCGGGGTACCGACGCTGGTGTTGGGCATTCCCGTGCGCTATGCGCACACGCATTACGGCTATTCTGCCGCCGCAGATGTCGACGCCGCCATTGCGCTCACCTGCGCCATCCTGCGCGCGCTTACGCCCGACGTGCTCCGTCTGCTCAACCCCATGGCCTGATGCTTATATCAAACAAAGCGCAGTGCAATGAGTAGAGAGCCTCGTCGCAGAATAGCGAAGAATTCTGCGGCCCTGCTCCTGATTGGGTTGGGCGTGAGGCCGTTTCCAATTCAATGCGTTTAAAATTGTAGAATTGGGTGTACTCAGGGTTCGGTAAATACGTTTCGCAAATTGAAAATGTATAAAAAGAGACAATGGTTTGCAGCCCATAGCTTTCTGCTTTTTCCCGATTTGTTTCTCCTGCCGCTTTCTTTCGAAATACTTCCCCGTTCAACCCTTCTGCTTTTGCATATTGTCTCGACACAACAACACCTCCTGTTGTAGTTTTTATTCTACAACAGGAGGTGTCTTTTCTCTGTCCATTTTTCGGGTATAATCTGCTATTCGTGCCGGATGGCTTCCAACGCAGAGATTTTGACGGCCCGATTGGCCGGAGCAATGCCGGAAAGCAGTCCCACCACCGTCGCAAAAATCAGCGCCATCAACAGCAGCCAAGCGGGAATATCGGAAATGTTTCCGATACCGCCCATGCCGCCCATACCGAACAACGCGCCGACGTCAAAGCTGGAAGCATCGAAATTCACCTGCACGCCGATGCTCATCAGCCACCCGGTGATGACCTGCATCCAAACCGTAAAATTATTCAGAACAAAGCTGATCAAAACACTAAACAGACATCCTATAACACCGCCGATAAAACCGATGGTGCCGGATTCAATGAGGAACATCTGGCGTATCTTCGAAAGCTTGCAACCGAGCACCTTCATCACGCCGATCTCTTTTGTTCGTTCGTAAATCGCCATCGTCATGGTATTGGCAATGTTGAGCGCCGCCACCAGAAGTGAAACCGCCGCAAGGCCACCCAGCATCATCTGGCCGGAAGCTACCTGCTTTTGCATATCCTCCCTGTACTGCGTCATGGAGGAAGTTTGGTAGCCGATGTCCTTGATCATCTGCTCCACCGCGCCCACATGGTTCACATCATCCACCTTAACGTATACCTGGTCGTATCCTTTCACCTTGGTACCGCTGGAGCCACCGTACATCACGACGCTGCCGCCGCCCATGCCGGTATTTTTGCTCAGTTTTTTATACTCTTCCTCCAAACGCTTCATATCGGCAATATTCATGATGATACCCTCGGTGCCGCGTTTGGAGTAATCGGTCTTCATCACGCCCACAACAACCAGTTCGTATTCCCGTATTTTGGGGTTGCCCTGGTCATCGTATTCGTAAATCATCTGCATGGTGAGCGTTTCTTTCGTGATATCAAAGAACGGCTGCTTGATGACGTTTCCGTTTTCATCCGTTTCCTTCCAGCGGTAACGGTCCGGGTTGCGGTAGCTTTTTTTCGTATCCTCGAACTGATAGGCTGTGTCCTCGCCCACCAGCACGGGAATCTTGTTGCGTCCCAGCGACTGGCCTGTCAGATAACTGCCGCTGACAAGCTCGATCCCCATCGGCTCGATCGCATCTACATCCATGCCCACAGCGTTGTACATATACATGGAATAGCGGTCTTTTTTGCCCGCCACCACGTTCGCGTTCATGCTTTGAAAGTTGTACAACGGCGTAGCCGCCACAACGTTTTCCATTTCCTTGAACTGTGCGACCATTTTATCATCCAGCGCAGGCGTATCCGGATTTTCCGAATAGCTGAACACCTGGATCTGCGTCAGATCGCTCCAAGTAGACAGCATCTCGTCCGTACGCCGGTTGGTGGCGATGCCGAGGGAGATCATTACGACAATGGCGCAGGTGCCCACGACAACACCGATCACGGTGAGCGCTGTACGGCCTTTGCGGCGGCGAAGGTTATCCGTGCTGAGCTTCAGCAGATCAGATATCTTCATCGTCATCCTCCATGAGCTGTGCCGCACGGCGTTTCGCCTTTTTCTTCTTCAAAACAACGAGAACCACGACCACGGCCGCCACAACGCCCACGCCCACAACAATCCACACCCATACGGGCACGCCTGTGGGCTCCGGCTCCATCGGGACCATGGTGTCCATACCGCCGCCCATCGTATCGTCGCCGCCCATCTGCATCTCCTCTACGGTCATGGAGAACTCTTTTGTGAGCGTTTTTGCGTTGCCTTTCTCGTCCTCATAAGTGACGGTCAAAAGGCCGTTCAGCGTGCCTGCATTGGCGGTTTGAATGGTAAAGTCTGCAGAGCTTTCAGTTCCTGCAGCAATATTGCCGATGAATTGGTTGCCCTCGGTGGTTGTGATTCCATCGCCCGTGATCTCGGCCGAAACATTATAAATGATGCCTTTGCCCTTATTCACAAAAGAAACAGAGGCATAGCCTTCCTCACCCATGGAAAGATACTCCGGGAAATCCGTGCGGGATATCTCGAAGCGTTCGGGCTGTACAATGGGTACCGTAACAGGCATCTGTGCTGTGAGCGCAGCGCTGTCAGACGCGGAATTTCCCGAAACGTTTACTGTAATATTATAGCTGCCGCCATTTGCCACAGCGCTGGCATTCAGTTGAAACGTCACCTGTGTGGAAGCGCCCGGTTTCATGTTGCCCACAAAAATATTGGTGCTGCCGCTGGCAACGGTGATCTGCTCGGGCAGCGCAAGGTTGACAGCCACATTTTCAGCCCCCACGGTACCGCCGGAAGCCAGCACATCGACGGTCAGCGCGAAATCGCTGCCCGCGTTGATGCTGCCGCCGCCATAGCTGGCGGAGGTGACGACCAGCGCCGAGGCCTTGGCGCCCTCGGTGGAAGAACCCACGCACTGGCTGATGGGCTGCGACATAGATTTGAGTTGGCGTGTATTGTCATTGTACGCCAAATCGAAAGAAAGCTTATTATCCCCGCCCAAGTAAGTAATGTCGTTCAGGATAATCGCATATTGAAGACCTGCTGCACCGACTTTATCGGCAGCGAATGTCGTCGTCGTGATATCTCCCAGCGAAGGGGATGCGAACGATGCTGTCGATGTAATCTTAATATTCGCAGCCAGTGCGCGTCCGTCTGCCAGTGTCAACTGATCAGCGGAGGTAATACGCGGGTCAACAACCGCAATGATAATACGGCATTTCTGCCCTTCTTCAATGCGCTGGAGCTCTGCTCCTGCAGCATCCGTGACTGTATAAGCCGCAATGTACGGGTCGCCTGCAACAGGAGCAGGCGTTGTGTCACTGCTGCTGGTACTCGCGCTGGAACTTGTGCCTGAGCCTGTCTCATCCGCCCAAGCCGGAACGGCCAGCATGGTGAAGAGCATCACCATCGCCAAAATCACGCCTGTCTTTTGCAGGACCTTCTTCGTTTGGTTCTTCATATGTTTGTACTCCTTCTCACATGGATTCCTGGTTTACTTTTTCAGCCACGGCAGCAGCCACGGCCTTTGCCTGCCTGGCTGCCGGTTTTTTTTCCTCTGCAACGGTCGTTTCCGGCTCTGCGATATCCCCGCTCGTTACATCGCCAAACAGGCGACGGCGGTTTTCCGCTTTTTCGTCTTCGCCCAGCAGCACATTGTCCAGCACACGCCCGTCCTTGATGGTAACAATGCGGTCTCCGCAATAGGCCAGCTCTTTTTCATGCGTCACCATCACGAAAGTGATGCCGTAGGACTTGGCCATCTCCAGCATGGAATAAAGCACCTGGCGCGAGGTCGTGGAGTCCAGATTGCCCGTCGGCTCGTCTGCAAAGATAACCTTTGGCTTTGCAACAAAAGCGCGCGCAATGCCCACACGCTGCTGCTGTCCGCCGGACATCTCCGTCGGCTTGTGGTTCGCGCGGGAGAGCAAACCCATTTTTTTCAATTCTTTACGCGCCAACTTTTCCCGCTGCTTTTTCCCCATGCCTTTGAACATCAGCGGCAAGGCCACGTTTTCCGCAGCCGTCATGGAAGGCAGAAGATTGTAGCTCTGGAAAATGAACCCCAAGTGCTGCTGGCGGAAATCCGCCAATTCGTCCTCTGTCATTGCGGAAATATCATGCTTGCCAATCAGCACCCTGCCTTTGGTGGGCTTTTCCAGCCCTGCAAGCTGGTTGAGCAGTGTGGATTTGCCGCTGCCGGAAGCGCCGACGATACAGCACATCTCCCCTTCGCCGATTTCCAGGCAGATGTCGTCCAGCGCGACCACCTTTTCCTTGCCTACGCGGTATACCTTGCGCAGGTTTTGTACTTTTATAATGGATGCCACGAAGCGCATCACCTCTTTCTAAAACAGTCTATCACAGTCTGGCTCTGTATTTCAAGTTGCTTTCGACAGCTTTCGCTGTTACAATAAGCCTATCGAAGAAACGGAGGTCCTCATGAAGATCATTTTCGTCTGGCTCCTTGCCATTGTTTTCCTCATCGACAGCGTCCTGCGCGCCATCCGCTCCAGCTTCAACCTTGGGGTGCTGATGATGTATCTCATCACTGCCGCACTGTGGATGTACGCTCTTTTCCATACCAAAATCGACGCTTTTTGCGCTGCCGGTGCAGGCCGCGTTCTAAAAATCATCTTTTTCTGCTGCTGCGCCGTTTTTGCGCTGCTGCTTATATTCGTCGCGGTGAGCGGCTACTCCGACACCGCGACCAAACAGGAAAAAGCGGTGATCGTACTGGGCGCCGGCCTGCGAGGCGAACGCGTGACCGACCTTTTGGCACGCCGTCTGGATGCCGCATATGATTATCATCTGGAAAACCCGAATGCCGTTATTGTTGTGACTGGCGGACAGGGTCCCGGCGAGGACATTCCCGAAGCCCGGGCCATGAAAGCCTATCTTGTGGAGAAAGGCGTGCCGGAGAAGCAAATTGTGGAAGAAGCGTCCAGTACCTCCACCGAGGAAAATTTTTGCTTTGCGCGCGAAATTTTGGAACAGCACGGTCTTTCGCAGGACGAACCCGTCGCGTATGTCACCAATGCGTTCCATTGTTACCGCGCAGCAAAATACGCTGCCGCCGCAGGCTTCACAAATGTGAACGCCATCCCCGCCTCTATCGGCTTTTCTTCCGTACTCCCCTGTTATATGCGTGAGGTAATGGCGGTGCTGTACTACTGGGTGTTTCGCACCTGACAAGACGGGAATACCGCAAAATCTCACAACCGCTGTATAATGAACGTTTTATCCTCCGCAATTATTTCATAATTATTGCAAAAAGTATGCGTGCTATGCCATTTTTCGCAAAAACCGGCCAGGCGTTTTGCCGTAAAATTTCGCGCGATGGAATCTTCGTCATCTGTTTTCTTCGTCCACCATGCCTCTTCTTCCGAATTTCTCATGTTGTCCGGGTTGCAAATCACAATAGAAAGGCTTGTGAATGTATGATAAAAAAATTTTTTCTCAGCGCACTACTGTGGATGACAGCGCTTTCTTTTGCAGGATGTCAGGCTGTATCCGCATCGTCTGCTCTTTCAAATCCTGCCTCATCCTCCGCTTTTTCAGGCAGCAGTGCCGTTCGTTCCCCTGCTGTTTCCTCCAGCGCAGCTTCTCTTTCAGAAACGCCCGGCAGCACCCCCTTCGGCGAGATGATGTCGGCCCTGTCCGGCTATCAGCAAGGAACCGCCGGGAGCCATCTGAAGCAGTATACCGCAGCGTGCGGTGTTCTCAACTTTGCACAGCAGTACGACAGCAATCAGGAGGAACAGCTGCGCAGCAATCTGGACGAATATCTGAACGCTGCCAGCGCTGAAACAATCGACATCCTTGCAGAGGGATGCGGAAACGTCGACTTTGCCGCTCGGGAAATTCTTTCAAACGGTGTAGACGGTGTGGCCGATATCCTGAACGATGCGGGAAACCCAAATCAATACGATGAATATGATCCGGAAAAGTACGAGGCAGTGGCCGGCATCCTGAAAGAAACCCTGGCGGCATATACCTGACGCAATTCTCTCTTTGAGGCATCTCCCCGATACGGAAAACGGCGGTTTGCAAATCTGCAAACCGCCGTTGTTCATTTCATTAAACTTTTAAACTTTCAGCGCAAAATCTCTTTCAGGAAGCTTTTCCCGTCCAACTGCACAGGCACGCCCAGATACTCGCAAACGGTCTGCGCAATGCAAGCAAAGCTGCGCCTTGTACCCAGGTCCGCGCCCGCACGGACACCTTTGCCATAGGCGAGCATCGGCACATACTCACGCGAATGATCGGTAGATGGGGTCGCAGGGTCACAACCGTGATCAGCCGTGATGATGAGCAGGTCCTCCGCGCGCAGCAACGGCAGCAGCTTTGCAAGCTGCCCGTCGAATTCCGTTGCCGCATTGGCATAGCCGTCCACATCGTTGCGGTGGCCGTACACCATGTCAAAATCCACGAGATTCACGAACGCAAGGCCTGAAAAACCACGCTGCGCGAGCTCCAGCGTCACTTCCATGCCGTTGGCGTTGCCCGTTGTCTTAAGCTTCTCGCTCACGCCTTCCCCGTCGAAGATATCATAAATTTTCCCTACGCCGATGGTATCCAGCCCCGCCGCGCGGATGTAGTCCAGCATCGTTTTGCGCGGCGGCTTAAGCGAAAGGTCGTGCCGGTTGGTGGTACGCTTGAAATTCTTCGCGTTTGTTCCCACAAAAGGACGCGCGATGACGCGGCCCACATTGTGGTCTCCGGTAAGCATCTCCCGCGCTATTTCGCAGTAACGGTACAATTCCGGCACCGGAACCACAGCTTCATTCGCCGCCACCTGAAACACGCTGTCCGCGGAAGTGTATACGATGAGCGCGCCTGTTTTCATATGCTCTTCGCCGTAATCCCGGATGACGTCCGTTCCTGAATACGGCTTATTGCAAAGCACTCTGCGGCCCGTGCGGCGTTCAAATTCCGCAATCACCTCATCCGGAAAACCGTCCGGATACACGGGCAGCGCCTTTTCGCTTTCCACGCCCGCGATTTCCCAGTGGCCGGTCGTGGTGTCTTTTCCGTTGGAGACCTCCTCCAGTCGCGCAAAACTGGCCAAAGGCGCCTCGGCCCGCCGGCCGCACACAACCCCCTCGATGTTGAACAGGCCCAGCTTCTGCAGCGTGGGCGTATGGTATTTGGGGCTTTTCACGATCGCACCCAGTGTATCGCTGCCCACATCGCCGAAGCGGGCGGCGTCCGGCATCTCTCCGATGCCAAAGCTGTCGAGCACAATGATAAACACTCGTTTTGCCATAATTTTTTCTCCTTTGCGCGGGGCTTTTTTCTGCTTTGCCGTTTTGGTCCGGCATTTCATAGAATTCGCCTCCGCACCCACAGTATACCAGAATCTTTACGGAATGTTAAGCCTGCCGCCATTGCATGGAGATGGAATTTGTGTATAATATAAACTAGGTAAATTTGTTGCTTTTCACAAAAAGCGGATTGGAGTATCTGACTATGCTGCGTAAAACAAAAATCGTCTGCACGCTGGGGCCTTCCACAGATCAGGAAGGCGTGATGCGCAATATGATCGTGAGCGGGATGAATGTCGCCCGTTTCAATTTTTCCCACGGCTCCCACGAGGAACACGCCGCCCGGCTGGCCAAGCTGCGCGCACTGCGCGACGAGCTGTGTATGCCTGTGGCCGCCCTGCTGGATACCAAAGGCCCTGAGATCCGCCTGAAGAATTTTAAAAACGGCAAGGTCACGCTGAAAGCCGGTCAGACATTTACGCTCACCACGCGCGATGTTGAAGGCGACGAAAACATCTGTTCCATCACCTACAAAGAACTGCCGCAGGACCTCACGCCCGGCGCGCGTGTGCTGCTGGACGACGGCCTTGTCGGCATGAAGGTGGACGCCATTCAGGGCGACGACATTATCTGCACCGTGCAGAACGGCGGCCCGGTCTCCAACCATAAGGGCGTGAATGTGCCCGGCACCAAGCTCTCGATGCCGTATATGAGCGCGCAGGACCGCGATGACATCCTGTTTGGTATTGAGCAGGGCTTTGACTTCATCGCAGCCTCCTTTGTACGCAGCGCCGCCGATATATTGGAGATTCGCCGCCTGCTGGACAGCCGAAAATGTGATTTCATCAAAATCGTGGCCAAGATCGAAAACCACGAAGGCGTGGAAAACATCGACGAGATCCTCAACGTGGCCGACGGCATTATGGTGGCGCGCGGCGATATGGGCGTGGAGATCGACTTTACCGAGATTCCCATCATCCAGAAGGACATCATCTGGCGCTGTTATAACGCCGGAAAGCCCGTCATCACAGCCACGCAGATGCTGGACAGTATGATAGAGCACCCCCGTCCCACCCGCGCTGAGATCACCGATGTCGCCAACGCCATTTACGACGGCACCTCCGCCATTATGCTCTCCGGCGAAACGGCTGCCGGGCGCTGGCCTGTGGAGGCTGTGCGCACCATGTCCGCCATCGCCGAACGCACCGAGAGCGACATCAATTATGACAAACGCCTGAAAATGCGCACTATGGAGGGGCAGCTGAGCGTGGCGGGCGCCGTCGCCCACGCGGCCTGCACCACGGCCATGGATATCAAGGCAAACGCCATCATCACTGTAAGCAAAAGCGGCGAAACAGCCCGCCTGCTGTGCAAATACCGCCCCGAGACGCCCATCATCGCCTGTGTGCTGACAGAACAGGTATACCGCCAGCTCACACTTTCCTGGGGAATCACACCGATCATGATGGAATATGCGCACGACACAGATGAACTGATCGAAAAAGCCGTTTCGACCTCCCAGAGTGCGGGCCTTGTGCAGGACGGGGACCTGGTGGTCATCACTGCGGGCGTCCCTGTGGGCATCTCCGGCACTACCAATATGATCAAGGCCCATCTCGTGGGCGATGCGCTCCTGTCCGGCATCGGCATCGGCAAACGCAACGGCGTCGGTGTTGCCTGTGTGTGCCGCAGTGATGACGAGGTGCGCAGCAAATTCAAGCCCGGCAATGTGCTGGTCGTCCCGGCAACGAACAACAATATGCTGGATTCCATCCGCGACGCCTCCGCCATCATCGCCGAAGAGGCGGGCGTTAATTCCCACGCCGCCATCGTTGGCCTTACGCTGGGCAAACCGGTTGTCGTGGGCGCGGCGGGCGCTACCCGCAAGCTGCACGACGGTGTGCGCGTTTCGGTGGACGGAGAGCGCGGCGTGGTGCATTCGATGCCCCAATAAGCAATATTTTTGACCGGATTGGAGGAACAGCAATGGAACGGATCGCAAGCTTTTGTGTGGATCACACCCGGCTCGAGCGCGGCATGTATATCTCCCGTGTGGACGGCGATGTGGTCACTTATGACATTCGCATGAAAAAACCGAATCAGGGCGATTATCTGGCCAACGGAGCGCTGCACACCATTGAGCATCTGTTCGCCACCTACGCCCGCAACTCGGTATATGGCCCCGGCGTCATCTATGTCGGGCCCATGGGCTGCCGCACCGGGTTCTATCTGCTCACCCGCGGCTTGTCCCACGCAGACGCCATCCGGCTGGTGCAGGACAGCTTTCGCTTTATGGCGGATTATGCGGGCGATATCCCCGGCGCCTCCGAAATTGAATGCGGCAATTACCGTGAGCAGGACCTGCCCGGAGCGAACCGGGAAGCGCGGGCCATGCTCCCGGTTCTAAAGGAATGGACGGAGGAACGTCTGCAGTACGAGGCATAAAGTGTGTTTTATCTGTGCCGCCGGTTTCTTTGCCGCTGCCTATATAAAAGCGCGGCGTCTCGAATGAGACGCCGCGCTTATTTTTCGATGGGTGCGTATCAGCCTTCCAAACTTTCCAATTCCGCGCGCAGAGCGGCAAGCGTCTCCGCTTTCCGCTCCGGCGCGCCGTGGCCCGGCGCATACAGCTTGAACTCCATTGCTTCCACCGACGCAAGGTAACGCTTCAGCCGTGCTTTATCATAACCGCCGTCAAGGCTGTAAAAATCCCCGCAGTCCGCATCCCCGGCAAATAAAATCCCCTGTTCCGGCACATGCACCAGAACGCAATCTCTTTCATGGGGCGCTTCGGTTTGCAGCAGCACACAGTGTACACCGCCCAAATCAATGGACAGGCGTCCATGAAACACAAGGCTGGCCGGTACGACGCTGATTTCTTTCCTGTCGGGATATTCGGCACGGATATGCTTGTCACAGAATTCAATTTCTTCACCCGTCCGCAGGCGTTCCCGCATGGCTTCTTCGCTCCACTTCCAGCGTGAAGCCCTGCATAGCATTTCGTTCGTGGCCTCGCACGCGATGGCCGCACCGTCCACCGCATGAAGGCCAAACGTATGGTCCCAATGCCAGTGGGTCAGCACCGTAAAATCCGGCCGCCGAAGCTCCGCGGCGTCCAGCGCCGCATAAAATTTTTCCACATGACGGCGGGAATTTCCCGCATCCACGGCAAGGGAGTACCGCTCTCCCCGGATATACCCCAGCACAGGACGATCCGCCGGTTCTTCATGCGGCAAATAAAATACCCGCTCCGTAAGCTGCCGCAGACCTCTATTCACACTGCATCACCCCAAAACCTCCCGGGCGATATCCACAGACTGTTTCGCGTCTTTTGCATAGTAATCTGCGCCGATGTGCATTGCATATTCCGGTGTAAGCACCGCGCCGCCCACCATCACCCGGCAGGAAAGCCCGGCCCTGCGCAGCGCACAGATGGTTTCTTCCATACTGCCCAGCGTGGTAGTCATCAGCGCACTGAGGCCCACCAATCGTACGCCATGCTCTTGCGCTGCTTTTACCACGGTTTCCGCAGGCACGTCGCGCCCCAGGTCCAGCACGTCATAGCCGTAATTTTCCAAAAGCGTTTTAACGATATTCTTTCCAATATCATGAATGTCGCCTTTTACGGTCGCCACAATAATTTTCCCTTTGCCGCCGCTCTTTTTTCCCGACGCCACGATCGCATCCTTTACGACTTCAAACGCCGCCTGCGCCGCGCCTGCGGACTGCAGAAGCTGCGGCAGGAACAATACGCCCTTTTCAAAACCGGCGCCCACCGTGTCCAACGCCGGAATGAGCACCTCATTGACAAGCTCCTCCGGGCTTTTCGCCTGTAATGCGGTGCGTGCCGCCTGCGCCGCAGCCGCTTTCAGTCCCTGAAGCACCGCGTCGTACAGAGTAACAATCTGTTGTGCCGCAGGCTGCACCGCTGCCTGTCCGGCGTAACGGGCCAGATACTCCCTGGAGTCCCTGTCGATATTGTACAGCACCTTGAAGCTGGCCACCGCCGCCATCATTGCCTCTGCGTTGGGATTGATGATCGGCAGATCCAGGCCGTGTGCCATTGCCAGTGTGAGGAAGCTGGTGTTCACCTGTTCCCGGCAGGGCAGCCCAAAAGAAATGTTGGAAACGCCCAGTACCGTTTTAACGCCCAAACGCTCTTTCACCATGCGTACGGCTTTCAGAGTCTCCCGCACCGCTTCCTGCTGGGCGCTGGCCGTAAGAGTAAGGCAGTCGATATATACGTCTTCCCGCGGGATGCCTGCGGCTTCGGCCGCGGCCACGATTTTTTGCGCCAGTGCAAACCGCTGCTCCGCCAGCGCCGGGATACCGTTTTCATCCAGCGTCAGGCCTACGACCGCAGCTCCGTATTTTTTGCAGATGGGAAGGAGACGGTCCAGCACCGCCTGTTCCCCGTTTACCGAGTTGACGATAGGCTTGCCGTTGTATACCCGAAGCCCCGCTTCCAGAACATCCGCGCGGGTGGAATCGAGCTGCAGAGGCAGATCGCACACGCTCTGCACAGCCTTTACAGCACGGATCATCATTTCCCGTTCATCAATTTCCGGCAGGCCCACATTTACGTCCAGGATATCCGCGCCCGCGCCCGCCTGTTCCACCGCTTGGGAAAGGATATAATCCATATCTCCGTCCCGAAGCGCCTCTTTAAAACGCTTTTTTCCCGTGGGATTGATCCGTTCGCCTATCACACGTACAGTGTCGATTTCCACAGTGCGTGTCGGAGTGCACACGGCACTGCGCCGCACAGGCTCCCGGTGCACAGGCGTGTCCTGCTTAAAAGTCTTGGCGAGCAGCGCCAGATATTCGGGCGTAGTACCGCAGCACCCTCCTACCGCCGAAATTCCCAACGCCTTGAAGCGCTCCAGTTCATCACAAAATTCCTTCGGGCCGATGCTGTACCTTCCGGTGGCCGGGTCCGGCAGGCCCGCATTTGGTTTGATGAACACCGGCAGGCTGGTTGCGGCGCACAGCCGCTGCGCCATTGGATAGATCTCCGCCGGACCCAATGAGCAGTTGATGCCCACGCCGTCCACCCCGAGCCCCTCCGCGGTGATCGCGAAAGACTCCACGGTGCAGCCTGTGAACGTGCGGCCGTTTTCCTCAAACGTCATGGAAACAAGCACCGGAAGAGGTGTGTTTTCTTTTGCCGCCAAAACCGCTGCTTTTATCTCATACAAGTCTGTCATTGTGGCGAATTTCACCAGATCCGCTCCGGCACGCCAGCCCGCCAGGACAATTTCCTTGTAAATCTCGTACGCTTCTTCGAATTTCAGCGCGCCTGCGGGCTCCAGCAGTTCGCCTATGGGGCCAACGTCCAGCATCACACGCGCCGCGGTTCCGGCCGCAGCACGTTTTGCCGTCCCAATGCCTGCGGCGACCACTTCTTCCACCGTATAGCCGCAGCCGGCCAGCTTTTTTGCGTTGGACCCAAACGTATTGGCGCAGATCAAATCACTGCCGGCCTCCACATATGCCCGATTGATGCGCTCTACTACATCAGGATGTGTGATGGAAAGCAGATCCGGCCTTTCCCCCAGCTTGAGGCCGCTTTTCTGGAGCATCGTCCCCATCGCGCCGTCCAACAGCCAATAGCGTTTCCCGTCAAATATTTTATTCACAGGTCTTCCCCTCCTTACGGTAAGCGCAACGTTCACGCAGCGCACAGTTTGCGCAGCCCGCACGACGGCCCGTCACCGGATGACCGGCCACGCCCAAAACAGCCGTAACGCTCTTGCGCGGCGTCAGCAGATGCGCCGGAGTGGCGCACAGGCCGATTTTTCGCGGTGCATCCAGCAAACGCAGCAGATCGTTCTGCACGGCGATGGGATAATCGCCGTATCCAGGAGAAAAACGCCCCGTCAAAAACTGCCCTTCCTCCCGTTCCTCATTGCGCAGCGTCTGTTCAGCGGCATCGGCCGTCTGCTCCACCGCCACAGAAGCCAGCGCGTCCAACACCACAGCATACGCCATATCGGACGCGCCCGCAGCACGCAGGGCCGCATCTACTCCGGCGCCCAGTGTACATGCCAGGAGCACACAGCTCCCGCACCCTTCCAGATGCCGCAGGATATCGTTTCCCTGCAAATAAGGAGAAATATCATCCCGCGCTGCGCGCACCGCCACTGCGCGCGGCCCGGCTGCTGCGCGCAGCGTCCTCTCCGCACGCCGCAGCAGAGCCCGCGTCGCGCTGTCCGGCTCTTCTGTGCTGATGCCCAAATACCGCAGCGCCTGCCGGGTATCAAACCGCTCGGGCAGTGCAAGCTCCATCCTCATGTCCTTTCCGGCAGCAGATCGCGGATTCCCTCATATACAAGACGCGCCACCCGTGCGTTATTCATTGCATATAAATGGATTCCATCCGCCCCGCCTGTGATCAGGTCGCGGATCTGTGTGACCGCGTATTCAATGCCTGCGACGAACAGGGCCTGTTCGTCGTGGTCATACCGGCTGATCATTTTAGTAAACTGCGGCGGCAGGCTGGCGGAGCTGAGCGCCACGGTGCGCTCGATCTGCCTTTTGCTCACGATGGGCATAATACCAGCCTGCACGGGCAGAGAAATTCCCGCCTTGCGCGCCATATTCAAAAAGCGGTAATAGCTGACATTGTCAAAGAACAACTGTGTGATAAGATGGGAAACGCCCGCTTCCGCCTTGTAGCGCAGGCTCTCTACATCCGCTTTCAACGACGGACTTTCCACGTGCCCCTCAGGATAGCACGCACCTGCCACGCCGAAGCCGCCGGTCTGCGCAATGGCTTTTGCAAGGTCGCTCGCATGCAGGAAATCCATCCGGCGCGGCAGATCCGGGTTGATATCCCCGCGCAGGGCAAGAACGTTTTCCACGTTGTCCTCGCGCAGCTGGGTAAGTGTTTCCTCCACCTGCACACGCGTGGAGTTTACACATGTCAGATGCGCCAGAGCCTCCACATGAAGCCCGTTTTTGATATACGACGCAATCTTTGCAGTCGACTGTCCGGCCGTGCCTCCGCCCGCGCCATAAGTAACGCTGATGTAATCCGGCCCAAGCGTACACAGCTCCCGCAGCACCGGATAAAGCGTTTCCTCCGCGGCCCCTGCCTTTTTGGGCGGAAACACCTCAACGGAAAAAACACAGGGCTTTTGCTGAAACATTTCATGAATAAACATATACGATCCCCTCTTTACTGCAAGGCGGGCATTCTGCCTTCAAACATGCCGGATATGCCGGTTGAAAAGGCCCAAAAGCCGCCGAAGCCGCACGGATACGCGCGGCATAAAAATATTATAAGTGAGCGCTTTGCCGATGTAAAGTTTTTTCTTACGAATATGCCCACGCTTTTTATATGGCCGTTGACATGCGGGCGGAATTTATTGTATGATAAGAAAGCGGCCGAACCAGCCGCCTGTTTGCTGCTGTGGCGAAATCGGCAGACGCAAGGGACTTAAAATCCCTCGGTGGCAACACCATACGGGTTCGATTCCCGTCAGCAGCACCAGCTGTAAAACCGCTTGTTTCCTTGCTTTTCGGGGAACAGGCGGTTTACTTTTTGCCTGCGTCAAACCGTCATCCCGGTTTTCGTCTGCTATTTTCCGTCTGTCGTTTTGCCAAATAGCAAAAACGTTCGTTTCAAATCCGGAATTTTTGTTTCCTTACGTCGATTAAAATACTCCCGCTTTTATGCTCTCCGGAAGCTTTAATGTCAGACAGTCATTGGCAATCCACGCGGTTTCATCCTTATGCTTCACATTCAAGTGCGCATAAATCGTTTCCGTTGTGACAGGCGTACTGTGTCCCAGCCATTCTTGTATTTTCTTCATGTCCTGCCCCTTTTCATATAGCATACTCGCACAGCTGTGTCGAAGACCATGAAACGTGATTTTTTTCAAACCGCGTTTCTTCACCAACTCTGAAAATTTGCTTGTAACATAATCGGGTCTTAACAGATGTCCATTTGCATCAAGACATATGTATTCTTGGTCGCCCATATAATAGCAACTCCCCATTAACTCACGCTGTTTTTCTTGCTGCTGCAACTCCCAATCCAAAAACATCTCTATTTGAGGAATGAGCGGATAGGTCCGAAAGCTTTTTTTGTTTTTGGTGCGATCCTTACGAATAATTTTATGTTCACCCATTAGGTTTACTTCAATAATTGTATGACACACCGTTATTGTTTTCTTTTTTCGGTCGATAGCCACTTTCCGAATCCCCAACGCCTCACTGCGGCGCATACCGTAAAAAGCGGCAAACATGACCGGCACCCGAATGGGCGATTGCATCAAATCGTTTATCAGTTCGTGCAGTTCATCTGTGTCTGCATATGGCGCTACATAGTTGTCTATTTTTGGGGCAACAACATAGTCCGCAACGTTGTACTGAAGAATACGCAGCACCACCACTGCATCTTGCAATGCCTTATGTATTACCGCATGATAATGCCGAATGGTGTTGCCCTTGATTGGCTTTCCCCGGTATGTCCGCGTCTTGCAATATTTATAGAACAGCGTCAAATCTACCGCTGAAAGTTCTTCTAATGTTATATTCCGTTCACAGAAGTATGGAATGATTGTATGATGCGTTACTCTCCAATATCCGGCAAATGTATTTTCCTCCACGTCAGCTTGAATAATCTCAAGCCAGCGTATTAAGTAATCAGTGAAATACATATCCTTTCGGATAGGAATCGTTAGTTGTGCCGCTGAACTATCTTTCCTCCTTTCTCTTTTCTTCGATTCTAAAATTGCAAGCGTCAACTTACCGCTGGTAAAATCCTCCCTCCATTCTTTCAGCATCCGCTTTGCATCGCGCTCTGTTTGCCGCTTTCCATCATACGGAATCCCCGTAGGGAACCATTTCGGTAGCTTACGATTTTCCTTTTTCGGATTTGGTAAGCTTAAAACCATATAGTAATATCCATGCTTGTGGTCTAAATGGCCCGCCACCATCTTTTGCTTTGTCACAATATCCTCTCCCTTCTTTGCAGGCCACTTCCGATTGACAGCTATCAATTTATCATCGAATAAGACGCCGACGCAAGTGTGCCATTTTTGTCACAAGCAGGAATTATATACTTGACACGTTAAAAAAATAATTCATCAAATGCACTTTGGGTACTTTGTACGCTCGTCCAATGCGAAAGTAGAAAATCCCTTTACTCTGTAACCATCGAGCCGCCGTTTTTTTCGTTCTAACATCCAAAATAGAACGCACATCCTCCAACGAAAGGATGTCTGGATAATTGTCCAAACACTTTATATTTTTCGACTTCAACTTTCATGCCTCCACTTATAGCATTTTTATTGAATACACGAGTATAAATAACAAGCACGGCGGAAATTTCTGTAAAACTCTCATATGAGAGTAAACAACAAAGTTTTGCCGCCGTGCCCGTTTTATCAAAATGCGCCTATTTGACACTACTTCCCGACGCAAGGGCAATATTTGACTGTGCCGCTGGTTAAGAGGCCTCCACAGGGTTCTCCCCCTCCCCACCTTCTGTGGGGCCGCCCAATGCTGTGACGCGTTCAAGGCGGGAGTATCATTATGCTTGCCCATTTTCATCGCGCATAGCCCACCACAGGCTATGTAAAAGATTTCCGATTCATTCAGAATATCATTTCCGCTTGCTGGCACTTTTGTGTTGCAGCAGGACAAACGTATGTAGCCAAACTATTGGATATTTGATTTTTCAAAGAACATTTGCCTCAGTAGCCGGGGTCAGCTTCTGAGATATCTTTCAGAGTAAAGTCACGAAGGATGCTTTCCATAATGTTACGATCTTCGCCAGACAATGTTTTTGACAGCTGTTTCAATAAATGTTGTTGTTTCGGAGTTAGATACTTTCGATCCAGCCGGTATCCGTCTGCAATTTTTACACCGCCCTTATATTTGCCACGTGTTGTCACAATCGGATAGTTACGGGCCAATTCATTAATGTCATAGCAAATTGTGCGGAGCGAAACATGAAATTCATTCGCAAGGTTTTTCATTGTGTCCTGTTTTCTTTGACAAAGCACTTCAAGAATCGCCCTGCGGCGTTCATTCGCTCCCACTATGGGGCCAACCTCCCTACTTCGCTCTGCCCGTATCATAAAGGTTAAATATGCAAGCCCTTTGCACAAATAAAAAAAGTTCACAAAAAATTAATTTTTGATGCACTTCCATCGGTAAGGAATTGCGCAATAACAAAATAGGGCAAGAAAAAGATTTCATATCTTTTCTTGCCCTATTGAGTGTGATTTTATAGTTCACAGCTTTTGCACGGGACACACCGTTGTCAAAAATTCTGCTTTACTATTTTGAATAGAAATGTTTTTTACGGATTATTGGACGCGTTGCGTACGGGTTGAGCACTTGCGGCGTTTGCGTGGATGATTTCTGATTTAAAGCGTCAAGAGTTCAGATCAATCCATAGAACCGCGTCTCCGTTGTAGTTGACATCGTAGCTGTTCTTGTGGACAGCGCCAATATAGTAGACATAGGCCAGTGTCATCTTGACTATAGTCGGACGACCGTAGCCATCATGCACAGTTGCTACTGTTACTTTTTGAAACATTAGATGAGACTATTAGTCTTGCCAGCGAAGAGACCAAGCGTGCAGATGCGGCGAGCAAAAAAATTTCTGATATTAAAAAATATATATTGCGGGTGTATAACTCAGTTGCTTAACTTTATATAACTCAACAAAGGAAGGTTGATTTTACGGATATTTCTGTTTTTGGTATTGGCTCCGTAGCCGCGATTACAGTTCTGCGCTATTTGGTTGGCTCTGGCGCAAAACTACACCTCTTGATAATAAATATATTCCTGTCATCTATGGTTGTACTGACCTTGTACTGGGGCTTGTAGCCATGTACGCTGGCATGCCTGAATTTCCTGCAACAGATCTTATCACGGCCGCTGCTATTGGTACGGTGTCCGGTCTTGTGGTAACTGATATCAACTAGGCTGTAAAGCAGCTTGGCAAAAGCTGAATCGTATATAGCAAAATCACCGCAGTTAGCATAAAACATATATTATACTGCAAACAAAATAGGGCAAGGTAAAGACACAAATATCTTCCTTGCCTTATTTTTTACGAATTTCAAGCAATATATTGAGTGTAAAACACTTTTAGTACTTTGATTGTTCCGCGCTCTTCCATTCACAGGTGCTAGCCCTTTTTGCACTCTCTATTTTCTGTGGTATACTTGGGGCAGTTCATAGTGCTGGCTCTCCTTTGGTGAATGTATCTTCAACTCCATTTTACCATCCGGGCATTCACCATGGATTTTTTAGTGTCCAACTTGATTTTACAATTAACTTTTTGCTTTTCTACCTTTAATTGGAGAATTCAGTAAACAGATGGAAAAGGCAATTAAAAACATCCCTATTAGATTCCATCCGGTCAGTGCTTCTTGAAAAACACATACTCCGACTGCCGAAGCCACAAATGGTTCTATAAAAGCCATTATAGCAGCCTTTCCTGATTCCACATGTCTTAAACCGGCTGTATAGAGCCAAAATGGAACTGCTGTGGATACAATCCCGAGGGATAATACATTAATTATATTATTCCAATTATTGCATAATTTTACTACAGAGGAGTCAAACCCTGAAAAGGGTATTATACATATTGCTGCAACCATAAAAGTATAAAAATTGATTGTTAACGGATGATATTTTCTCGATGCAATCCGTCCAAAAATACTGAAAAGGGCGTAGCCAAATCCCGCTCCAATTCCTGAGAGTATTGCTGTCAACTGAAGTGGTCCTTTGCCGACTCCTACCACTAGCATGCATCCTCCAAAAGAGAGCAACAATGAAAAAATTTTTCTCCACGTTAGAGGTTCACCAAAAACAAAAAAAGATAAAATAACAACAAAATATGGTGCTGTATACAACAAGACAGAGGCCACTGCCAATGTTGATAAACGAATCGTAGTAAAGTAACAGATGTTAAAAAACAAGATGCTGAAAATCCCCATACATATGAACCACCAAAGATCCTTTATTTCTATTTTCAGTCTGCTTCTATCTGTACAAAAAATATCCATTCCCAAAAAAACAGCAGAAACAATACAACGTAAACCAGTTAACTGAATCGCCGTAAATCCTTCACTATTGAGCGGCCGCGTAAAAATTCCTATTATTCCCCACAACATCGCTGCAACAATAATCATAATATGGGCATTCCAGTTCGACTCTCTGTTCATATAGTTTTTCATTTTCATTGGGAACTCCATTTCCATTTGAAATTATGATTGGCAAATATAGAACTAAATTCTTTATTCTACACAGAAATTGCTATTTAGGGAAAAAACGTATATAATAAAATCAGAAAATAAGAGGTTGATTGTAAAATCAAGTTGGACACATAAAAGAAATCCATAGTGATTGCCCGGTGGTAGAATGGAGTTGAAAAGACAACATTCACCAAAGGAGAGCAATCACTATGGACTGCCCTAAGTATAGCACAGAAAAGGCGGAACGCAAGAAGGGACAGCACTTGCGGATGGAAGAGCGCGGAGCGATCAAAGCGCTGGAAAAGCAGGGGCTGGGAGTACGAGCCATTGCAAGAGCGATAGGATGTGCCCCGACCACCGTGACGAACGAACTGCGGCGGGGCACACCCGCCCGAAAGAGTACACGAGGGCGGATTCCAAGCTATTCACCCCGGCAGGGGGAAGCGGTTTACGCAGCGAACCGAGCAAACTGTCACAGGCCGACCCAAACAGAGAGATGCAGCAACTTTATCAAATGGGTGGGCACACAAATCCGGGAACACAAATGGTCACTGGATGCTTGTTGCGGGTACGCGAAACTGCATGACCTGTTTGAAGCGTCAGAAATGGTCTGTACGCGAACTCTCTACAATATGGTGTGGCGTGGAGACGTGTCCATTAAACCCACAGAATTGCCTGAAGCATTGAAACGAAAGGCAACAAAGCATCGTGAAATGACGAACAAATGACACTACGGCGCGAGTATTTCGACCCGTCCGGAGATTGCTTGTCTTCGTCTTGAAGAAGGACACTGGGAGGGCGATACCGTGGTCGGTAAGCGCGCCGGACAAGAATCAGTGGTGTTTTCCCTACTGGAAAAGAAGACAGAAACCTACCTGGCGTTCCGCATTCCCGGCAAGACCAGCGAAGCTGTGATGGGTCTCATGACTGCGCTGCACGATGAATACGGCGAAAACTTCTCCCGTATCTTTAAGACCATTACAGTCGACAATGGCAGCGAGTTTGCCGACTTCGCTCAAGTGGAACAATGGGGAACCAAAGCTTTCTTTGCTCATCCCTACACATCTTGGGAGCGCCCTCAAAACGAACGGCACAACGGCCTGTTTCGCGCTTTTGTTCCGAAGGGAGCCTCCATTGAGGCTTTCTCCGACGAAGATATTCTTTCCGCCGCTGACGAACTGAATGGACGCCCTCGCAAGAAACTCGGATATCGCACTCCCGAAGAGCTATTCGATGCCTTTCTCGATGCTGTATTCGCTGCGTGACTTTTGAAAATTTTCCGGGCACGGCTCCGGCCTACGGCCTCCGCCGTGCCCGGGCGCCCGCTCCTCTCTATCTTCCGGTAGTGTCCAACTTGTTATTGCAATTTGCGATCAGAAAATAAGAATCATGCGACACACTTTCCACTTAACTGAAGTCTTATATATTTTGCATTTTTTAGCACTTTAAAAATAAAAGGAGCCTACATGTATGGATCTCAAAAAATACGAAGTATTACTTAAGGCAATTGATTCTGGAAACTTTTCTAAAGTTGCTGACGAATTTGGATATACGCCTTCAGCAATTAGCCATATGATGAATACGTTAGACAAGGAATTGGGATTCTCATTGCTAATACGAAATAACCATGGAGTAAAGCCAACAGAAAATTGCATCTCTTTGATACCCATCCTGCGTGAGTTAGTGCGCTGGAATCAGCAGCTTGAACAGGTCGTCTCCGAAATACAAGGGCTAGAACATGGAGTTGTGATTATTGGTACTTACACAAGTATTTCTATCCATTGGCTCCCTAGAATCATCAAAGCCTTTCAAACTGATTATCCTGGCATCAAAATCCAAATTGTTGAGGGAGTTCGCCACGAGTTAGAAAATCTATTAAATGAAAATCGTGTAGATTTTTGTATTTACAGTTATCAAGCTGATTCTACCAAAGATTGGATACCTCTAAAAGACGACCCCATGGTTGCAGTTCTCCCTCCGGATCATCCTTACGCTGATAAAAAATCTTATCCAATTCATGCTTGTGAAGAAGAAACCTTTATTATGCCTGCCTTAGGACAGGACTACGATACTGTCCAGCTTCTTCAGGAAGCAAAAATTTCTCCTAAAATTGGTTTTTCCACTATGGATAACCGATCTGCTATTTCTATGATTGAATGCGGCCTTGGTATTAGTATCATGAATGAACTAATCACAAAAGGAATGATCACCCAAGCTGTCCGTATTCCCGTTGATCCTCCCCGGCACATTACAATGAGCATTGCTTTGCCATCTATAAAAAAGGCTTCTCCAGCAGCATGTAAATTTATCGGATACCTTCAAAAAATGATTCCAAATTCCTAATTAGGGTCTGCTGAAAGAAAAAACAAGGCCCGCAAAGCGTTGAAAATGCTGAAAAAAGGGAAGTTTTGAGGTATAATGGAAGCAAGCGAATTATGGCAAAGAAGGCAAAAATGCTTGCGGGTGGGATTAGGATGTACCGACACGAGGACTATGAACAACTGAAATTGGAGTTGCCGTTTGGTGTAACATTGCGTGAGGACAATCGCTGGGTACTACTCAGCAAACTCTTTCCCTGGGAAGCAATTGAGCGGAAGTATGCCGAAAACTTCACTGGTGAAGAGGGGCAAGTGGCGCTTCCGTCTCGACTGGCCTTCGGCGCATTGTATATCCAAACTGCGGAACATTATACCGATGAACAGACCCGGCGAAACATTCAGGAAAATCCCTATCTGCAGTACTTTTGCGGGTTTGAGTGCTACACTATGGAGTCGCCCTTTGACGCATCCATGATGACTTACTTCAGAAAACGGATCTCAGCGGAGATGATCCGAGAGATACAAACTTTGGTGTTTGCTTCTGAAGCAGCGGAGCGGCAGGATGGCATGCCGGAGGAGCCTCAGGAGGATGAGGATCCTGTGTCAGACGACCAGACTCTGTCAACCGAGGCGGCATGCGTAGAGAACCGAGGAACTTTGATTTTGGATGCGACCTGCTGCCCGGCAGACATCCGCTATCCTACGGACGCAGGACTGCTGAATCAAGCACGTGAACTGGTGGAGCAGATCGTGGATATCCTGTACAATTCCATCCAGGAACAACTTTCTCAAAAGCCCAGAACTTACCGTCAGAAGGCTCGAAAGGAATACCTGTCTTATGCCAAGAAACGCAGCCATACCATACGGGAAACACGGGCAGTGGTTCGAGGTAATCTGCAATATATTCGGCGGGATATTGGTTATATCGAGAACATGGTTTCTATGGGGGCAACGCTGACACTGCTGGGAGACGAGCTTTATCGCAAACTGTTGGTGATACAGGAACTCTGCCGCCAACAGTGGGATATGTATCTACGAAGAAGTCACCAGGTAGAAGACCGGATTGTCAGCATTGATCAACCCCACGTCCGCCCCATTGTGCGGGGCAAAGCCGGATCTCCTGTGGAGTTTGGGGCAAAAGTAATGGTGGGTCTCGTGGGCGGTTACGCGTTCCTGATGAAAGCGGAATGGAACAATTTTTCGGAAAGCAAAAGTCTGGTGGAAGCAGTCTCGGAATACCACCGTATCTTTGGCTTTTACCCCGCCACAATTCTGGCAGACCGTGCCTATCCCAACCGGGAGAATAAGCTGTGGTGCACCGCACACGGGATACGACTTTCGGGGCCACGGCTGGGGCGGAAGTCAGTAACCGAGAAAGCATCGGAGAGCAAGCAAATCTATCAGGACGGTTGTGAACGAGTGGCAATTGAAGGAGAATTCGGTGTTGTCAAGCGGCGGTACGGGTTGGACAGGATTATGTGCCGCCTGCCAGACACATCCATGACCTCTATTGCCATGGGTTTCTTTGCCGCAAATATGGAGCGCAAACTGCGTCTCCTTTTTGCGCCTCTGAATGTGTGGTTCCTGGACTACGATTTTAATCTGGGCGAAATCATCCTTTTTCCGGCTATTGATGAAATAGCAGTCATTCAGTAGGCTCTAATTAAATGGGAAGGCCTCCTTTTGTTGGATTTGTAATGCGGACTAGAAAGTTCGCATTACAAATCCCAAGGAGGCCTTGATAATCCAATATGCTGGCGCTTTACATTTTATTTAATGCAGACAGCTGTTATGCTCCAAGGAGTTTTGCCACAAGAGCTCCTGCTGGATATGAAATATAATTGCCTATTGCATATCCATAAATTCCTACCAGCAGCGCTGGAACGGTCAGGCTTTCCCAACCTTTTGCAACGGCCATGCCGCTCGCTGTCGTTGGCCCGCCAATCGTAGCGTTCACTGTAATTAGTATTTCTTCCAGATTGTACTTGAACAATTTGCCAAACAACAACGCTACAACCAAATTCATAATGCCAGAAACCACGGAAATAACAATAATGGCTGCACCGCTCTTGAGCAGTTGAGAAACAGATGCCGTAGCGCCAATGGTGAAGAAGAAAAGATAAATAAATACTCCACCGATTTCGGACGCGCCTTTGAGTTTACCGAAGAAATTCGGGAAAAGTGTAGCCCCTATCACAGTAATAAAGGAGATAATCAGATATTTATTTCCTATTATGCCCTTTAACGGCAAATTTGTACTCCCAATCAAATTTGAGATTGCCACTGTCACGGCGCACAGCACAATACCTACCCCTAATGTAAGTACGATATCATATACTGAAAGGCTCCGGTCAACTGTCTTTCCCTCATCCTTCGGTTCGCTAGCAGAAAGAGCTGCATATTGGCGTTTCTTTTCTGCTTCTACCTCATAGGGCAATTCATAAGCTTTACGGAAGAATTTCATTTTCGTTGCTGACATAAGGAAAATAATGGTCAGCGCCATTATAACATTTAGAATAACAGTTGCTGCGCTCGCCGTACTGTCAGAAACATTAAACGCGTTGATCATTGCAACAATGTTGACCGCTCCACCAGCATTTCCTCCTACGGCCATTGCGGTAATACCGGGTACTTCCGCCGAATTCTTGAAAAATAATGCCGCAATAACAGCACCAATCAACGAACCCAATGCGCAAAAATGGTAAATAATAATCAGCTTTCCACTTTGACGAACAATTTTCTTCAAGTCTGCCGTAAAAAGCAACATTGGAATCGCCATAAGCAACAGGTAATTGTTTACCACATCGTAGACGACGCTTTTTTCCGGGATAAGTTTGAAAAAAGAACACGCAATTGCTCCGAGAATCATAATTGATGCCGCTGAAATAATACCAGCCCATTTATAACGCTTTTCCAAGAATATACTAAAGGCAATAAATAGCAGCGCAAAAGCCAATACTGCCCACTCGTTGTTCAACAATGCCATAATTCTCCTCCATCTACTTCACACAAAATGCTAATTTTTGCTGCCTTACTCTAAAAATCAGCGCCATACTTCTTTCAGTACCCGAATATAGTTTTCACCTAGAATCTTTCGGATATCACTATCTACATAGCCTCTCGCTTTCAGCGCAGGAGCTAAATTTGGAAGCATATCTGGAATCGCAATTTCTTTCGGATAGTTATAAGGCGGGGGCGGATAAGTAGCTGGAGACCACTGACCGGTTTCAATCCTGTAATTGTATTCGGCCATAGCCACATCGTCAGGAATTACTCCTGCCATGGATTCACAGTAGTCAAGGCCCAAACAAATGTGATCAATTCCAACTAGTTTCACAAAATAATCAACATGGTCGATGAGTTGATTCACCCTAGGAACTGAACTGCTTGAAACGAAAGTTGGGAATCCGTTGAGTCCTATAACGCCTCCCATTTTTGCAACTTTAAGGATTTGCTCATCTTTTAAGTTCCTAGGAGAAGGATAAACATTATATGGATTTCCATGACTAAAGATACAAGGAGCTTTGGATACTTCCATAGCTTCCATCGCCGTTCTATATCCTGTATGTGCAAGATCTACTACGATTCCGAGACGGTTCATTTCTTTGATTACCTTTTCTCCAAAAATGCTGAGACCGCCATTTTGTGGTTCTTCACATCCATCTCCAACTGCATTCCTTCGGTTGTAACACAAGAGAATTTGTCTAATTCCCAATCGATAATACACTTCCAAAAGATTTAAATCCGATTGGATGTGATTTGTGCCCTGAAAGCAGAGAATAATCCCCAGTTTATTTTTTGTTTTTGCTGCAAAAATGTCCTCTACAGTGAGTACCTGCATTAACCGGTCATCATTGTTGATTCTGTCATACCATTGAGCAATTCCCTTAATGGTTTCCGGTAGATACCCTGTTACCGGGAAAATTGTCGCACCGATTGCGGTAAGTTTACCATTAATAAAGTTTTTATAATGATCTTTTACTGATGCCAACGGTGCACATGTGTCAATTACAATTGAATCTTGATACAGTTGATTTTCTGAGATACTCATTTTTCCCTCCATCTTTCATTATATTTTGTGAAATTATTCTGTCTAACCCCCTCCCAGCTATCTGCTTTTTTTATGAAATAGAACTGCTCTTAAATTAGCTTCAGTATAACAATGTTTCTGTATGCAGTAAAGCGAATGATTTTCATATAAACCATGAAATTTCTTCACACCCCAACTAATCACGAAGATATGAAGATTTTAGCTATTTGCTGTCACCGAGGACGGATACCGTGAGGCTCTGGATATTGCCAAGGGCATGAAAGAAGATAAAGCCAGTTGGGGCAGTTTCTTCCAGTGGATACGCGGCCGTGACCTGGATGGGGTGAAACTCATCGTTGGCGACAAGTGTCTTGGTATGCTGGAGGCCGTAGGCGAAGTGTTTTCTAAAATCAAATACCAGCGGTGTACCGTCCACTTTTACCGCAATGTGTTCTCAGCCACGCCTTGCTCCAAGGTAAAAATGGTAGCGAAGATGCGCAAAGCGATTCACGCTCAGGAGAGCAAGAGAGCTGCCCGGGAGAAAGCCAAGGCTGTGATGGAGCAACTGCGTTCTATGAAGATGAAAGAAGCTACCAAGAAGCTGGAGGATGGCATTGAGGAAACGCTGACTCACTGCGATTTCCCCAGCGAGCACTGGACTCGCATCCGTACCAACAATGTGATTGAACGGCTAAATCGAGAGATTCGCCGCCGTACTCGGGTAGTGGGAAGTTTCCCGGACAGTAACTATGTCTTGATGCTGGTCTGTGCTCGACTGCACTATGTGGCCGCACTCAATGGGGCAACAAGAAGTACACGAACATGAAGCACTTGGAAACTGCTGTGGATGACGTCTCCATTGCTGGCTGACTTTCTTCACACCGAAGCAAACCATATCAGAAAATGTCGTATAATACCTCGTCCACGCTATTAGCATGATATTGCAAAAGTGGGTTGTTCCATATCTGCTTTCAGATGCTGTTCCAGAGCGAGTTATTAGACTAATTTGCTGTTTTTAAGGATTGTTTCAGATAGCCGCCGCTAACCAACAGCTACAAAGTCTTATTTGATGGGATAAAATGTAAAAGAACGGCAAACAATTTCATTTGCCGTTCTACGCACAATTAAGTATAAATACACATTTTAACATCAGTTTTATGCGTTTTATTGCAACCCATTGGATATTTCATGCCCGTGCATGACCTATATAAAATTGGGTTGATCTTCATGCAGAAGTCATGCCTGGGGAATACGTCAACCTGACCGGAGGTTTGAGCGACGAAAGCAGCGCGACGATTCTGCACCATTGTCCGGTTGTAAATTCATGGCGTTTCATGTCCCTATGGTCTCACATGTCCCCTTTGGACGCAACTTTTGTTTTTCAAACGTTCCCCTAGTACAGATTTTTCGATTTTTTCAAACAATGCCTAAACATGGTTAAATAGATTCATTGCATTTCGTCTCTGCCCATTCTCCCAAACCTCAAAATGCAGATGGTTGCCCGTGCTGTTCCCCGTACTGCCCACATAGCCGATGACCTCGCCCTGCTGCACCTGCTGTCCGGGTGTGACACAGATGCTGGAACAGTGGGCGTACAGCGTGTCAAACGTTCCATCATGCTGTATCTTTACGTAATATCCATAGCTTCCGCCCCACGGGTCGGTCGCGTTTGCAACTGTCACCGTGCCTTCCGCTGCCGCAAGAACCGGCGTACCATACGGCGCGGCAATATCCGTCCCGCTGTGGTAGGATATTTCGCCCGTAAACGGGTCAGTGCGGTATCCAAACTGTGAGGTGATGGTAAAGCTCTGCGGCAGCGGCCATGCAAAAATGCCCGTGCCTGCCCAATCGGCGTCGCTGCCGATCATACCGCCGCCATGGGTAAAGCCTCCCAACAGAAACGCCCACATGACGCTGTATTCCTCATGCCGCAGCAGCGCCAGATGCTCGTTCTGCTGTTCAGTAAAGCCATAGGCCGCGGACATCTGCTCCGGCGTTGTGTGGTGCAGATAGATCGTCAGCGTCGTTTCTTCTATCTCCTGCATCTCGACCACCTCATTTCCGTCCTCATCCTCTGTAACCACCTCCACCTCTTTTTTCACCGTAACGCTTCTGTACGTGATCTGGTTCATATCCCACATCACACCGCGCAAAATCTCTTTTTTCTGTTCATCCATGGTCACAACGTCCATGCCGTTCACTCCATCTGTTGTGACTTTGACGGCGTAGACAGAGAGCACATCCTCCCACCGGATGGCAGAAACACCATCCGATGCTTCGATCTCCAAAATATCATGGGGGTTCGCTTGTTCGATCTGACCGATGCGGGCGTAGTATTCTTCGTTCAGCTCCGCCGTCGCCTGCCGCATGAGCATCCCGTCCTGTGTCGTTTCGTTGGAAAAGAACACGCCGAAGGGAGAAGCCAGAAACGCCCCCACCATCCCCGCAATGAGAACCAGAACCAAAACAGGCGACGCCGCGGCAAGCGCTGCGCCTGACCAGGATAACACGGCGGACGCCACCCGCGCCGCCGTCTGCCCGGCCTGTGCCAGCAGCCTGCCCGCACTCCGGGCCGCCTGTACGGTTGCTTGTACAGTCTGCCGTGCAAATTGGCGCGCCGCCTGTTTTTGTGAAGCGCCCTTGGACGCTTCGGCAATTTCATGCCCTCTCTTAAAAAATGCAGAAGAACGGTGCGCACCATCGCGCACCGTTCTTTTCTGCCGCATAGCTCCCGGCCTCAGTGTGTCAGACCGGCGTGAAGTCACCTCCTGCGCCCGGTTCAAAATTTCCCGATTTCGGGAAATTTTCTCTGTTTTCTGTCCCACACCATCGGTATGCGCGGCCCGTGATGCAGAGCGATAACGGCCTACTGCCTGTGCATCTGTCCATTGGGCCTTTTGCCGTTCTGCCCACAGCTGCACAGCCTGCCTGAATACCGTCCGGCCTGCGTCCGCAGCCGTCTCCCCACCCCGCAGCGCCGCACGCTCCACCTGTTCCTCAGCCGCACGCTCCGGCGCTTTCTCCTGCGTATCACGCTGCCGGGAATCCCGCTTTTCGATCAGTTCCGCCCGCAGCATACGCTTTGCCGCACGCGGCAAAGCATCACTCTTTTCCTTTACGCGCGCTCCTTCCGCGCTTTTCTTTGTTTTCAGTTCTTTCATCTACACCTCCCCCGGGCGCGTGCTCATCAATTTGTAAAGCTGGGTGTGCTTTGGAATATCATTGATGAATGGCACCAGGCTGCCGCCCATCTTCAGCAGGCCGCGTCCCGCTTCGGAATCCGTGACATACGAGAGCTGTGTATCCGAAATATGCAGCAGCTCCGCCAGCTTCGTGCGGTCCGACGCCGCCTGATTGAGCAGCACGAGAAATTCACTGTTGGAGATCATACTGCGTGCTACCTCGTTGTCCAGCGCCTGGTCCAGATTCTGAAATATCCCGCTGGCCAAAGCCCCGTACTTCCGGTATCTTTTCCATGATACATCCAGAAAGTTCGTGGACCACTCATAGGAAAACAGAACGGACAGCTCATCAAAATAGATCCACGTCCGCCTTCCGCGCAGACGGTTCTGCATCACGCGCATCATGACCACCTCCATCAGCACCAGCATGCCGATGGGGCGCAGCTGCTGGCCCAGGTCCCGGATATTGAAGCACAAAACACGGTTGTCCAGCTGCACGTTGGTGGGCTGTGCGAACGTGTTCAGGCTGCCCTTTGTGAAAATTTCACTTGCCAGCACGATATCCTTCGCCAGTTCCTCCTTCTGGCACCGCAAAATACAGTAAAGATCCTGCAGTGTGGGAGCCTGCGGCTTTTTGCTGAATTCCTCATACAGGTCGAGCACCGCGCGGTCGATGATGGATTTTGCCCGGCGTCCGTTCGTCTGCACATCCAAAAGGTGCTCGTACAGTGTAAGGATAAACTCGGATTTGAGCGAAACAGGCTTTTCCCCTGCCTCATAGCCCTTTCCCAGCTCCAGCGCGTTCACATGCTGCGTGCTGTCCGGCGCAAGGCGGATGTTCTGCCCTCTCACCGCATCCACCACCGGGCCGAACTCCGCTTCGGGGTCACAGATCAATACATCATCGTCCGTGTTCAGAATAACGTTCATCAGCTCCCATTTCGCGGCCATGCTCTTGCCGCTGCCCGGCACGCCAAGATAAAAACCGTTCCCGTTGAGCAGCAGCTTGCGGTTGCAAATGATGCTGTTCCGGCTGATGGCATTTCTGCCATAGTAGATCCCGCCCCGGTCCATCACATCCTGCACGGAAAAGGGCGTCAGTGCCGCCGCGCTCTCTGTGTTCATCGTGCGCATCGCTTCAATTTCCCGTAAGCCGTAAGGCAGCGCCGTGTTCAGGCCCTCCTCCTGCTGGAAATGGAGCGTATTGAAACGGCACAGATCGCCCCGCGCCGTGGCCGTGATGGCCTCCGTGTCACTGTTGAGCTGCGCATAGCTGTCCGCCAGATGCACCAGCGTCACCAGCACAAGCACCATCCGCTGGTCCCGCGAGGTCAGATCATCCAGCAGCGCCTTCATTTCCTGCCGCATCTGCTGCATCTCATAGGGAGTCTCCGCGGAAAAGTTGTGGTTCGCGTTCTGCTTTTGCTGCCACCGGGTAATATCCGTCTCCACGGCAAGCACGCGCTTTTGCATGTCCGCCACTGCCTCCTCCATGGGGACCGGGACGATCTGGATGGACAGCATCAGATTCTGCGGGAATTCGCACAGCCTGGCGATCGTTTCGTCCTTGAGAAAATTGGGATAGTCCTTTAAAAACAGTACGCGCCCGAACTTTTTGCCCATGATGAAATGGTCGCTCTTGAATTGCAGGCTGTCCGGCGCGATAGAGTCCTGGAAATCCTGGCCACGCGCCATGGCCTGCGAAAGGTCAAAATTGAAATACTGTTCTTCCCCGCTGCGAAAAAAATCGTGCAGGATGCGGATGCGGTCATGGGAAGAAAGCTCTGTAAGCTGGCTGGACAGCCGCCCGAATCCGGAGGCAAGCTCCGTTCCGGCGCGGGCAAAAAAACTCCGTGCCTCCTCAATACTCCGACGCTGCACGGAGAGAACGATGTATTTCTCCCGGAAAATGTTGTTGCTCCATTCCGTGCGCTCCCGCACGATCTGGTTGTATTCCTCCCGCAGCCTGTCCATATCATCGCCGCGCAAATGCATCAGCATGGTGTTCTCAAATTCCACCGGGTCGATGCGGCGATTGTTCGTGAGCACCTGCACATACGCATCATCCGGCCATGCGTTGATGACGCTGCAGTAGCGCATCAGTATTTCCGCCTGGTCCGCTTCCGACGCCACGGCATAGTTCACATCCTGAAACCGCCACATTTTGGAATACCGCCCGCCGCACAGCCAGACCCCGTCCCGGTATATCTTTCTGACCGGAATGGACTCCTGCACGGAGCGCGGTGCACGGAAGCTCTCTCCATGCCTGATCAAACGGTTAAAAATCTGTATTTTCATTCTGCATTCCCCATTCATCGTTCCTGTTTTCCGTCCCGCTGCCGCAGGCGGCTTTTGTGAAGGTCTTTTGCCCATTCCGGGCGGATGTACTGCAGCCGGATCGTCAGAGACGCGGCGTCCCGCTGCATTTCCCGGTATGCGATTGCATTGTTGACGTCCAGAAAATATATCTCCGGTTTTTGAGCATCTTCATCTGTTCCGCAGACCATCCAGCCCTGTACGAGTTTTTCCTGTTCCACTGTTTCAGCCCTCCATAACACTGAAACGGGGCGGCCTCAGCCGCCCCGTCCCGTTCCATCCTATCGCATCAGGATGATCATACCATCTGTGAAAACACAGTTGGCCGCTGTACATCCCTGTGCGCCAAGCTGTTCGAACGCCGCGTTCATCGCTTCCCAAAGCAGACAGTAGCTTTCGTCCTCTATCTCTGCGGCGTAGTCTGAGAGAGTAAAGGATGCGGCAGGCTGTGTACAGGCGTCGCTGCGCTCCATGCCCGCATGGCCCATCATGCTATCCGCCTGGTTGGTTGCAAGCAGGAGCGCGTATTCTTCCGATACCGTAACAGGGACCGTCTGTTCATCTACCGCTGTTTCGCTGCCTGTCGCAGATTCCGTTTCGTCGGGTACTGCGCTTTCAGAAACAGGCAGCGAACTGCCGGTTTCCGCTTCCGAACCATCCGAAATGCTGCTATCAGACTCCACCGACATGCTATCGGATTCGGGCTGCGGGACAGAATCCGATTCATCTTCTGCATTGCTGCCGGACTCCGGCTCGGTGCTTTCATCTTCTGTACTATTGGAACTGGATGCAGCGCTTCCGTCCGCCAAACTGTCGGAACTGGATACGCTGCTCTCATCCTGCGCCATGCTTTCCGAAATGCCGGAGCTTTCGTGGATGGATACGCTCTCCGTTTCCTGTGCCGCCAGCGCGGGAAGCAGTGCGGAAATGGACATGAGGCCCGCAAGGGCCAGTGATACAATTGTTTTCATTCTGCAAAATCCTCCATGTTTTCTTCATCAATTTCTTCGGGCCTATTTTCCTGTTTGCGCTTCCAGATGAGCATGGCCAGCGCCGTGCCGCACAGCAGCACGAACAACACCGTCCAC
>OGZY01000160.1_pt1 | contig 49423 bp, 35 predicted proteins | sample 1576911 | NCBI WGS metagenome assembly OGZY01 (sample SAMEA3541488, study PRJEB24748) | human gut metagenome | biome: human gut; feature: human-associated habitat; material: faeces | place: China | collected 2012 | reverse complement strand
CACTTTTGTATAAAAAACAGGTGATTTTAAGCTATCATTTACCAAAAATCACCTAATAAAAGGAATCTTTCTACCACTTTTTTAATTGGTTTTATATATTTTCGAAATATATATAGTTTGTCAACAACCTGAAATTATTCATATTTGTGAATAATCTAATAAGATTAAATTAAAAATCAAATGTTGCATAATAAAAAGGACCGGTTTAACAGTCCTTTAAAATTTTCTATTTTTCTTTTGAAGTAATTAAATGTCCAAATGCATAACATGCTAAAGAGTAAAATAAATATGGTGAGCATCCTGAAATATAAGTACTTATAATATCAGTAATTAAGATTGTTTGCCCACTATCTTTTATGTTACCTATCGTTTTATAAGCCAAAAATAAATAATAGATAAAAAAAAGTAAAAAAATGAGTGAAAAAATATACATTAAAATAACTGTTGTTGATTTCTTTTTTTTGTTAATCATAAAACCCTCCATTTTAAATATATAAAGTAAACCAAAACAATTATGAATTAAAACTATGTGAAAAAAATGTGATTTTAAGGATTATATTAATATTTTCATCATAAAATTGGAAATTATTGTAAAAAAAATTTGAATTTTGATAACCAAAAAATGCAAGATAAAAGCTAAAATATGCAAATACATTTTTTTTTTTTTTTTATATGATGTCTATGTAAGCGTTTTATATCGGTGCTCTGTTTGTATAAAAACAGGTAGTTGTACTGATATATTTTAAAGAAGGTGATGAGAATACAGGGGTTAAAGAAATCATAAACAATTAGCTTTTAAATATTATTGAAAGGAAGAGTGAAAAAATGGCTAATAAAAAAATCAAAAAGTTGGGGACAGCAGCTATTGCGGCTACTATGGTAGTCCCTACAATAACTGATGGTTTAATGAATCTTTCAGCAAAAGAGGTTAAAACTGAAAAGGATGATGTACAATCTCAGTTGCCACCAGTAAAGGATGGGTATACATATTTAAGTAAAGTTGTAGATTGTAAAACAGAAGGAAATAAAGTTACCTTCACTATGGAACAGGGAGAAAGGTTACGTCTTACATTCCTGGAAAATAATGTATTCAGAATGTATATGGCAGCTCCTGGTAAAGATTTTCAGGAAGACCCTACTCCTAACAGTCCAGAACACACAGCAACAATTCGTGCGAAAACGGATGATGATTACTATAAAGAATATAATATCAAACCTGTTGTAAATAGAGTAGAGGGAGAATCTACTACAATTGGTACTGGTGATATTAATGTTATCTTCGATGAAAAGACATCTATGATGACAGTAACTAACAAAGAAAACCAAATTATTTTGAAAGAAACTGCACCGATCCAGTATAAAGAAGGAAGCACAATTCAAACTTTAGGAACTGATGAAAATGAGTATTTCTATGGTGGAGGTACTCAAAATGGACGTTTCTCTCATAAAGGTGAAAAAATTGATATTGTTAACAGCAATAACTGGGTTAATGGCGGAGTCGCAAGTCCAAATCCATTCTATTGGTCTACAAAAGGATATGGTGTAGTTCGTAATACTTGGAAGCCAGGTGCTTATGATTTTACAAGTAATGAACAAATCACAACAACGCACAATGAAGAACGTTTTGATGCATATTTCTTTATTGATCCAACACCAAAAGAAATTTTAAGTGACTATTATGAATTCACTGGAAAACCTATTGAGCTTCCTGAATATGCTTCTTATTTAGGACATTTGAACTGTTATAATCGTGATTACTGGAAAGAAACAACTGAAGGTAATGGTATTAAATTAGGAGATAAATGGTACACTGAATCACAAAGTAATAATGGTGGTCAAAAAGAAACTTTAAATGGTGATGAACCTTTTTCAGCTAAAAGCTTATTAGAGGAGCACAAAAAATATGACATGCCATTAGGATGGTTCTTACCAAACGATGGTTATGGTTGTGGATATGGACAAGAGTCTACACAAGACGGAAATGTAGCGAATTTAAAACAGTTTGCAGATGAAGCAATTTCTAAAGGTGTTCAAACTGGATTATGGACACAGTCAAATTTATATCCAGCAGATCCATCAAACCCAAAACCAGATGAACGAGATTTGGATAAAGAGGTAGAAGCAGGAACACATGCAATTAAAACAGATGTTGCATGGGTTGGTGCAGGTTATTCATTTGCTTTAAATGGTGTAATGACTGCTTATAATGGTATTTTAAACCATTCTGGTATGAAACCGAATGTTGTATCTCTGGACGGTTGGGCAGGAACACAGCGATATGCAGGTATTTGGACTGGTGACCAGTCTGGGGGACAATGGGAATATATTCGTTTCCATATTCCAACATATATAGGTACATCTTTATCAGGTCAGCCTAACGTAGGTAGTGATATGGATGGTATCTTTGGTGGAAAAAATGAAACTGTGCAGACTCGTGATTTTCAATGGAAAGCGTTCACAACATTTATGTTAGACATGGATGGATGGGGAAGTAACCAAAAATCACCTTGGGCATTGGGAGTTAATAGTGAATCAATTAACCGAGCATATTTAAAATTGAAAGCACAATTGATGCCTTATATTAATACAATTTCTCATGAAGCAACTGCAGAAGGTGGACTTCCAATGGTACGTGCTATGTTCTTAGAGGAACCTAATGCATATACGTATGGAAAGTCTACACAATATCAGTACATGTGGGGAAATCAATTCCTTGTAGCTCCAATTTATCAAAATACAAATGCTGATGGGGAAGGAAATGATATTCGTAATGATATTTATTTGCCATCTACAAGCGATGTATGGGTTGATTACTTAACTGGGAAACAATATCGTGGTGGACAGATTTTAAATAACTTTGATGCACCATTATGGAAGCTTCCAGTATTTGTGAAAAATGGATCAATTATTCCAATGTATCCGGAAAATAATAATCCAGAAGCTATTACAAAAACGAATGAAGATGGATTAGATCGTACACAGCGTATTGTAGAATTTTATCCAAGTGGAAAAACAGATTTTACAGCATATGAAGATGATGGAAAAACACATGGTGGAGGAAGTGCAACCACTAAATATACTTCAGTTGTAGAAGGCGATAAGGCTACTTTAACTGCTGAAAAAACAGTAGGAAGTTACGAATCAATGGTAAATGAGCGTTCTACTGAGTTTATTGTTAATGTTTCAAAAGCCCCAAGTGCTGTAAAAGGTTCTGTAGCAGGAAAACCTGTTGAGTTTAAAGAAGTAAAAACACTTAAAGAGTATAATGAAGCAGAGGGTAATGTCTACTTCTATGATAAAGCACCTGAAACAATTGTGGAGCAATATGCTTCTAAAGGTTCAAAATATGAAAACATGGAAGAAACACAAACTCCAAAACTTCGTGTTAAATCAACAGATAAGGTTGGTATCCATGACAACATATTCCAGGTTGTTGTAGAAGGCTTTGAAAATAAACAAGATTTAGGTGGAAATGAATTGGATAAAGAGATTGCAATTCCAACAGGATTAACTTCTACTGAAAAAACAAGTGATTCTATCACACTTGGATGGGAAGCATCAAGTGGTGCAGTTAGTTATGATGTAGAGGCAGATGGAAATGTTTATCGAAATATTTTAGATACAACTTATGTACACGAGGGATTGAAATTCTCTACAGAACATAAATATAGAGTACGTGCCGTAAATGCAGAAGGAAACTATTCAGATTGGTCAAAAGAACTTACAGTAGCAACAGATGATGATCCATATAGAAATGTACCGGAACCAGCAAAAATTACTTGGACGGGAAGTATTTATGGTAACCATAAACCTGATTTAGCATTTGATCATCAGTTCCAATCAGGAGATGGTGGATTCCATTCAGGTGAAGGCGCTGTAGGAAAAGATTTAATTGTGGATTTTGGTAAGTTTTATCAATTAGACAAATTAGAATATTACCCTCGTGATGATGCTGGAAATGGAACAGTTACAAAAATGAACATTTCTACAAGTATGGATGGTATCCATTGGACAGAACCAAAAACATATAACTGGGATAGAAATGGAAACATGAAAGAAGTGGATTTATCTGGTACTAGAGCTCGTTTTGTTAAAATGACACCACAAGCATCTGTTGGAGGTTATTTCTCAGCTAGTGAAATTATGATTTTTAAAGAAGATGGAACAGAAGGTAAAATTGTTGGGGATGTTAATAATTCAGGATCATTGGATGAAAATGATTTAACATTCTTCGAAAATTATGCTGGTTTAATTCCAAGTGATAAGGACTGGGAATATGTAAAAAACATGAATGCAGACTTAGATGGTAATAATTTGGTTGATGCATTTGATTTAGCTTATGTTGCAACACAGCTAAATGGAGGTATCAGTAATCCTGCTGAGGGTGTTGAAGGTAAAATTCGTTTAGTTCCTTCTAAGACAAACATTAAAGAAGGAGAAACAATTAATGTAGATGTATATGGAATCGGATTGAAAAATGTTAATACATTTAGTGTGAACATTCCAGTGGATACAGCAACATACAGTATGACTCCAGCAAGCAGTTCTGTAAGCTCTGTTTATATGAGAAACTTCAGTAAAACACGTTCTCATACAAACGGAACGGTAGATAACTTTATTATGTTCACAAATATTGGTAAACAGGAAACATTAAACGGTTCTGGAGTTATTGCTTCTTTCACTTTAACAGCGAAAAAAGACTTTACATGGCAAGTAAGAGAATCAGGTGCAGCAGTTGTTGGTCAAGACTTGTCATATGCTGATGCAAGAATTGATTATAGTCAAAAACCAGAAGTACCAGAAACTAAGAAAGTATTAACAAAAGCTGAGGCTCCTGTTACATTCAATACAGAAGGAACTCCAGTAGAAGGATCAGAATTATGGCAACAGAGTAATTGGAACGATTTATTATTCGATGGTGATAATTCTGGAAATCTAGCTGAATTTAAATGGGATTTACCAAATGGTGAAGTAGATTTTGGCGATAATGTTAAATTGCCAATGGATTTTACATTTGATATTTCTAAAGATGGGGAAGCAAGACCAATTACAACATTCAAAGTATATGGTCGAGAAAACTCTAACGGTTCATTGAAAAAATCCAAGCTGGCTTATATTGATGCAGAAGGAAAAAGACATGAATTAGATGAATCAATAGCAACTTCACCATCTTGGGAAATTAATGACAATGTAAAACAGATTATCTGGACTCCTATGGAATCAAGCGGGACTACAGAAGATTGTTACGAAAACAGAAATAATCGTATGTTATCTCTATATGAAATAGAAATTACAGAAGATTCTGCAGTTGAAGCGACTGGTATCAAATTTGATGACAGTAGTGTAAAAACATTGAAAGTAGGAGAAGTAGGAGAGGTTTCTGCTACTGTAGCTCCAGAAAATGTATCAAATCCATTCTATAACATTACAAGTAGCGATTCAAATGTTGTTTCTGTAACGAAGATTCCGACTGCTGATAAATACTTATATCAGGTACAAGGTATTTCTACAGGAAAAGCAACATTAACAGCTACTTCTGAAGACGGTAACTTCACTGCAAAATGGGAAGTTACTGTAGAAGAAGGATTGAATTATGCTGAACTTGATAAACAGATTGCTGAAGCAGAAGCATTATATCAGAATTTGTATACAGAAGAGTCTTGGGCTAAGTTCTGGTTAGTTGTTGAAAATGGTAAGGCATTGAAAGAAAATCCTGATGCTTCACAGACTGATGTAAATACTGCAGCTAAAAATATAAAAGAGGCTAGAAAGAGTTTGAAATTAAAAGGTTCTATTGATACAAATCCAGATAGCCAGAATTTAATTGATCAAACAACATTAAAAATGTATGATGAATCAAGTTATTCTGCTGCAGAAAAAGAACATGCAGATAATACGATAGATGGAGATAGAAATACAATATGGCATTCTAATTACAATAGCGGATATTCATTACCTCAGTATTTTACAATTGACTTAGGTGAAGAATATAGCTTAGAACAGGTAGATTATTTACCACGTCAGGGTAATAGAAATGGACATATAACACATTATCGTATTGAAACAAGTACAGATGGCGAGAAATTTACTCCAGTAGTAGAAGGATACTTTGAGACAGAAGATGGAGCACTAAAAAATCCAGCTGAATTTAAGAAAGTTAAATTTGACAAAACAGAGGCTCGTTATGTACGTTTTATAGCACTTGAATCTTTAGGAGATAGACCAAATGCTTATGCATCTTGTGCAGAAATTAATTTCTATGGTACAAAAGCAAGTAAATTGGAAGATTTAACAAAATTAATTGAAGAAGCAAAAGAAAAATATAAAGATAGTTCTAAGTATACAGTTGCTTCTTGGGATGCTTATCAACAAGCACTTGCAGCTGCTGAAAAGATTACAGGTGAATCTAGTCCGGCTGAAGTTCAGAAAGCATACGCTGATTTAGAAATTGCTATTAAAGGAATTAAAGAACGTGCAAGCCAAGCGACATTGGATGATTTGTCTGCAGTAGTAAAAGAAGCTGAAGCTTCTATTGAAGCTGGAAAAACAAGTGAACAATTAGAAAAACTTGTAAAAGAAGCAAATGGATATATTGCAAATCCTGAAAACGCAGGTACATTAGATGTAATTACTTGTATGGTAAATTTGAGGAATGAACTTGCTGATATTGCTGAAACTACAGAGATAGAAAAACTTAAAGAAGGATTGCAGAAAAATGTAGATCATATTGTAAATCATGTTATGAATAATACAGATGGATATCGTAAAGATGACATTGATGCAATGAATACATTATTGAAAGAAGCTCAAGATATTATCAATAAAGCTGATGCAACAAAAGATGAAATCTTAGATATTAGTCATCGTCTTGCAGATCAATTGACAAAAATGGTAAAAATTGATAAGTCTACATTGGAATCTGTAATTGAAACTGCGAAAGCATTAGATCCGGAAGAATATACAGAAGAAAGTTATAAAGCATTAGCAGATGCTATTGCAGCTGGTGAAGTAGTATTAAAAGATGAGAATGCTACTAACAAAGATGTAGAAACTGCAATTGCAAATATTTCAGAAGCTATTAAAAATCTTGTTGAAGATGAAACAACAACATTAAATAAAGCAGATCTTAAGAATGAAATTGAAATGGCAAAACAAATCCTCGCAAATGCAGATAAGTACATTCCGGATACTTTGAAAGGATTGGAAGAAGCATTAGTAAATGCAGAGAAAGTATATGCTGAAGCAACAACACAAGAAGAAATTGACAAAGCTGCTGATGAGTTACGTGCGGAAAGACAGGAAGTACGTCAAGCTGCAGATAAAACAGAGTTAAATAAAGCAATTACACGTGCTCATAACTTAAATTTAACTCTTTACACACCAGAAAGTGCTCAGAATGTGCGTAATGCATTAGATAATGCAAAAGATATTTTAGATAATGAGTATGCAACTCAAGAACAGGTAGATGTAGCTACAAATGCATTAAATAAAGCTATTGATTCATTAGAATTGGCTGGTAATGAGCCTACTGATCCAAGTGAACCATCAAATCCAGGAGATAATTCATCTAATGGTGGAAATGGCTCTTCAAATGGTGGAAATAATTCAACAAACAATGGTAATAATTCTTCAAACAGTGATGCCACTGAAAATGATACGCCAAAGACAGGTGTTCAGTCCAATGTGACTGGTTATGGTATCTTATCCATTGTGACATTAGGCGGATTATTTGGACTTCTTAAAAAAAGAAAAAAAGAAGAAAAAGTATCTAAATAAATAATTGTCTTAGTGTGGAGGTTGTTGAACAATGTTTCAACAACCTCTATTTAATTTAAAAGGGGTATGAGAAATGAAAAAAATTTGTATTTTTTGTACGTTACTTCTATGTTTATTAACAGGGTGTTCAAGTAATAACCAAAAAGAATATCCAAGTGTAGCATTACTGCCTGGTAAGGGAGAAGTGGAGGCAATTTCATTAGATCAGGCAATTGAAATGAAAGAAAACAACGAATCATTTCTATTAATTATTTCACAGACATATTGTACTCATTGTTTAGAGTTTTTTATGGAAAGTGATCCATTTACAAAGGAAAAAGGAATTAAACTTTGGGATGTAGTTTTAGATGACGAAAAAGAAAATAAAGAACAGATTCTAGTGAAAATAAGAGATAACTTTGGTGAATTCTCATCAACTCCATCACTCTATTTTGTTGCAGAGAATAAGGTTCAATCAAATTTATTGTCAAATGAAACAGAAATAAATTTAAAATCCTATGAAGAATGGTTAAAGGAATTGCAAATTATTAAATGATTTGTTGAAAGGAAATAGGTAAAATTGATTATGAAGAAATTTTTTATTGTAATATTTTCTACCCTAATTTTATTTGGCGCTAGTGGATGTGATTCAAAAGAAAAAGCTGATAAAATGTTGCGGTGTGATTTTTATCAAAAAGATGCAGAAGGAGAAAAAACATTTAGTTCTTTCTTTACGTATGTAGATAAATCAAAAGAAGCAGTTAGTGGTGATATTACGAATAATTATTCAGGATTTGCTAAAAATGAAGTGAATAATAAAGTGTTAACTGAAATATTAATTCGAAATAGCGTACTGGATGACGTTAAAGGGGTAGAGATGGAAGTAACTAGTAATGATACAGATTTTGGAAGTCACGAAAGTTGGAATTATAGAGATGTTGATCTTGAATTAATAGCTACAACAGATGAAATTCAAGGTGAATTTATCGATAGAAATTCAAACTATTATTCCATTGAAATGATTCAGAAATATTATGAGAAAAATGGATATTCATGTAGTAGTAGCAATATTGAATAGGAGGGCATATGAAAAAATTAGTAAAAATATGTTTGGCTTTTGCGATTGCTTGTTCAACAACTTCTATCATACAAATAAATTATAATAATGAAGAAGTTGCTGCAAAAACATTCCAAAATTTCATTTATGAAGAAAAAAAAGATGGTGTTTTTATAACATATTATAGTGGGAAAGACGAAATTGTAAATGTTCCTTCTATGATTGATGATAAACCTGTCATTGGAATAGAAAGTAAAGCTTTCGCAGAGTGTAGAGGTGTTAAAGAAATAGTATTGCCAGATACAATAAAAACAATAGAAAGTTTTGCTTTTTCTAAATGTACGGAATTAGAAAAAGTAACGATTCCAAATTCAGTAAGCTCTTTAGGAACATATATATTTAATGACTGCATATCATTAAAAACAGTAAATCTTCCAAAAAATATTTCAACTGTTCCAGAAGGTATGTTTAGTGGATGTAAGGAACTAAAATCTATTGCATTACATGATGGATTAGAGGTAATTGGTAATGCTGCCTTTAAAGATTGTACGTCATTAGTCAATGTGGAATTACCAAATACTTTAAAGAAAATAGATGCTTATGCTTTTATGCAATGTGTTAAATTAGTAAATGTAACTCTTCCAGATAATCTAACAAGTCTAGGAAATTATGCTTTTTCAAAATGTAGTTCATTACAAAACATTAATCTTCCAGAGTCTCTAACTGGTATTGGAGAAAGTGCGTTTTTTAACTGTGTGAATCTTAACAATGTAACAATACCAAATAGTATTAGTATAATTGCAAGTTCAACATTTAGTGGATGTAGTTCTTTATCTACTATTAAACTTCCTGATGGTTTAACTTCAATAAATACAGCCGCTTTTAGCGCATGTAGTTCTTTAGAGTATATTGATTTACCAGAAGGATTAAAAAATATTGGGGAAAGCGCATTTGCAGCTTGTTCAAAATTAAAAGAAATGAATTTTCCTTCTTCAGTAACGGAAATTGGTGTTAATGCATTTAGTGATTGTGATTCTATAGTATCTATTGCTATTCCTTCTAAAGTAAGTACATTATCTGCAGAGACTTTCCGAAATTGTGATAAACTACAATATGTGGTAATACCTGATTCAGTAAATGAGATAGGAAATTACGCTTTTGCTGACTGTCCTTCTTTAGAAACTGTTATAATGCCGGCAAGCATACAGGAATCTAGAATAGCTACAGGTATTTTCAATAGCTGTCCAAAACTTACTGTAGTTGTAAAAGCTAATAGCGGAGCATATACCTATTGTTTAAACAATATGGTGAATTATCATGTTATTGAAAATCAGATTGAAATTAGCCAGAGTAAAATGGATCTTCGTAAAGGAACGTCAAAAGAATTATCAATTATAACGTCAAATGGTGTTGTTGTTGATAATAGTAAGATTAAGTGGGAAAGCAATAATTCTCAGGTAGCTACTGTGAAAAATGGTATTGTAACGGGTATTGCTGTTGGCGAAGCTACAATATCAGCTACCTATAATAGAACAAAAGTAAATTGTAAGGTTAATGTCAACGATACACGTATTCCGATTGAAAGTTTAGAGATAAAGGGAAATAGCAGCGGAAGTGTTGATAGAACCATTTTATTAACAACTGAAATTAACCCAGAAGATACAACAGATGACAAAACGATTACATGGGAAAGTAGTGATCCTGCAAAGGCAATTGTAAATGGTAGTGGTGTTGTTCAGCTTTTGGAACCAGGAGAAGTTACAATTACTGCCTCTGTAGCAAACGGTGTAAAAGCAGAACATAAAATTTCTATTAAGAGTCCTATTACTTCTGTAGAAATTAGTCCAAATACAAAGCAAACAATGTATGTAGGAAATAGTTTTCAATTCCGTGCAAGTGTTTCCCCAGTAGATACAACCGATGATAAAACTATTTCCTGGGAGTCTAGTAATCCTAAAGTTGCAATTGTTGATCAAAGCGGTAATGTAACAGCATTAACAAATGGACAGACTACTATAAGAGTAAAAAGTTCTAATGGAAAAGTTGCAACTTGTATGATAGATGTAAGAGAGGGGCAAGTTATACCAATAACCGGTGTTGAATTAAATTATGAAACAGCAGATTTAAAAGTAAGTGAAACAATTAAATTGACGGCATCCATCTTACCAGAAAATACAACTGAATCAAAAACAGTTACTTGGGAAAGCAGCAATCCTGAAATTGCAGCAGTTAGTAGCGATGGAGTAGTAACTGCTAAGAAAACAGGTGATGCAGTTATTACAGTAACAACAAGTAATAATCTTAAAGATACATGTTTAGTTCATGTAAGTGAAAATGAAATAGGTATTACAGGTGTAGAATTAAATAAAGATAAACTGTCTTTGACAGAGGGCATGAGCGAAACTTTAATTGCTACTATTTTGCCTGCAGATACAACGATGGACAAGACATTAAAATGGAGTTCGGATAATCCATCAGTGGCTACAGTAGATCAACAGGGAAAAGTAACTGGAGTAGTTGAAGGGGAAGCTACAATAACAGTAGAAACAATTAATGGAAAAACAGCAATATGTTTTGTAAGTGTTAAGAAGAAAGAAATACCTATTGATAGTGTATCCTTAGATAAAACTGAGGCAGTTTTACGTTCTGGAAATACATTGTCTTTAACGGCATCAATTAATCCGGAAAATACAACTATGGATAAAGCACTAGAGTGGAGTTCAAATAATCCATCAGTAGCTACTGTAGATCAACAGGGAAAAGTAACTGCAGTAGGTAAAGGGGAAGCTGTCATAACAGTAAAAACGGTAAATGGAAAAACAGCAACTTGTAAAGTAACAGTTTTTACAGTTTCTTTAGATGCATTAAATAAAACGATTGAGGATGCTGAAAAATTAGATGCAAATCGATTTACTGCTTCTACTTATCAAAATCTTTCTTTGATTTTAGCAGAAGCTAAAGAGGTGCAAAATGATAAGGATGCTACACAATTAGATATTGATACGGCTCAGAAAAAACTACAATCTGCTATAGATGGTTTGGTAATTCGTGCAAGTGAAGCAGAAGTTTCAGAATTACAAGCGAAAGTATTAGAATATTCGAAATTAGCAGATAAATATACAGAAGAAGAATTTAAAATGATGCAGCAACTTCTTGATAAAGCAAATACAATTTTAAATAAAGATATAAGTGAGATAAGTCAAGAAGAAGTTACAAAATCTTTAAATGAATTAACGACTGAAAAAAATAACTTGGATTTGATTTCTGTGAAAAAAGAATTGCAAAATATTATTGCAGAGGCAAATAGAATTTTATCAGAGGAAGCTCAGGACTATACAGAAGAATCAATTCAAGCTCTACGCGTAGCAGTAGAAAGGGCAGAATCAGTACTAGATGATCCCAATGTCGATGTGAACACTATAAAAACAAATATTGAAGCAGTAAGCACCGCAATTAAAGCATTAGATCCAGTCGTTCATGAAGATGTTGATAAATCTGTTTTATCCGCATTTATTAAGATGGTTAATAATACAAATCCTGATGATTATTCAATGCATAGTTATCAGTTATTTAATGATGCGTTGATAACTGCTCAAAAAGTTCTTGCAGACAAAGATGTGAAACAAAGCGAAGTTGATAAAGCATTATCTGATTTATTGAATGCATACAGTAACTTAAAATCTTCAGCACCATATGCTGGATTAAAAGCTGAATTAGATCTAGCAAAAAATATTTTAGATAATAGCGATTTATATGTTGCAGAAACAATTAAAGATTTGCAAGTTGCTTATGATAACGCTATGAAAATTTATGCTTCTGATGAAGTTAATGATTCTGATATTGAAAGTGCTACAGAGGTGTTAAGGTCTGTGCGCATTTTAGTTAGACAGAAATAGTCTTTCATTTAAGAAGTAAATACAAAATATATGGGGGCTTTGACTTATTGGGGAGTTAGAGCTCCCTTTTGTGAAATTTTGGAATTAATATAAAATAAGAATATGAATATATTCTTTAAAGAGGGAGTATGGAAATGAATTTTAAGAAAGTTTTATCTATTTTAACTAGTTTTTTTATTTCTTTATCAAGTATGAACTTTATAGGACTTAAAGCAATTACTAAACAGAATGACTTAAAAGAAATATTATATATGAATTTTGATGATGGAAATTTACAGGATTTAAGTGGTTTGAATAATCATGGAGTTGAAATTGGTAAGATTGATTTTGTAGAAGGTGTTTATGGAAAAGCTGCTCATATTTTAAATGATACCGGAAGCAGCTCAGAATTAGGGGAAAACTATATTGATTTGGGAAATAGCGAAAAAATTCGTTTGGGAATCGATGATTTTAGTATTTCTTTCTGGTATCGAAGTGGTAGTGGCAATGAATCAGGAGGAACGATTATTTCTTCTAAAAATTATAATTCAGGAAGTAATGAAGGTTTTGCAATCGGAAGTTTTACAAAGGAAATTAGAGCAAATTTCGGAGGAAAAGGGAATCGAAGAGATATTAAATTTTCACCAGTAGATAATACATGGCATCATAGTGTGGTTAGTGTTGATCGTGATGGAAATATGATTACCTATACAGATGGAGTAAAAACAAAAGAAATCGACATAAGTGATTTTTCTGATGTAGATGCAGGAGAAGGGCATTTGATGATTGGTGCAGATGGCTATGGATGTAATTCTTTATTAGACTCTTATATTGATGAAATTCATATATATAAGGGAATAGTATCATCAGAAAAAGTAAAGGAATTATATGAAGAGGTAAAAAATGATGATGGGAATCCAGATGAATCAAATGGAGAAGTTGTGTTAGATGTGTCTTTTGATGGAAATGTCAAAGACAAAAGCGCATATGGCAATGATGGAGACATCATAGGTGAGATCAAATATGTAGATGGTATAAAAGGAAAAGCAGTTCATATCAAAAATAGTAACGGAAGCAGCAGTGAAGTAGCTAAAGAATATATTAATTTTGGTAATGATGCATCCTTAAAGTTTTCAAATAAAGATTTCTCTATTTCCTTTTGGTATAATTCAGATAACGGAGTTTCAGCTGGTGGAACTATGATTTCTAATAAGAATTTTAATAGCGGATCAAATCCAGGTTTTGCTGTTGGAGATTTTGATACAGGAATTCGTATGAACTTTACTGCTGAAGGACAATCGCGTAAAGATGTTTATAACTTTGCGCCAATTGATGGTAACTGGCATAAAATTGACATCAATATTGATCGAGATGGCTACATAGATACATATTTAGATGGAAATAAAAAGGAATCTGTTTCTATTAAAGAACATCAAGGACGTAGTATTGATGTTGCTGACTTTGTAGTAGGTGCAGATGGTTATGGACGTAATGGTTTGAATGACGCATATATTGATGAATTAAAAGTATCAAAAAGCATACTTGATCCAAAGAATATTAAAGAAGTATATCTAACAGAAAGATTAGATTATGAAATTTCAAGTTCTGTAAAGTTTTATGAAGAAGCAATAGGAAATGCATATTATGATAAAGAAGTATTGAATAGTTTGGCTTCTTGTATAGAAGATGCAAAAAAACTAATAGGAAGCAATAATGAGAGTGCTATTTTGGATATCATTAGTCAGTTAACAAACTTAAAAGAAGCATTGCAAACTAATGAAAAAGTGGTACAAGGACAAATGTTATATTTAAACTTTGACGAAGGAACAGTAGAAGATGTAAGTGGTCGTGAGAATCATGGAAATGCACATGGTGATATTCGTTTTGAAAATGGTGTTGATGGTAAATGTATACACATTGTAAATGATAATAATGGAAGCGTTAGTGCTCCTGCCACCTCCTTCATAGATTTTAAAGATAATAAAGATTTTCGCTTAATTTAACAAGAGTGTACCTAAATATATTTTATTACATATAATATGTAACAAAATAGAGTAAGATTGTTTCGAGAAATGAGGTATGATATCATGAAACAATCAGAATTATTAAAAGCTATTTCAACACTTACTCCATATCAGAGAAGAAAGTTAGAGATGTTTGTTGTTGATGCATTATTGTTAAATGAAAAAGATCAAAATATAAAACCACAAGTTTGTCCCTACTGCCATAAACCATCACATATGATAAAAAAAGGATTTTCTTCCGGTAAACAAAGATTCCTGTGTAAAGAATGTAACCATGTCTTTACTTACAACTCTCATACGATTACAAGCTATTCTAAAATTGACAGAAGTATGTTTTTAAAAATCGTGCAGGATACATTGGCTTTTGTTCCAATTAAAAAAACTGCTGCCGATTTAGATTTATCTATTCCCTGTGTGTTTGAAAATCGTCATAAGTTTCTATGTGCTTTAGAAGAGCTGCTGGATTCGGAAAATCAAATATTAAGCGGAACGATTGAAATTGATGAAACCTTTGAATTAAAAAGCAATAAGGGAACCCGTAATATAAGCAGAAAGGCTCGCAAAAGAGGCGAGCCTTCAAAGTATAGAGGAATATCCCATGAACAAATATGTATCGTTACCACAACGGATAGAAATGGACATGAGATATTTAAAATGGTTGGTTTTGGAAAACCGACCACTAAAAGTATACTAAAATACTTCTCTAAAAGTCTAGCCAAAAAATCTATTTTATATACAGACGGAGCATTTTGCTATGACAAATTAGCACAGGATACACAATGTACACTAGTACAATTAAAAGATCATAATGCATACAATCAAGTAGAGCATATAAACACAGTGAATTATATTCATTCTTTTATAAAAAGGCAGTTAGCGCAGTATAGAGGGATTGCAACGAAATATATAAATCGATATTTAAGCTTATTTGTATTCACAAGAAGATTTCAAGAAATGGACGATAATGAAATAATGGAAATTATTTCTAGAAAACTTAAAAGATTACATTCTACCATTACTAGAGAATCTTTAAAAACTTCTCATTTAGTCACTATTTAAAGGCGAATCGTACTTGTCAGGTACACTTTTGTTAAATTAAGCGAAGATTTTCAATTTGATACTAATAATTTCTCTATTGCTTTTTGGTACAAGTCAGTAAATGGAGGTTCTAAAGAAGGGGCGTTATTTTCAAATAAGGATTGGTCTTCAGGAAGTAATCAGGGATTCACTGTAGGCAACTTTGAGAATGGATTAAGGATGAACTTTACACCTGAAAATGCAAATCGAAAAGATATCTACAATATTAAAGGAAATGATGATGAATGGCATTTCGTTGTGATTAATGTAGATAGAAATGATAAGATGTATGCATACGTTGATGAAGTTTTGGTAAATTCTACTGATATTAGTGACGTTAAAGGAAGTATAAATTCGAAATCATTTGTTATTGGTGCAGATGGATTAAAAAACTATGGTATTGAAGATGTTTATTTAGATGAAATACGAGTTTTTAATAGAATTCTTGAGGAACAAGAGAGAGCTAATTATTTTTATTCAGTAAATCTATCTATGCGTTTGCACGATTTAGAAGAATTATTGGAGAAGGCAAATCAAGATGAAGCGATATCAATACATAAAATAAAGGAATTGGAAAATGCAATTGAAGATTTTAAATCTGGAATGAATAATCTAAGTAATGAAGAAATGCTGGAAATGGCAAAACGTATGGATATTGTTAAAGAACGCTTTTTTGAGGATGAAGATACGTCTAATATAAGTTTTCAAGTTTTAAGTGATGTTCATATAGAAGGAAAGTCAGAAAATTTAGAAACAGTGAAAATATTTAAGGACGCATTGCAGGATATTCGTTATTTAGACCCAGATAGTAGCGCAATTATGATACCTGGAGATTTTACAAATGGAGGAAGTACGGAGCAGTATGAATCATTCTTTGATCTAATTGAAAAATATTCTTCAACAAATCCACTTGTAGCATTAGGAAATCATGATGTGCGTTGGTTATGTGACAGTGAAGATCGAAATGAGGCAGGATTGCGTATTCCTACCTGCAAATTAGGGACATCTCCATTTGCGGATCGTTATTTAAAAGGAAATAAAAAATATATGGGAGATGTTAAAGAAGGACAATTGTATTTTGATAAATGGATTGATGGATATCATTTTATTACTTTGAATACGGAACAAGATTTAAAAGATCAAGCTTATTTGTCGAATGAACAATTAGATTGGTTAGAGAAAGTTATTGCGGAAGATGCATCAGCAACAAAACCTATTTTCTTACAAATCCATCAAGCTTTTGAAGGAACAGCGGAACATGAGGAACTTGACTTAATTGGAGGCGAAAGTGAGATACGATTAAAACAAATACTAAAAAATTATCCACAATCTGTTATTTTTACAGGGCATATTCATAATGGAATTGATTTAATAGATGTTTATCATAAAGAGTATGGATATGTAGTAGATGTTCCTTGTTTTTGGTATTCTTCATATGGAAGTAATAAGAATCAGGTAGGTTATCAGGTGGATGTAAATGGAGAAAACATTAAAATACGATTAAGAGATTATGAAAATAACGTGTACCTTGATGAATATGAGCTAAATTTTAATATTTCTGATCCGCTTCCAAATGACCCATCAGATGATGTAAAAGATATTGTTTTTGATGATAAAATGAATATATATGCTGGTAATGAACAGTCTGAAACAGGTTCAGAAGGACCAGCTTATAATTTGATTGATAATAATGAAAATACTTTGTGGCATACAAGTTGGGATGGAACAAATTTAGACAATTTATGGGTTGAAGTAGATTTAGGCAAAGAAATGCTAATTGATGGATTACGCTATTTGCCTAGACAAGTAGGAAGCAATGGTACGATTAAGCGATATAAAATAGAAATAGTAAATGAGGATGGGGAATATGTAGAAGTTTCCAAAGGAAAATGGAAAGCCAATGCGACATGGAAAAGTGTTACTTTTACACCTGTGCTAGCAAGAAAAGTTCGCTTATCTGCATTAGAAACAGTTTCATCAAGTGGAACATTATATGCATCAGGAGCTGAATTACGTATTACAAAACCAGTTATAGATAAAGATAAATTAAAAGCAGCACTAGATAAAGCATATGAGATAACAGCAGAAGAATATACACCTGCAAGTTATGAAGAATATAAAATTTTTGTAGAAAAAGCACAAGAAGTATATGAAGATGAAAAAGCAACACAGGAAGAAGTAGATGAAGCATTAAAAACATTAGAAGCAGCAAGTAAAGTGCTTGTAAAAAAAGCAGATAAGAAGGTACTGGAAGAAACAATCAAGGAAGCAGAAGTACTACAAAAAGAACTGTATGAAGATTTCCATGGAGTAGAAACAGCATTAAGTAAAGGAAAAGAAGTAATGTCTGATGAAAATGCAACACAGGAAGAAGTAGACAGTGCAGTAAAAGCTATTCAAGAAGCAGTCAAAGGACTAAACTATAAAGCAGCAGATTACAGTGAATTGAATAAAGCAATGCAGGAAGCAGAAAGTTTGAAGAAAGAAGAATATACAGAAGAAAGCTGGAAAATATTGGAAGAAGCAATGCAGAAAGCAGAAGAAACAAAAGGACTGGATATTCGTGAACAGGGAAAAGTAGATGAAGTAGCAGCCCAGCTAAAAGCAGCAATGAAAAACCTGAAAGAAAAGGAAAGCAGGGTAGAAAAAGAAGAGTTGTACGAATTGTTGAAGGCATATGGAGGATACGAAAGCACAACGTACACAAAAGACAGCTGGGAAGTGTTCAAGGAAGCATATGACAAAGCTAAAGAGGTCTATGAAAATAAGAACACAACACAAGAAGAAGTGGACAAAGTGATAGAAGAATTGAAAGTATCAGGAAAACAGCTGGTCAAAGCGGAGGTAGGAAATCCTGAAGTAGGAGGAGAAGAACCGGAAACAGGAAATGAAGAAACAGAAGTAGGTCAAGAAATGGAAAAACCTGAAGAACCAGTAAAAACAGGAGTAAGAATGCCTGTAGGATTATTGATGTTTACAATGGTAATGGGGGCAGGCGCAAGCATAATGTTCTATCGTAAAAAGTATTACAAGTAACTGTTTGAAAGTATTAAAATATAGTGTTGAATTAGACTAAGGACGATTTCAGAAAATAGAAAACAGATGGTGTAGGATATAAAACTTACAGTCATCTGTTTTTTTGATTCTATAACTAAGATGGGGGTTGGATATAAAGGAGTTTACATTAGAAACCAGGAGTTAAATTAAAAAAGTTAGGTAGACTATGTATAAATACAGCATAGAATACCTGATTTTTATATGCGAAAAAACAATAAAAATAAAAGATTTATGATTCAAAGAAAAAAGTAAAAGAGACGTTTTTTTTGTATGCATAGAAAACTGTATTTTTTAGTGATGGAAGCCTAAAATCTATAAAGATTGTATATAATATATAAAAGTGCTAAAATGTACTTCGTAAATTGACAAGATAGAGAGGTAAATCATGTTACATTTAATAAATATAAAGAAAGATTATAAGAGTGGTAATGAAACAGTACATGCATTAAAAGGAATATCTTTAACATTTCGTAAAAATGAATTTGTTTCAATTTTAGGTCAGAGTGGCTGTGGAAAAACTACGATGTTAAATATTGTAGGAGGACTTGATCAATATACAAGTGGTGATTTGCTGATTGATTATCGCTCCACAAAAGATTTTAAAGATTCTGACTGGGATCGTTATCGTAATCATACCATTGGTTTTGTTTTTCAAAGCTATAATCTGATCCCTCATCAAAGTGTTTTAGCTAATGTGGAATTAGCTTTAACATTATCTGGTGTTTCTCGTGATGAAAGACGAAAAAGAGCACTAGAAGCATTGGAAAAAGTGGGATTAAAAGACCAAATCCATAAACGTCCTAATCAGATGAGTGGAGGACAGATGCAGCGTGTTGCAATTGCTCGTGCCTTGGTGAATAATCCAGATATTTTACTGGCTGATGAGCCAACTGGAGCTTTGGATTCTGCGACAAGTGTTGCAATTATGGAAATCTTAAATGAAATCGCAAAAGAAAAACTTGTCATAATGGTTACACATAATCCAGAGCTGGCTCAAAAATATTCTACACGTATCATACGTTTACTGGATGGCGAAGTTGTGGATGACAGCAATCCGTATACGATAAAAGAAGGGAAAAAAGCAGAGGTCTTAAAATTGAAAAAGACTTCAATGTCTTTTGTTACAGCCTTGTCATTGAGTTTAAACAATTTAATGACAAAAAAGGCGAGAACTTTTTTAACAGCTTTTGCAGGAAGTATTGGTATTATTGGAATTGCATTGATTTTATCTTTGTCTAATGGAGTACAAAATTATATACAATCGGTTGAAAAAGAAACACTTTCTTCATATCCAATTACGATTCAAGATAATTCGATGGATATGAGTATTATGATGCAGACAATGATGGGAATGAATGCAGAAAGCAAACAGCACAATGATGATAAAATTTATTCTAAACAGATGATCAATGATATTATGGAAACAATGTCAGATCAAATGGAAAAAAATAACTTGACTGCATTTAAAGAATATTTAGATAAAGATTCGCTTTTCCAAGAACATACAAAAGCGATTGAATACGGATATAACTTAAAGTTGAATGTTTTTAATGAGCATGGGGCAAATGGTCTTGTACAAGTAAGCCCAAACCAGGTGATGGAAAAATTAGGCTTTGGAAGTATGGCACAAATGCAGGAATCCTTTATGGGAGCACAGGCTTCTAGCAATAATGAGGTTTGGAATAAACTGCCAGAAAATAAAACATTAAGAGATGAAGAATATACGTTATTAAAAGGAAGCTGGCCAAAAGCTTATAATGAAGTTGTTTTGGCGGTTGATAAGGATTATGAAATTAGTGATTATGCTTTGTATTCTTTAGGATTGTTAAACCAAGATGATTTGGCAGATAATTTTGAAGCATTGCAGAATGGTAAGGAAATAAAAAAGGATGAGCAGGTGTCTTATACAAAAGAAGAATTGCTGGATATGGAATTTAAGCTTGTATTAAACAGTGATTTATATAAAAATATAAATGGAATCTGGGTAGATATGCGCGATGATGAAGCTTATGTAAAAGATGCTGTGAAAAATGGGGAAACCATGAAAGTGGTTGGAATTGTACAGCCAAAAGATGGAGCTTTATCCAAACATGAAATGGGTGGTATTTACTATACGCAGGCATTGGAAGAATACATGGTAGAGGAAGTTGAAAAAAGTGACATTGTAAAAGAACAGAAAAAGAAGAAAGATATCAACGTATTTACAGGTACAGCTTTTTCTGAAAATGATAAATTTGATTTATCTTCTTTAAGTGATGAGCAGAAAATGCAGATGGCAATGTTATCACAGGAAGATTTGGCTGCTTATATGTCTAGCTATAACGAAAATGTAAATGCAACCTATGAATCTAATTTGGAAAAACTTGGTGCTGTAGATATGAATTCTCCAAGTTACATTAATATTTATGCGAAAAGTTTTGATGACAAGGAAGCTGTCGCAGAGCTAATCAATACGTATAATGAAAAACAGGAAGCAGATGGCAAAGAAAGCAATGTTATCAGTTATAATGATATCGTTGGTACAATGATGGATTCTGTTACATCCATTATTGATATGATTAGTTATGTATTAATGGCTTTTGTAAGTGTATCATTAATTGTATCTAGTATCATGATTGGAATTATTACGTATATTTCTGTTTTGGAAAGAACAAAAGAAATTGGAATTTTGCGTGCAATCGGTGCCAGCAAAAAAGATATTTCTCGTGTATTTAACGCAGAAACCTTTATTATTGGTTTGATTTCCGGATTGATTGGAATTGGAATTACAGTAGCGTTAAATATTCCAATTAGTATGATCATAGAAGATATGAGCGGGGTAGCGAATGTTTCCAGTTTACCTGTTGCAGGTGGAATTGTTTTAGTTCTTATTTCTTTGGTATTAACGATTATTGCAGGATTGATACCATCTCGTATCGCATCGAAAAAAGATCCGGTAGAAGCTTTGCGCAGTGAGTAAAAGAAAGAATGAGCGATAGGTTTTATATCTATTGCTTTTTTCTTACATTTTTTATATAGGCATTGACGGTTTTGAGTAATTTTGATAGTTTAAAAGAAAAGGAGGGACACTATGCTGAAAATAGAACATGTTTGTGCAGAACCATATTTTCATGATATTAGTTTTACATTGGAAGATTGTGGAATAATAAGTATAAGTTCCTCTGACAGTGAAAGTGAAAAATTACTTGCAGATATTTTTTGTGGTATACAAAGCATACAAAAAGGCAAGTTTCAAATTGATGATTTTTCAGTTTGTAAAGAAACCCTTTTAGAATACAGAAAACACTATGTTTCTTCTCTGGTATCGGATTTTCAAATAATAAAAAATAAATGTGTGAAAGATGTTGTTTGTATGCATTTATCTTATGAAGAACAGGCATATTATGAAATCATGAATTTATGGGATTTATATACGATTGAAAAAGAAACTATGCAGGATCTTTCCTTTGAACAGTGTTTTCGTGTTTTGCTGGCACGCTGTATGTTGAAAGAAAGCAAGGTGTTAGTTTTTTATCCAGATAGTACACCTTTATCCTTAAAAGAAAGAGAATATGTGTATGAGTTATTACAAAAATGCAGTGAATATATGCTGGTAATTATTATAGGAGATAAAAAAGCATCTTATTATGCAGATCGCAGTATTGAATTTCATGATGGATATTTAGAAAGTGATGATCAAGGTATAATTTTGAAGAATAAAAAACAGATAAAACAGGGTAAAGTAAAACCTTACAGTTATCCTTCTTTTTTATCTTATCGATATCGTTATCGTTTTGTTTATCGTGCTTTACGTGTAGTTATGATTTTGATACTAGGATGTTTCAGTCTGTTCTTTTTATGTACAAATTTAAATGTTGTGGATATGCAGATGAAAATATTAGAAAAACATGGACAACAGCATTTTTTAATTGAAAAACATGCACAGGATTTCCTAGGAAATATATACCCAAGACAATATATGCAATTTCAAGATAAGGATATAAAAGAACTTGAAAAGAATATAAAAGGAAATGTAATGGTTTCTTATGCTCCTGTTGATTTTTATATGGCAAACGCCTACTTAAATGGTATTTATACAACAAATAATGTACCATTTGTATCTACAATGGGAGTTTATGAAGCAGAGAATATGGAAGATACAGGGATAAAACTAGTTTCTGGGTATTATCCAAAGGAGTATAATGAAGCAGCACTAACCTTGGATGCTGCACGCTATCTTATAAATGAGCAGGGTACATCTTTTGAAAATTATCTTGGAAAAGTTTTTTACTGGTATGGCATTCCTTTGCGAATAAGTGGAATTGTAGAAGAGATTTCTTATGAGCATGCAAAGGAAAAACAAATGCCTTATATGAATGATACATACCTGTTTGTAAAGAAAGGTTTTATCCAGCATCACCCTTTATCCAATATGCAAAGTTTTCCATTAAGCAGCAAGCGCATGTTAATAAACAATCGTTCCTATGAAATAAATCGTTTCTCTGAAAATCCGCATTATTTATATTATACAAATGGGAGTATGGTGTTAAATTCATTAGATACACTTAAAGAAAATGAAGTTGTACTGGATTTTCAAAGTGCTGTATTATTAGGCTTTCCATATCAGAGAATATTTTTTGATGAAAATAAAACATATGAAGAAAAGATATGGGAATATTTGGTTTATATAGAACAGTGGATAAATCAAAGTGTTCGTGTACAGGCATATACCATTTCTACGAATCCAGATGCCAGTGCATTTTTTCAAAAAGATTTTATTATCAAGGGATTTTTATTGCCAGATGACGATGAAATAGAACAGGGGTATATTGATGATAATGCCACTATTTACATGAAACAAAGTGTATTAGAACCTTATGTACAAAGTGGGGCAGGTATACAAAATGTTATGTATTATGGAAAGAAAGATCAGCTGGAAAGTACGTTACATTTCTTATATACAAACGATACGTATGATGCTGTATTGCCAAGTGATGATGTATTTCGTTTACTAGTACTTGATATACAAGATTTAAGTATATTTCTATTAGGTAGCAGTGTCTGTTTGCTGTTATTATATGGGATTGTTATGATGTGGCTGTTAAAAAGAACAATGAAGCATATGAAGGAAGAAATGAGTATATGGTATGCATATGGAAACAGCCGGAAAAGCATACAAAAGGAATACGAGAAAACATTTTTAAAATATATCAAAAAAGATGTATGGACAGGGTTATGTGTATCTTTGTTTTTCTCTTTTATATATCTGATACTTCTGGTTTGGAAACTAGAAGCGATGCCACAGCAGTTTTTGTATTTAGGGATGATTTTACTTGTGAGTATAAGTATTTATTTTTTGAAAAAAGGGGTACTTCTTTATGTTTTACATAAGGAAGCGGTGTTACCGGACTGGTATGCGAATGATTGAAAATATGATAAAATAACAAAGTTAGTATGAGATTAATCAGAATAAAAATATAGAAATTGATTGACTGAAAATCGTAAAAAAGGGTAAATTTTCCTCTTGCCCCCAAAAAGCAGGTGTTGTTAAACAGGGATTGTCTTAGCGTTTTGTTGGATAAAATCTTTTAAATCTTCAATCGTAAGTCCAATGCTTAATAATTGCCCAATGTCTGATTTTAGATTGCTTTTAAGATATTTTTTCCTTTGTTCTGTCAGTGTTTCGATATCGACCAAGTTGCTTGGATTCCATGTTTCTCCTGTAAGAAGCATGTGATTACTGCTACCAGTATCTTTCTGGCTATGGCTATATATGCCTGTCTCTTTCCTCTGTGTTTTGACAACTTATTAAACTTGTTGGCGTAGTAAGTATGCTCTTTATCCTTTAGCGCTGCATGCGCAATTTCAACCAGACAAGGTTTAAGATAAATTCCTGATCGAGAAATTTTAACGGACTTCTTCTTGTTTCTACTTTATCGGTGAATAGTAACTTTTATCATTTTTTTGTCTTTTTATAATATTTATGTATGGCTATAACCATGGTATAATTTCTGCAGGTGATATTCAATGAAAAAAACATATAAATCTGTTGATGAACAAATTGAATACTTAAAAGATAATAAAAAGATAATTGTAAAAAATGAACATAAACAGATTTTTGAAGAGAGAAGTTATTCTTCATTAATTAATCCTTATAAGGAGTTCTTTTCTAATGGTAGAGACGAGAAAGGGAATCATATTTATATAAATGAAATTGATTTTGAAGAGATTCTTAAAATTGTGAAAGTGGATGACAACTTTTGTACTGCTATGTATTCCTATATTGGTTCTTTTGAAAAGAAGTTTAAAACAGTTTTGTTTTCAGAAATCTGCAGCAAATATGTTAATAGTGAGAATGAAGATAAATATTGTACCTCTTATATAGAAGAAATTGATCGTTTTTTGGAAAGTGGTAATTTTGATGATTTGCCTAGATTTTGTGCGAATTATCCCTTCATTTTAACCAAGAATGGATATGTAGAAGATCAATATAATCTTGATTGTAAAAAAGATTTGTTAATTCATTTGAAAGAGATTGGAACAGGTATTTCTCGTGATGGAGGTACAATTGAAAAGTCAAATCAATTGATTAGCCATTATTTGAAAACTCAAGTAATTGCACCTCTGTGGGTATTACCAAATTCTTTAACTTTGGGAGAACTTAAAATCTTATTTTCAATGTTAGATAGTAATTCTCAAAAGAAAATTATTTCAAAGTTTTATGATATTGAAGACTATGGAAAGATTTCGCTAGCAAAGATTTTGAATTTTTCTGGAGCACTTGAAATTATTCGCCGTATTCGTAATGTAGTAAATCACTATGAACCAATATTTCCGTTGCTTGTATCTGAACTAAAACCAATGAAGAAAGTTAAAGAATCACAAATTTATGCAGTGTTTAAATTGTTATCCAATACTTTTGCATCTTCTTCATTTAATCATGTTACCTATGTTGATTTAAAATTAAAAGTAAATGATTTCAACTTGAAATACATTAAGATTTTTGAAGTAATGCAAGAATTTACACAGAAATAAAAATAAAAAGCAGACCATTGCTGATCCGCTAGTTTGAGAACCAAGTTCTCCTTCGTCACTATTATTATATGCTATTTTTTTAATAAATCAACAAAAATTTTTCAGTTAGAAATTAAATATTAAATAGAAATAAAAAAGACTTCGTCAAAGGCAATTATTCAATACTATGTATGCCTTGGAGCGAAGTGGAAAGGAATGGTTGGTTATTATGAAAGAATTGTTTTTAAAAAGAATGGAAGAGTATTTAAAGGAAGAATATCCGAAATATTTGGAAACATTGGAAGAAGATGCTTATCGTGGTCTTCGTGTTAATACATCAAAAATTAGTGTAGAAGAGTTTTTAAAGCTGGGAGTATGTTCTCTTAGGCCATCTTCGATATGCCCACAGTCTTTTTATCTTCCAAAGGAAGTAGAAGGATTAGGAAATCATCCGGCACACTTAGCTGGTTTGTTTTACATGCAGGAGCCTAGTGCATCCAGTGCAGTGGAAGTTTTAGGTGTAGAAGAGGGAGACTGGGTACTTGATATGTGTGCTGCACCTGGTGGGAAAAGCACACAGATTGCCGCAAAGTTAAATCACAGCGGTTTTCTTGTTAGTAATGAAATTGAGTCAAAACGTGCAATGGCTTTATTAAGCAATATGGAGCGTTTAGGATTTAGTGAATGTATGATTACCAATGCTCATCCAAAAGATTTGGAAAAAGAAATGCATGGCTGGTTTGATAAAGTGCTGGTAGATGCGCCTTGCAGCGGGGAAGGGATGTTTAAAAAACACAGCAAAGCAATGGAAGACTGGAGCGTAGAACATGTAGAAGCCTGTGCACAAAGACAGCTTCATATATTAGATAGTGCATATGAAACATTAAAAGAAGGCGGGATTCTGGTTTATTCCACATGCACCTATTCGATGGAGGAAAATGAACATGTCGTATATGAATTTTTGAAGAAGTATGCAGATATGGAGCTCATTGATAGTGGAGTTTCGTTTGGAAGATGTGGATTTGCGTATAAAGATCTGGAAGTAGAAAAAGTAAGAAGAATTTTTCCAATGGATGAAGGAGAAGGACATTTTGTGGCAAAATTTAAAAAGAATGGATCTTCCTCTTATGATCGAAGAAAAGAAGTTACTTCAAAAATTGATCCTTGTGCTGCATCTTTTTTGAAACAGCAGTTAACACTTCTTCCTTCCTATACGCTGCAAATTCAGGATAAAGTATATGCGAAGAATACCCCTTTTATAAAACTTAAAAATATTCATATTCTTCGCCAGGGTATTTTATGTGGGAATATTGTGAAAAATCGTTTTGAACCTCATCAGCATTTTTATAGTGCACAAGTACATCAGGGATGTTTTGTGCAGATTTATGATATGAATGAGGAAGAAACACAAAGGTATTTAAAGGGAAATTTACTTCCTGTAACAGGTTATAAAGGATATACAGCTCTTACATGGAAACATCATCCAATCGCTTTTGCGAAAGGGGATGGAAGTGTGTTGAAAAATAAGTATCCAAAAGGAATGAGACTTCGTTAAACAGCAGGATTCTGCTGTTTTGTTTTTATGCGTCATGTGATAAAATGAATAGCGTATAAAGACAAGGAGTGATGATATGCTTTTGTCTGCAGAACATCTGACAAAACATCAAAATATAAAATGTATCGTAAAAGATGTAAGTTTTGCGATTGAAGATAAAGATAAGATAGCTTTGGTTGGCGTTAATGGAACTGGAAAAACAACTTTGCTTCGAATGATTGCAGGTGAGGAAAAATATGAAGAAGGTACGATGATAAGAAAAAATGGACTTCGTATTTCTTATTTGGCACAAGATCCTGTATTTAAGGAAGAGGATACGATTCTTCATCAGATATTATCTATGGATAAAGAAATAAAGGAATTTGAAGCAAAAGCCATCTTAGGAAAGCTTGGAATTTATAACGTAGATGAAAAAGTAGCACATTTAAGTGGAGGACAAAGAAAAAGAGTAGCTCTTGCCAGAGCTTTGTTGAAACCATGTGATTTACTGCTTTTGGATGAGCCTACCAACCATTTAGATAACCAGATGATTGAATGGCTGGAAAACTATTTACAAAGATTTAGTAAAGCTGTATTTATGGTAACGCATGATCGTTATTTTTTAGAAAGGGTATGTACAAAAATCATAGAAATTGATCGGACTTGTCTGTACACGTATGAGGCAAACTATTCTGAGTTTTTAGAGGCGAAAGAACAAAGAAAAGAAATGATGATGGTGCAGGATAGAAAACGTGCAAATCTTCTTAGAAAAGAGCTGGAATGGATGAGAGCCGGCGTACAGGCACGAGGAACAAAAAGCAGAGATCGAATTGAAAGATTTCATAAATTAAATGAGATAGAAGATTATAAAGAAAGCAGCAGCGTAAAACTGGATACACTAACTTCTCGATTAGGGAAAAAGACAATGGAATGGGAACATTTATCAAAAGCTTATAAAGATAAAGTCTTGTTTCATGATTTTTCCTACCATTTACAGCGAAATGATCGTATAGGAATTCTTGGGGTAAATGGGTGTGGTAAAAGCACTTTAATGCGTATCCTTGCGAAGGAAGAAATGCCGGATAGTGGAATCGTTGAACATGGAGAAACGGTTCGTATTGCATTTTTTAAACAAGGCTGTGAAGAGATGGATTTCTCGAAAACTGTTTTAGATTATATTAAAGATACCAGCAATGAAATTAAAACCATGGAAGGAAGCTTTAGCGCATCACAGATGCTGGAGAGATTTTTGTTTGATAAAAAAATGCAGTATACACCTATTGGAAGATTATCTGGTGGTGAAAGAAGACGTTTGTATTTGTTGAAAGTATTGATATCTGCACCAAATATCTTATTTCTTGATGAACCTACGAATGATTTAGATATTGAAACTTTACAGATTTTAGAAGATTACCTAGATAATTTTAATGGTGCTATTATTACGGTTTCACATGATCGTTATTTCTTGGATCGTATATGCGATAAGATGTTTGTTTTTGAAGGAAATGGTGTTATTCGTCAGTATACAGGAGGATATAGTGCTTTAAAGCTAGAACAATCTTATAGTAAGGAAAAAACGGAAAAAGAAAAAACTGTCCGTCAAAGTATTCCTAAAATGAGCACAAAAGAAAAACAGGAATTAGAAAGCATGGATCAAAAAATGGATGATATTCAAAACAAGATTCAATCCTTAGATGAGGAAATGGCTTTGGCAGGGGATGACTTTAAAAAGATCCAGCAGTTAAGCGATACACGAATGAATTTAGAAAATGAACTGGAAAAATTAATGGAGCGATGGGAAGAACTAAGTGAGAAAAAACAGATGATCGAAGATATGAAGAATAAATAGAAAAGGCATTTTTCTGCTTGTCATAGCAGAAAATGCCTTTTTTAACTTCTTTGTTTTTGTGCCTCATCCCATTCTTGAATAACTTGTTCTAAAACTTCAGCACTTATTGCCACAGTATTTTCACACTTTGTTTCTTTTGTGTGGAAAACAGGTTTTATTTGTGAACATAGACGAGAACCCATACGTTCTTGGAATGCAGATACAAGTTTTTGTGTAATTTCACGCATATCTTTATAATCATGTGCCTTGGTTTCTACATAACGGGAAGAAATCACACAGGCAGCTCCGGATAATGCTCCGCATATATCTCCAACCTGAAAACCTCCTCCAAATGCAGCCGCCATAATCATATCTTTTTCATGTAAACCTAAATGGTAATATTCATTTCCAGCCTGCAGAATACTTTCTGCACAGTTATAGCCATTTCTATAATATTTTACTGCAACATCTTTTAACATCTATTTTTCTCCTTTATCTTTCTTTAGTGTATCTGCCAGTCGATGAGTGGCAAATTGTGTTCTTTTAAAAACTGATTTGTTTTAGAAAAATGACGACATCCAAAAAATCCATAATCTGCGGAAAAAGGACTTGGATGGGAGCATTTTAAAATCAGGTGCTGAGGATTGCTTATCAAAGCAGCTTTGTTTTGCGCATGTTTCCCCCACAATAAAAATACGATGGGTTCTTCTCTGTTGTTTAATAAAGAAATGATTCTATCTGTTAATATCTCCCATCCTTTATTTGCATGCGAGTTTGCCTGTCCTTTTCGTACAGTTAAAACTGTATTCAGAAGCAATACCCCCTGTTTTGTCCATTGCGTAAGTTCTCCATGATCTGGAATCGTACAGCCTATATCTCTGTGCAATTCCAAAAAAATGTTTTGTAAGGATGGAGGAGGAGCAACTCCTTTTTTTACAGAGAAACATAGTCCATGAGCCTGATTAGGTCCATGATATGGATCTTGTCCTAAAATAACAGCGTGTACTTTTTCATATGGGGTGTATTTTAATGCGTTAAAGATATCATACATATCTGGATAAATTGTTTGTGTTTTATATTCATTTGCCAGAAATATACGAAGTTTTTGGTAGTATTCTTTCTGAAATTCATCTTTTAATAAGACATCCCAGCTGTTTCCTATATGTACCATAGCATTCCTTCTTTCCATCTGTATTTATTTTACAATAAATTGTATAAAATAAAAACAGTAAATAGACGATGTATTTACTGTTAATAATATGCTTAATCGCATGCATAGGCAGTTTGTTTTGCGATAGCTTTATTTGTTTCTTCCTGTTTTTCCTTTAGGAAAGTTTCATTTAATCTGGCATTGCTTAGCATTAGTTTTAAGCGGTTTTCCTGATTGACTTTCGTTGCGCTTGGATCATAATCTACAGCAACGATATTGGAATACGGGTATTTGTTTTTTAGCTTTCTCGCCATACCTTTTGCCACGATATGATTTGGCAAGCATCCAAATGGCTGACAGCAGACAATATTGTTTACACCATTTTTAATTAGGGTAACCATTTCACTTGTTAAAAGCCATCCTTCACCCATTTTTACACCGCGATCAATCATACCTTCGCTGTTTTCAATGACTTCCTGAAAACTGTCAGGTACATGGAAGATACCCTGCTGTTCAATTAGTTTGTTTCCTTTTTTCTGCAGGTTTTGAATATATGCTGATGCAAGGGAAACGATCGTATGTGATTTTTTATTGCGATTATAATATTCATAATCAATTTTTGCATTCTCCAGGCAGTATAGACCAAAATCAAGAACTCCGGAAACGACTGGTTCACAGCCTTCATGAATCAGGAATTCTTCTAAATCATTGTTTCCAAGAGGTGCATATTTCATATAGATTTCACCAACGATACCTACACGAATTTTCTTTTTTCCGCTTCTTGGAAGAGAAGCAAAATCTTCTAACATTTCTTTATAGTTTTTTTGAAGTCTTAAAAAAGATAAAGAATCAAATTCACGTGTAATTGTTTCTATCCAGGTTGTCACAAGGGCATCACTGGACCCTTTTTCCAGTTCATATGGCTTACATTGATTTTTTAACCACATTAGCATATCTCCGTATAAAAAGCCATATAATAAACGTAGAAGCATACTAGGAGTTAGTTTAAATCCACTGTTTTTTTCCAGTTTAGAGAAGTTTACAGAGATAACAGGAACATGGGCAAAACCTGCCTGTACAAGCGCTTTTCGAAGAAGGTGAATATAGTTGGAAGCACGACAGCCTCCTCCTGTTTGGGTAATTGCCAGAGCAACATGATCAGTATCGTATTTTCCACTCTTTAAGGCATCGATCATCTGTCCAATGACTAATAGGGCAGGATAACAAGTATCGTTGTGTACATTTTTTAATCCTTCATCAATAATGCTTTGTCCTTTTGTTTCTAATAGTTCAACATTATAACCTTCTTTATGAAAGATATTTTGCAGGAACTGAAAATGAATAGGCAGCATCATAGGTACAAGAATCTTATGTGTTTTTTTCATTTCTTTTGTAAATTCTACACGTTGCATAGTTATCCCTCTCTTTCTTCCATTGCGGCCTGTAAAGAACGACAGCGAATTTTTACAGCCCCTAAATTGTCAACTTCATCGATTTTTATCTGTGTATATAATTTGTTGTGTGAGCGAAGAATGTCTTTTACCTCATCTGTAGTAATCGCATCAATTCCACATCCAAAACTTACCAATTGAATCATTTCCATATTTTTTTGTGAACAGACAAATTGTGCAGCATTATACATGCGAGCATGGAATGTCCATTGGTTTAAAACATGGATGCTTGGTCTTTGCGGCTGTTTAGGAATACAGTCTTCACTAAGAACAACAAATCCTAAGTTGTTTAATAAACGATGAATTCCATGGTTGATTTGTGGATCCACATGGTATGGTCGTCCAGCCAGTACGATGCATTTACGTTGATGTTCTTTTGCGAATGCGATTGCTTCCTGTCCTTTTTTGTAAATCTGGTTTTTAAAGTTTTCATATTCTTCGTAAGCATGTTTGCTTGCCGCAAGAATTTCATCTTCATCAATTTTTATATTGTGAGCATGAAACACTTCTTTCATCTGTTTTATTAGAACAGCAGGATCTTCTAAATATATATATGGATATAAGAATGTTATATCTTCTAAATTCATATTTCCTTCTATAACTTCTGGATAATAGGCAACAACTGGACAATTAAAATGATTGTCGCTCATTTCTTCTTTTACGTTATATGTCATGCATGGGTAAAAGATCGTCTGCATACCTTTATCTATTAAAGATTGAATATGACCATGTACCAGTTTTGCCGGATAACAAACGGTATCACTTGGAATGGTATGCTGTCCTTTCGCATATAAAGCCTTTGTAGAATGATCACTTAATACAACTTCAAATCCAAGGTTTGTAAAGAAACTATGCCAGAAAGGTAAAGTATCATACATATTTAAAACAAGAGGAATTCCGATTTTGCCACGTTTTCCCGGAATACTTTTTAGATTGCGTAAACGTTCATATTTATCATCATATAAATTAGGAAGTTTTTCCTTGTTTACCTTACCGCTAACTGGACGCTCACATTTATTTCCGGCAATATGACGGCTTCCATCATCAAAGGTATTTACGGTTAAGTTACAGTGATTTGTACATAAACCACAGTTTATTGCTTTGGAAGTATGGGCAAAGGCTTGCAATTGCTGTTTTGTTAAAATAGAAGAAGATGTTTTGTTTTTATGTTTTGCGATAAGAGCAGCTCCATATGCTCCCATTAAATGTGCAATACCAGGTCGAATAACATTTCTTCCAAGTTCCATTTCAAAGCTTCTTAAAACTGTATCATTTAGAAAGGTTCCTCCCTGCACAACGATTTCTTTGCCAATCTCATCTGCATTTTTGGCACGAATTACTTTATATAATGCGTTTTTCACAACACTAATGCATAGTCCAGCTGAAATATCTTCAATACTTGCCCCATTTTTCTGTGCCTGTTTTACAGATGAATTCATAAATACGGTACATCTTGTACCTAAATCAACAGGATGTTTTGCGTTTAGTCCCATTTTCGCAAATTCTTTTACATCATATCCCATGCTTTTAGCGAAAGTTTCAATAAAACTTCCACATCCACTGGAACATGCTTCATTTAATAAAATATCATCAATGGAATTATCTTTGATACGGAAACACTTCATATCCTGTCCGCCAATATCAATGATAAAATCTACATTTGGATTAAAATGCTTGGCAGCTGTATAATGGGCGATGGTTTCTACAATTCCAACATCGAGATGAAAAGCGTGTTTCATTAATTCTTCCCCATAACCGGTAACCGCACTGTGAACGATATGAATACGATCTTCCATCAAATCATAAATTTTCAAGAGTTCCTTTTTGATGACGTCAATGGGATTTCCCTGATTGCTGGCATAACTTTCATATAAGATGTTATCGTGTTCATCAATAAGCGCAAGTTTTGTCGTTGTACTTCCAGAATCGATTCCTAAATAGGCATTTCCTTGATACGTATGAATATCACTTCGTGCAACTTTTGCATTTCCATGACGCTTTATAAATTCTTCATACTCTTTTTCATCTTTGAATAAAGGAGCTAATCCATCAGTTTTTACTTTGATATTTGCCATCTGCTCCATTTTATGTAAAGCTTCCTCATACGTATAGGTTTTTGTTTCTCCGCTTGCATAAACAGCACTGCCAAGGGCTACAAAGTAAGGAGCCAAAGCAGGGAAGTTTGCTTCTTCTTCGCTTAAATGCAAGGTTTCTTTAAAGCGATTCTGCAATCCTTTTAAGAAGTGAAGCGGTCCTCCAAGAAACAAGACATTTCCTTCTATGTTTCTTCCCTGGGCAAGTCCTGCAATACTTTGATCGACAACAGCTTGAAATATACTGGCAGCTAAGTTGCTTTTTTCTACTCCCTGATTGATAAGGGGCTGCACATCACTTTTCGCAAATACTCCACATCGAGAAGCAATCGGATACAATGTTGTATATTGCAGGGAAAGCTTATCCATCGTTTCCAGATCTACATTTAATAAGGAAGCCATCTGGTCAATGAAAGCACCTGTACCACCTGCACAGGTAGAATTCATTCTTTCTTCTAAAGCCCCTTTTAAGAAAATGATTTTCGCATCTTCTCCTCCAAGCTCTACAACAACATCGGTTCTTGGATAATACTGGCGTACCGCCTGTGCGGTTGCGAACACTTCCTGTACAAAAGGAAACTGTGCATCGTTTGCGATTCCAAGTCCTGCACTTCCTGTAATTGCCAAAGCAATATCATGTCCTTTTAAATAAGGTTCTAGTTCTTTTAGTTTCGCAACACTCATTTCTCTTACTTTTGATTTATGACGTTCATAACTTTTGTATATAATTTCGTCTACATCATTCAGCAAGACAGCTTTTAAAGTAGTAGAACCTACATCAATTCCTAGTTTATATGTCATATATATCTCTCTTTTCTTTTTGTATAATGCTATGCGTAACAAATAATTTTTGTTAACTCAGGAAGAATATTTTCAATTGTATCTGGATGCTGGTAAAACAAAGCGTTATAACATACAGTATTTGTTATTTCTAATAACAAAAGCACTCTTTTTAATGTTTGTTCTATATCCTCATTCTCTTTTTTAAACAAAGCAAGAAACTCAGAAAGAGAAGGCAGATACGAAAAAATCTGATTTCGCCTTTCTTTTGTTTTTATTAAGCATGAGGCATGATTGTGTACCATTTTTAAGAATTGTGGCTGCTGCTTGTAAAAAGCTGCAAGCTTTTCTACAAATACAAGTTTCCAGGATCGCTTCTCATCCAGCGAAATTTGATGAGATTCCTGTAAAATCTCATTTAACATGGTTCCATACTTCTTACAAAGAATAATAAAAATCAGTTCATTTTTATCCTTATAATATGTATAAAACGTCCCCTTGGCTACCTGTGCATATTTCACAATATCGTTTACACTGGTATCTTCAATACCATATTTTGAAAAAAGTGCGATGGCAGAGTGCAAGATTCTGCTTTGTTTACTTAATTCTTCCATGATGTCACATCCTTATACCATAGTAAGTTTACTCCTTTTGTGACCACCGGTCAATATATGGATTTTGTTATTTTTATGAATATTCTATATATGAAAAATTGAAATCGTTTACTTTATATTTTGATGAAAGTCAGCAGGAAATGGGTGTTTTTCATTTCTAGAAAATAGAAAATGTGTTTGAGAATATGGTATAATATAAAAGTTTTATAAAGGGGGATTTTATTGATGAAACAATTGAAAATGAAACAAGAAATTAGACAGTATTTTTGGGTCATTACAGGAGGAATCCTGTTTGCGGCAGCTGTTAATTTATTTATTGTACCCCTGGATTTGTATAGTTGTGGAGTTGTTGGGATTGCACAGGTCTTACGAACGATTTTGGTTGACTATATGCATATTCCATTCCCACATCAAATCGATATTGCAGGTATCTTAAATTTTTTGATCAATATTCCTTTATTTGTTCTGGCCTATCGAAGTATTTCGCACTCCTTTTTTGTAAAAACACTGGTAAATGTCATAGTTCAAACGGCAGCATTAACATTTATCATGGTTCCCAATACTCCTATCATTGAAGATGTGCTTACATCCTGTGTCGTAGCGGGAGTCATTGGCGGATTTGGTATCGGGATGGTTTTGCGCAGTTCTGGAAGTGGCGGTGGACTTGATATACTCGGTGTTTATATGACAAAAAAAAGCGAAAAGTTTTCTGTTGGAAAACTTTCTTTAATAATCAATGTGATCGTATATTTGTTTTGTGCAGTTTTATTTAATGTGCAAACGGCAGTTTACTCAATTATCTTTATGATTTCTTTTTCTTTGATGCTTGATAAAATGCATTTTCAAAACATCAATATGACCGCAATGATTTTTACAAAAAATAAAGAAATACAAAAAGTTATCATGAAAGAAATGGGGAGAGGGGTAACGTATTGGAAAGGTGCAGGCGCTTATACAAATACAGATACTTATATATTGTTGACGGTGATCAATAAATATGAAGAAGATCAAATCAGAAGAATTGTGGAAGCTCAAGATCCGCATGCTTTTGTTATTTTAAGTGAAGGAATGCGTGTGAGCGGTAACTTTGAGAGAAGATTATAGATATAAGAAAAGGATTCCATGCGATCCTCTAGTGGAAAACAGGAATCCTTTTTAGATATAATGAATATCTAATCCTGATGTTGTAAGACTGCCATGCAAGGTAACCGTAGCTTCAATAATGGTGGCTTCATTAGAGAAAAGTTCATCTTCATTGCAGCCAGACATAGACTGATTAAAATTTTTTTCTATTTTCCATGTTTTTGGGAAAAATAATTCGACACTGGATAATTCAATATCCAGATAAATATCGGCATGATTTCCCTGTATGTTTGCCTGATCAAAATAGATTTTCATAGAACCTAAGCGACATCGTATATCTGCTCCTTTAAAGTCATCGGTATGGATATAGCGGGTACTTGAATTAAGATTTGTATGCATCTTATAAAATCCATCATTAGATTGTTCATATTGCATATTGGTGTTTCCATATAAACTTTCTGCTTTCTTGCTGCAGTTTTTATAGATGTTTTTTTTAGGACGATATACCATACTAATACCAATGCTGATCAATAAAGTTGTCGCAAGAAGTGTCCATGGGGTAATGGCTTGTATACCTAAAGGTTTTGCGTAAATGATTGCCAGAAAGGCAAGGGAAAACAAGGTTCCAAATACATTTTTATGGAGAATGCTCTGGATTGTTGTTGCGACAAAGAAAATTGTAAAGAATAAACTCCATGCACTGATTTCTATAGGGATAAGATTTAATTTGCTGACGATAATTAATATACCGCTGAGGATAAAAAAGAATCCCCAGAACCATCTTTGTTTTTTCATATAATTTACCTCTTTTCTTCTAACCTGCTTTTTAGCGGTTTATAATAATATCTTGAAACATAGACTTGTTTATGTGTGTTTTGAAACTGTACACTGCAATTGGAAGGTAACGATCGTGTTAGGGAATAAATACGCTTTATGTTTAAAATCGTAGATTTTGATACCCGCATGAAATAGCCGGGAAGTATTTCTTCCAGTTCATATAAGCGATATTTAATGGTATACATCTGATCGATTGTATGCGCAAGGATTTCTTTCCCATCCGTTTCAAAAAATAAAATGTCTTCCAGTGGCAGATAATACGAGCGATCACCTTGATAAAATACGATTGTCTGCTGGTATTTTGATAGATCATACAGTGTCTTTTGAATATCCAAAACCTTTTGGTTTAAGGAGTTCGCACGTATAATGATTTCTCCTTCCTGCAATTGCTCATCAAGTTCAATTTTGATTTTCATAACGACTCCTTTCCCATGGCTATATCTAATCATATTTAAAACAGAATGTAAATTGCTTATACGCAAGTGGTAAAAAATACAGGGTAAGTGGTAAAAAACAGGAAGGGAAATGAAAAGAAAAAGAGAAAAAGCGATTGCCTTTTCCCATAAATTTATCTTGTTTGTTTAGATGATGAGATGTAGAAAGGAATAGCAGCAAGCTGGGCAAATACGGAAACAAAAATCATAGCATAGATGTTTACATCGTATAAAACACCTAACAGCCAGCTTCCTAAAAACCAGAAGATACCAAAGCTGCATTCAAAAATTCCATAACCGCTGGCACGACTTGTTTTAGGAACCATATTGGTAACAGCGGCTTTTAAAATAGATTCCTGTGCTCCCATGCCGATGCCCCATAACGCAATGCCAAACAAAAGGGAAGAAGTGGAATGGAAAGCAAAGATAAAAATAGCAAATGGTGCAGAAATCAAGGTGGATAATACTAAAATCTTTGTTCCTTTTTTATCGTATAAATAACCAAAGACAAGAGCTGCCACAGCATCTATGATCATGGCACCTGCATACAGCAATGGCAATGTTCCACTGTTTACAAGGGAAGTGGTTTCTGCTAGACCACTGGCAAGACTTCCAAATGTTTTTGATACATGCATAATAATGATAGAGTAATCAATAAATCCAAATGCAAACAAACTGATGCCTGCAATATAAAAGATGAATTCTTTCTTCATTTTGAAAGGAATATATTCTTTTGGCTCTGGTTCGAAATGTTCTGGGTTTGGAAATTTGTGTTTGGTAAAAAACAGCAAAAGAATGGTAAGAAATCCAGGAATCGCAAGAATCGCAAAACAGGTAGCATATTTTTCAAAAACAGTGCCTGTAGTTTTAAATAACATAACTAAGTACAATAATACCGGTCCTAAGAAAGCGCCAATTTGATCAAGTAATTCCTGAATACCAAAACTTTTTCCAGAACCTTCCTGTGATGCCGCAAAAGACATGATGGTATCTTTGGCTGGTTTTTTAATGGCTTTTCCCATTCTTTGAATAACAAGTAAAATAGAAGCCATGATCCACCCATGTTCCCCAACAAGTGCCAAAGCTGGTACCGCAAGAATATCCAATAGATATCCAAGAATGGTCATTGGCCAGTATTTTTTGGTTTTATCAGTAATTTTTCCAAAAATATAACGCATGGAATAACCAATAAGTTCACCGAAACCGGATATAAAACCAATCATGCCGGCAGATGCCCCAAGCAAAGAAAGATAGGCTCCGCGAATACTGGATGCACCTTCATGTGTCATATCAGAAAATAAGCTGACAATTCCAAACAGCAAAATAAACAGCATTGCTTTTGATAAGTGCGATGTTTTCTTTTCTTTCATGGTCTTACTCCTTTATTCTTTTTGATATTGTTTGAAAATCATTTTTGGATTCTTCTTTGCAACGCTGATATACAATATCCAGCAAAGATGCAAACTGTTTGTTTTCTTCTTCACTAAAGCCTTCACATAACCATTCATAAAATATGGTTTCGATGTGTGCTTTTGAGTTTTTTAAATGATTCGCTTTTTCGCTGGCATATAAAAGCTGACTTCGCTTATCTTGTGGATTTGGCTTTCGAATCAAATAGCCCTTTGTTTCAATATTGGAAACCAATCTTGCCCCGGCCCCTTTATCAATACCGAGTTTTCTACATACTTCCCCCTGCGTAATACCGGGATTTTTACGTACCATATGAATAAAATCCAGTTCAGAACTTCCGATTCCCTCACGTTTTAAAGTGCGTACCGTAAATTTATTTACTTCACGTGCTATCTTTGTTATCTTACGCTTTGTGTGATCCATATTTCCTCCTTAATGATTGATATATCAACTAATTAGATGATATATCAACTATTTGCTGCTGTCAATAGAAAAAGAGATACGCTTACGTTTACGTACCTCTTATTTGCTGGAATTGTATTTTTCGTAAATATGTTTTAAACCTTTAAATGTTAAATCACGATCATATACATCAATATAATCGGTATTTTTATAAATGATTTTTCCTAATCCGCCAGTCGCGATAACACGCATTTTTACATTTAATTCTTCCTGAAATTTACGAATGATGTATTCGCTTTGTCCAATATAGCCATACACAAGTCCTGCCTGCATACTGGTAGGGGTATTTTTTGTCAGAATGGTTTTTGGTTTTTTGATTTCGATTTCTGGAAGCTTGGCAGCCTGTGACCACATGGCCTGTGCTCCGGTTTCAATGCCAAGGGTAATCACTCCAAATTCAAAGTTGCCTTTTTCATCGACATAATCAAACGTTGTCATTGTGCCAAAGTCAACAACAAGGCAGGGACCTCCATATTCATAAAAGGCACCTGCCGCATCAACGATACGATCAGATCCTACAGCTTTTGGATTTTCTGCTTTTACAGAGATTCCAGTTTTAATACCGGGACCTACGACGATAGGTTCTTTATGCATGTATTTGCGAATCCCGTTTAAAAAGGAGTGCATGATTTTGGGAACGACACTGGAAATGATGACATCTTTGATTTGATCATAAGATACTTTGGAGGATGTCAAAAAGTTCATGATCATAAAGCCATATTCGTCACTTGTTCGCTTCATCTTGGTAGTCAGACGATAGTTTCCAATCAGTTTATCTCCTTTATAAATACCAACGGTGATATTTGTGTTTCCTATATCAATGACCATTAACATGAGACAGATGTTCCTTTCCTGTTTTCTTGTATTTCCAGCATTCTCAACAATATGGTTTTTCCAAGTTCATATTTGCTCATTAAACCAAGTTCTTCTGTTCCATTTTCCTGTAATAAAACAGCTACATTGGTATCGCCTTGAAAACCGGCACCTTCTGTTTTCAGGTTGTTGGCTACGATCATATCGCAGTTTTTCTTTTTCCGTTTTTCCTCTGCATTTTCTACTAGATTTTCGGTTTCCATCGCAAATCCGCATAATACCTGCTGTGGCTTTTTGTGGGCACCGATATAGGCAAGAATATCTTCGTTTTTATGCAATGTCAATTCTAAGATATCTCCCTGTTTTTTGATTTTTTCATTGGAAATATGTTCTACACGATAATCGCCAACGGCTGCGGCCTTAATAATAAAGTCTGCTTCTTCCATATGTTCTTTGATTGCCTGACTCATTTCATTTGCACTTGTGATAGAAATCTTGTTTACACCATAAGGGGTAGATAAAGAAACCGGACCACTTACCAGTGTGACTTCTGCGCCCATATTGGCAGCTGCTCTGGCAATCGCATATCCCATTTTCCCGGAAGAATGATTGGAGATAAAGCGAACCGGATCCATCGCTTCCTGTGTAGGTCCTGCACTGACAAGTACATGTTTTCCTTTTAATTCCGAAGATGCATGTAAAATATCTTCTATACGCTCTTCAATAAGCGCAATATCCTGCAGTTTTCCTTTTCCGCTGTCTCCACACGCTAAATATCCATCGGCAGAGTCGATAATTTCAAATCCAAACTCTTTGCATAACTTCAAATTGTTTTGCGTGATGGGGTTTTCATACATATTTGTATTCATTGCCGGACAGATGACTTTTGGGCATGTTGCCGCAAGGAAAGTTGTTGTTAACATATCATCCGCAAGCCCATGTACGATTTTTGCGATGACATTGGCTGTTGCCGGTACAATGACAAAAATATCTGCACGTTTGGCAATGGATACATGTTTTACACTTCGATCTGCCACTTTTTCAAAAGTAGAAACCATGACATTGTGTTTTGTAAGAGATTCAAATGTCAAAGGGGCAATGAATTCTGTTGCATTCTTTGTCATGATTACTTCTACGTCATATCCTTTTTTTATGAGGTTGCTGGTAAGCTGTGCAGCTTTAAATGCCGCAATGCCACCGGTAACACCCAATACAATTGTTTTTTTCATTTCCTGCACCTCTCATGTAGGATGTTTCCTAATATAATCTATATCATTATAACGCAATGTGAAAAACACGACAAGAAGTAGAATGTAAAAAATGAGAAAAAATTCACAAATAGAAAAGATATAAAAATTATGATTGTTTTGATTTATAATAAGGATAGAAAGAAGGTGTTTGCATGCAAATACTAGAAGAGCGTTTTATTTCAGAAATATTACCAAAAAGAAAAGAGGATTCTCATAAAGGGACTTATGGAAAATGTTTGATGATTGGAGGAAGTGCACGCATGCATGGGGCAATTACTTTATGTGCCAAAGCAGCGCTTCGAAGCGGTATTGGTACCTTGACTTTATTTGTACCTTCCTGCATACGTGAAATAATATCCATGAAGCTGGATGAGGCAATGCTGATTCCTGCTCCTTGTAATGAAGAAGGCTATTTTTCCCTTGAGGCTACATCTCTTTTAGAAAAGGAACTGTCACAGTTTGAGTTTGTAGTCATAGGAAATGGAATTGGAAGAGGTATCGGGGCAAGAAAACTGCTGGAAACCGTTCTTTTTAGTCATCTTCCCTGTATTATTGATGGTGATGCCTTATATCTTCTAAAAGATTATAAACATCTTTTACACAGAGATGCTGCAGTCCTGTTAACACCACATCCCAAAGAACTTTCCTATCTAAGTGCCTATCCATTAGAAGAAATAAAAATTCATCGTGAACAAATTCTTGCTGCTTTCTGTGAAACATATCCCAATGTATGTATCATCGCTAAAGATGCAAAGACCATGATTGCGTATCAGAAAGATTTCTTTCTTAATGTCATAGGCAATCATGGACTTGCGAAAGGGGGAAGTGGCGATGTGCTGTGTGGAATATGTGCAGGCTTATATGGACAAGGCAAAGATATGAAAACAAGTGCAATATGTGGGGTATATGTACATGCGAAAGCAGCAGATCTGTTAAAAGAAAGTATGTCTTGTACAAGCATGCTTCCAAGTGATGTTATCGAAAAGTTATCCGATGTATTTTGCTTATTAGAAAAGAGGGAAAACGTATGAAAATTAGACAGGAGAATAAAAACATAATTTTTCATTCAGAAAAGAAGTATCAAATTTATAAGGAACAGGATACACATCCATTGTTTGAAGGTAGCGGGCAATGGAGTATAGAGGATAACGATCGTTTTGTGTATCGTATAGAAGAAGATGGAAATACTCGATACTATGCAAATCCATTGCTGGAAAATACACATATTTTAAATTTTCGAGATATTGGGGGATATGAAACCCAAGATCATAAACAGGTACGATATAACTGCTTTTATCGAAGTGGGGCAATTGTCAGCGATGAAGAAGGGCTTTCCTATATAAAACAGTTAAATATTCAATCTGTACTGGATTTTAGAAGTCATGGGGAAATGGAACATTTAAAAGATGCACAGCTTGGATGGGAGTATTATCCAATTGGGGCAATCAAAGAAATCGGAGAGTTACAGGGTAATTTTGATTTTCAATCGCTTTTAGGACAAGTGAAACCAGAAGAATTAACATCCTATTTATTAAAAATCTATAAACAGCTTCCTTTTCATAATAATGCCTATAAGAAGATGTTTTCTTTGCTTCTGGAAGAAAAAGTGCCTTTGTTGTTTCATTGCAGTGCAGGAAAAGATCGAACAGGGGTGGCTTCTTATCTAATCTTAAAAACACTTGGGGTAGATGAGAAAACCATCATGCAGGATTATCTTGCCAGCAATTTTTATCGTGCGAAGGAAAATAAACAGATAGGTGTAAAAGCAGGTGCATTAAAAGAGCAGGTTTTATACTTGATGATGGTACATGAAGAATGTTTACAGGCTAGTATGGATGAAATTAAAAAAAGATATCCTGATTTTAATACCTACCTGTTTAAAGAGTATGGTATTGATCAGGATAAACTAGAGTTTTTAAGAAAACGTTATTTATATTGAGTTATTCGGGAAATACTTTTTGAATAAAATCTTTATATTTCTTATAGATACGATCATTGATATACAGGCAGATGGAGATTCCTTCCTCTTCCTGTTTTTCTTTTAGAATATGGGCATGTTCTTTTAAATAAGAATAGATGTTATATTGTGTATAAGGCAGAAACATTTCTACTTTTTTCTCAGGGAATAAGGTTTCTGTAATTTTTTGAATCAGGTAATCAACTTCTTTATCATCTTTTGCGCATAGATACAAATGATGATTCTGTATTTGCGGGTGTGTATACGAAGTTTTATCGCATTTGTTGTAGATAATAAGCATTGGAATATCAGCAGCACCAATTTGACGCAAAGTATCCATGGTAATGTCGATATGCTGATTGTGCTGTTTGCTGGAAGCATCCACTACCTGTAACAGCAAATCTGCATAGCGGACTTCTTCTAATGTGGAATGAAAGGCTTTGATCAATTCATGTGGCAAATGGGATATAAAGCCAACCGTATCACTTAGTAAAAAAGAATGTCCGTGAGGAAGCTGGATTTGACGAATAGAGGTATCCAATGTCGCAAACAGCATGTCTTTCTCTAATACCTTTTTTTCTTCTTTTCCTTTGCAGTGTGTAAGAACACGATTTAAAATCGTAGATTTTCCTGCATTTGTATATCCTACAAGAGCAACTAAAGGAAGTGCATTTTTCTCTCTTGCCTTGCGCTGTGTTTTTCGCTGTGTCGCAAGTTTTTTTAATTCTCTGTCCACTTCACTGATACGCGATTTAATTCTTCTTCGATCCAGTTCCAATTGCTTTTCTCCAGAACCTTTGTTGAAGCCGCTGCCTCCCTGTCTTGATAGCTGGGTATTAGAACCAATTAATCTAGGCAGCATCTTTTTTAGCTGTGCACTTTCAATTTGCAGTTTGGCAGCAGGGGATTTGGCACGTCTTGAAAATATCGCAAGAATCAATTCACTTCGATCCATGACAGGTACATGAAAGAGTGCTTCCAGATTGCGTATTTGTAAAGGTGTTAAGTCCTGATGAAAAATAATATATGATATATCGCTATCCTGTAAGGCTTCCTGTATTTCAAGACATTTTCCACTGCCGATATAGGTTTTTAATGTAATGGACTTTAAAAGCTGTGAGAAGATAGCTTCAATTTGAAAATCGCAGGCTTTTACAAGCTCTAGAAACTCTAGTTCTTCCTCTTCTTTTTTCTCTGTATCCGCAAAAACAACAAAAACTTTTTCCATTATTTATTCTCCTGATGCATGGTATATAACAAGCATTTTTTAGTATAACACAAATAAAATAAAGAATTACAGAAAATATTATTGACCAAATGGTCAATAAAGCATACAATGAAATAGACCAGTTGGTCAATAATTTAGAAGGTGGCTTATTTGGAAAGAAAAGAACAAACAAAGCGAATGAAAGAAAAGATTATTGAAAGTGCGATTTATGAGTTTAATGAACATGGATATGAAGAAGCATCGCTAAATCATGTTTGTAAGATAGGGAATATCTCGAAAGGGATTATTTATCATTATTTCAAAGATAAAGATGAATTATATCTATCTTGTGTAAAGGTATGTTACGATACGCTTCTGCAATACTATACAGATTATGTAAATACGCTGAAAAACGATATGGATATCAAAGGATTGATGGAAGTTCGAATGCAGTTTTTTAAAGAACATCCCAAGTTAAGAGGATTGTTTTTTCATTCAATTCTTCATACTCCCAATCATTTGCTTGAAAAAGTAAATGAAGTAAAAAAAGATTTGAATGCATTTAATGCGAAGGTATATTGGGAATACTTAAAACATCTGGAATTAAGAGTTTCCAAGGAGGATGCGCTTATGTATCTGGATGTTTGTCAGAGTGCATATAATGAGTATTTCAGAAAACATTCATCAAACTGTGATGATTTAGAAAACATTATAGAACAGCATGAAAGCATGATTCCGCAATGGATTGATTTCATGCTTTATGGAATAGCAAAGGAGAGATAGTGTATGATAGTGTCTTTATTACGGCTGTTGATTGCTATTGTTGTGGCGGTATTTGTTGGAAAACTTGTTTCTAAAGTAAAGCTTCCTTCTATTTTAGGATGGCTGATTGCAGGTATGCTTTTAGGTCCACATGCATTCGCATTGGTGAATCAGGATATTTTAGATGCGGCATGGTATGAGAACAGTGTCCATATTTTGGAATGTGGTGTAGGTTTGATGATTGGTACAGAACTTGTATGGAATAAGATAAAAAAATCAGGAAAATCAATTATCATTACAACTTTAACACAGTCTCTTGGTACTTTCTTGTTTGTATCTTTCGTGTTTGGTGTTGTCTTTTATATGTCTGATATTCCTTTCTATCTTGCTTTTGTCTTTGGTGGAATTGCTTTGGCTACAGCACCTGCCCCAGCTTTATCCATTGTGCGTGAATTTAAAACGGAAGGACCAGTAACAAATACGCTGATACCAATGGCTGCCCTGGACGATATTGTTGGCTGCATTGTATTCTTTACAACGATTGCCATTGTTGCGGGAAATTTATCTGCAGGAGATCTTCCAGCTTACATGATTGCGCTGGTTGTTATTTTACCTTTGGTGATTGGTGTTGTAGTTGGTTTGCTGGCAGGAATCGTATTAAAGAAAGAGAAAGATACAAAGGCAACCTTGATAACTTTGCTTATTATGATTCTTGTGGCATCTGCGGTTGGCTTTATCTTTAATAATTATGTTCTTCCAAAGCCAATTCTGAATTTCATGCTGATTGGTATGGCATTCTCTGCAACATTTGCAAATATGGTTTCCGAGAAACGCTTGGAACAAATTATGCATGGTTTTAATCCTGTTTTGGGTGTGGCAATGATTGTTGTCATCTTAAATCTTGGAGCGCCGTTAGACTATCATTTGATTGCAGGAGCAGGATTGTTTACCGCAATTTATATTATCGCAAGAGCTTGTGGGAAATATTTTGGTGCCTATTTTGGCTCTTCTATTACCAAGGCACCAGTAACCGTAAAAAAATATTTGGGATTTACATTGTTGCCGCATTCCGGAGTTTCTTTAGTGTTTACAGGAATTGCAGTTTCTGTTTTGGCAGCACCTGCCCCAGAATGTGCACAAATCGTACAGGGAACGATTGCGGCAGCAGCTGTCATTAATGAAATTATTGCGGTCATCATGGCGAAAAAAGGATTTGAATGGTCTGGGGAAATGCAGGGAGGAGAAATTGTTTCTGTTTCCGATACTGCCTATCCTGTGATTACAATTTCTCGACAACATGGCAGTGGAGGAAGACAAGTTGCCAGAAAACTTGCACAATCTTTAAATATTGAGTTTTATGATCATGAAATTATTGAAATGGCAGCATCATCAAGTGATATCGATAAAGAATTATTTGATCATGGAGACAATGAGGGATATGGCAGCTTGCAGTATGATTTAAGCAGTGGTGTTCAAAACTTCTCTTTAAATGATAAAATCTTTCTGCATCAGGCAAATGTGATACGAAATCTTGTGAAGAAAGGACCTTGTGTAATTGTTGGACGATGTGCTGACTTTGTGTTAAAGGGAAGAAAAAATGTAATCAAGGTCTTTATTTACGCCGATCTTGATGAGCGAAAACAGCGTATAGAACATGTGTATAAAGAAGCAAAAGGAAAAGCGTTGGATAAAATTGAGAAAACAGATAAACAGCGAGCTTCCTACTATGAACATTATACAGGTAAGAAATTTGGGGAAATGACAAATTATGATATGTGCTTAAATAGTTCTTTAATTGGTATAGATGGATGTGTAGATATCATCAAAACCTTATATATGGAAAAAACAAAATCATAGAAAATACTATAAAAAAAGTGCCATTTGGCACTTTTTAAATGTTTCTTAAGCTTTCTTTTCACTGAATTTTTTCAATAGCTGCAACCCATAAATAATAACTCCGCCAATGACAAACCATAGAATACTGAAAGTTTCAAAACTTAATGGATCTTTTGGCGTTTCTAATGTCATTGGTCCCATGATAATTGCATAGAAAGAACCAATCATCATACCGATAATCAAAAAAATCATAATAGGACGATGTTTATCCAATGCCCATTTGATGATGCGAACAACACTGGCAGCACCGGTTAAAATACCCAAAGCAAATACGATTAATATTGGTAAGTAAGCAAAATCAAAAGTAATTACACTTTTTACAGCACTGATAATAGGAACATATAATCCAAAAATCAAGAGTAAGGTAGAACCGCTGATACCTGGAAGTACCATGGCACTGATCGCAAACATTGCCGCAATAAATACATAGATAATCAAACCGATATTTAATACGGAAAGATTAATGGAAGTCCCTTGTCCACTCATAGGATTGAAATACGTAATTAGCGCAACAATCGCAACACCTGCAATACCTGCCGCAATTGTGGAAGGTTTAAAAATCATGCTTTTTTTCTCTTCCTTGATGACAAGAGGAATCGCAAATAGGATAAATCCCATAAACAAAGAGCTGATTTCATAAATTTTTGTATCAAAGATACTAGCCAGTACACTAACAGCACTCACAAATCCGATAACCCATCCAATACCAAGTTTCATCAGAAATATCAATGCTTCTTTCTTTTTCTGCATGTTTCCAGATATTAAATCATCGATGGAAGAAATAAATTTATCATAAAAACCAAGAAGAAATGCAACGGTTCCTCCAGATACACCGGGAACACTGTCCGCAAGTGCCATACAGAAACCACGAATAAGGTTCATGATCATATTCTTATACCGCCTTTCATAATAATCTTATTATACATAAAAAAAAGAATATGCCAATGCCTGATATGTTAAAAAACTGTAAATTTATGAAGAAAATTACATAGTATAAGAAGAAGGGGAGAGAAAATGGCAATAAAAATTTTTGTAGACCAGGGACATAATCCTGGAAATATCAATGCTGGGGCAAGTGCAAATGGATTAGTAGAAAGTGAAGTGACCTATTGGGCAGGTATTTATTTGGCAGGTTTTTTGCGCGTAGATCCGCGTTTTGAAGTTATGGTATCACGTCCCTATCCAGATACTGTATTAGGAAATGATACTCCAGGCAGTTTACGTGAAAGAGTAGAAATGGCGAATGAGTGGCCTGCGGACTATTTTATTAGCATACATGCAAATGCGAATGAAAATCCGCAAATCAATGGGAGTGAAGTCTATGTTTATGAAAGAGATAGTATTGCATATGATTTAGCACAAAAAGTTTTACGATCTATGGTAGAAGTGGCAGGGACAAAGGATAATCTTGTACGTGTTAATCCTTCTTTGTATGTGCTTAGAAGAACGCAAATGCCAGCGATTTTGGTGGAATTGGCATATCTTACCAATGTTGAAGATGCAGATAAATTAAAGTGCTGTCTGTATGGCTTTTCCTATGGAATTTATCTTGGAATATTAGATTATTTTGGTTTTCTATAGATGAAAAGTGCTATAATAAAACTAGATAAAACAGGAGGTATTCATCATGAAAGCGAAAGGAGAAAAAATATCCACCAATGCGAAACTTATTAAAAAGAATCAACAGACATTTGAGGATTTAGCTTCTGGAAAAGGTATTCCAATTCCTAAAGAATTATATGAACTTGTGTTTGAAACAAAGGATGGAACGATTTCTTTTACTGTAAGTGAATATGAATATCATGTAGTAAATGAAAAAGATGAAGCACAACTTACCTATATTCCTCATAAACATTATAATGAATTGATAAGCTTTGGTGATAAAATTAAAGAATTTACTATGTAAAACAGTTATGTCTATTTTCATGCACAAAAAAAGAGTCTTTATTTAAAGACTCTGATTTATTAAATGGCGCCTAAAACAGGACTCGAACCTGTGACCTGCCGGTTAACAGCCGGATGCT
>OGZY01000153.1_pt1 | contig 50290 bp, 44 predicted proteins | sample 1576911 | NCBI WGS metagenome assembly OGZY01 (sample SAMEA3541488, study PRJEB24748) | human gut metagenome | biome: human gut; feature: human-associated habitat; material: faeces | place: China | collected 2012 | reverse complement strand
AGGCGTACTGCAATACATATATGTTTTTAAGGTTATTTTTAAATATATAAAAAATATGAATTTTAGAATTTTCATTTTTAAAATTACATGATCTCAAAAATTTTAAGACTTAGAGAGTTAATTTTTTAATATCCAATAATTGCAATTCACCTCTTACCCTTGTTGAAATTTTTCACTGTACCTATAGTTTCAACTTCCTAAAAATTTTATCTCTCTAAATTAAATATTTCATATTTTCTCAAGTTATCTCTTATCTAATTTTTTGACATTTTTTAAAGTCTCTTATCTCTATCTTTAATACACTTATTCTATTCACACTTTATTTTTTTTACTTTCTTCAACAATAAAAAAAGTTTTAGAACTTCCAACTTAGAAAATCCTAAAACTTAATTTACTTTTTATTTTATTCTACTTACTTATTTTCCAGAAGAAAATCACTTTTCCCACCAGTCTTGCTTATGAGTTTAATTTCTCCTATAATCATATGCTTGTCTATAGCCTTGCACATATCATATATAGTAAGAGCTGCTATACTTACAGCTGTAAGAGCTTCCATTTCAACTCCTGTTTTCCCAGTAGTCTTTACAGATGCCTCTATCCAGATTCTGTCATCTGCCACCTCAAAATTTATATCTGCCCCTGTCAAAAGTATATTATGGCACATAGGTATCAAATCCCATGTTTTTTTAGCTCCGCATATACCTCCTACCTGTGCTACAGAAAGGACATCTCCCTTTTTTATTCTTCCTTCAGTTACAGCCTTGATTGTATCTGCTCCCATCTGAATATATCCTCTGGCTACAGCTTTTCTTTTTGTTTCATCTTTCTCACTGACATCAACCATTCTGGCTCTTCCATTTTCATTAAAATGTGTAAAATTCATTTTCATACCTCTTATTTTCCAAATGTACAGTTAGGATAATGGCATACTTCGCAGCTCTGACAAAGTCCTCCATTTCCATACATCATAATATCTCTAGTTGTAAGCTTTTCTTCACTTAATACCCTAGGAAGAACTAAATCAAATATAGTTCTCTTAGCAAACATTACACATCCAGGAAGTCCCATCACTGGTACATCTCCAAGATATGACAGCAGGAACATAGAACCTGGCAGAACAGGTGAACCATAACTTACCAGCTCTCCTCCCAGCTCTATTATTGCAGATGGCGTCACATCATCAGGATCTACAGACATTCCTCCTGTAAATATAAGCATTTCTGCTCCCATATCTAAAAGTTCCTGAGCCTTTCTCTTTATCATATCCTTACTATCCTGTGACAGTAATTGAGCTATTACCTCACAGTCAAACTCTTTAAGTTTATCAGTAACTATCTTTCCAAATTTATCCTCTATCCTTCCAAAGAAAACTTCATTTCCAGTAGTTACCATTCCCACCTTATATTTTCTATAACTATTTACATTTAATATGGGAGTCTGAATGATGCTCTCAGCTTTTTCCATTTTTTCTTTATCAATTACTAAAGGAATGACCCTTGCTCCTGCTACCAAGTCTCCTTTTTTTACAGGAATATTATCTGGGAGAGTAGCAAAAGATATCTCTCCAAGCATATTCAGCTCCAGAAGTTTTTCTGTATCTACTTTCAATACACCATCTTCTTGTGCATAAAAATTTATTTTTCCCTCTTTTATCTCATCAGCCAGTCTGATATTTTTACCTTTTCCAAGCTTTCCAAGTACAAGGGCAGCATCATTTTCATGTATCCCCTTATCTCCAAGTTCAAAGACATATATATGATCTTTCCCAAGCCTCAATAGCTTTTCTACATCTTCCTCTTTTATTATATGCCCTTTTTTAAAAGCTCTTCCTTTTACTTCTCCAGGGATTATCTCTGTAATATCATGCTGTAATACATGCCCTACTGCATTTACAGTTTCTATCTTTTTCATTATTTCTCTGCTCCTTTAAAAAAATAGTTATAAAGACACATTATACAAAAACTTATTACAAGTACTATTACCAATAGTACATTGGCTGTTCTGTTATCTCCACGTTCTACTGCTGAATATATGGCAATAGACATAGTTTGTGTCTTACCAGGGATATTTCCTGCCAGCATAAGAGTAGCTCCAAACTCCCCTAATGCTCTTCCAAAAGACAGCACTATCCCTGCAAGTATATTTCTTCTTATCAATGGAAGGATTACCAGACGAAGTATCTGAAAATCAGAAGCTCCCATTTCTTTTCCAGCCTCTCTATAGGTATAGTCCAATGAAGAGAACCCAGCTTTTATACAATTATACATAAGGGGCAGCGACACTACAAATGCAGTGATTATCCCTGCCCACCATGAAAAAATTACCTGAATATTGAAAAACTCATACAGATACGAGCCTATTATCCCTCTTTTTCCTAAAAATATAATAAGGATATACCCCAAAACTGTAGGAGATATGAAAAGAGAAAGATTTATAAGCATTTCAACTATGCTCCTAAGCTTTTTGCTTCTATTTTCCATGCCCCACACTAAAAGCACCGCTGCTATTAGTGTCAGTGCAGTAGATATAGAAGCTATTTTTAAAGTAAGGAACACAGCATTTATATCAAGTTTACTGTTCATTTATAACTTTAAACCCAAATTTTTCAAAAATATCAATTGAATCTTTATTAGTAAGGAATTTATAGAAATCTTTTACTTCATCTCTCTCTTTATCTTTTAATATACCACAGCTGTATATGATAGGTGTATGAAGTGTATTTGGTACTTCATAAACTATCTCAGCATTTTTCATAACTCTGCTGTCTGTCTTGTAAATCATAGCATAATCAACTTCGTATAGGTCTACATACTGCATAGCACTTCTTACATCTTTAGAAAGTACAAAATTTTCCTGCATTCTATCCCACAGCCCTGCATTTTCAAGTACCTGTTTTGCATATCTTCCTGCTGGAACTATATCCGGATCTCCTATTGCTACTTTATGATCAAGCATTTCAGACAGATCATCTATTTTCTTTCTTCCTGCTACTACCATAGTATTTTCAAGTATATCTTTAGAGAATTTTTCTGATACCAGATTTTGCTTTTTCAAATCCTCCAAATCTTTTTTAGATGCAAAAAATACAAAATCTACAGGAGCTCCTCCTTCAATTTGTTTTTTAAGAGCACCTGAAGCACCAAAGTTTATATTTACTGTTATGTTCTTATTTTCTTTTTGATAATTTTCAGCTATTTGAGATAATACTTCATTTAAACTTGCTGCTGCACTTATAGTTATCTCTTTTTTCTCTGTCTTTCCACATGCTGCCAATAAAAAAATTGAAACTACTGCTACCATTGTTGTAAAAATCTTTTTCATCTAATCACCTCATTATTTTATCTTAGAACATTCTATCAGATTTAACATTTTATATCAAGAGTTCTAATTCTTATTTTCCAATTTTAAGAATTTTTCAAATAGTTTTTCATTCTTTTCCTAAGAAATATATGATATAATAAAAAAAATTGTTATGGAGGCATAAATATATGTTTAGAACTGCTATTGTGTGTATGAGTGATAAAGGTGCCAGAGGAGAAAGGGAAGATCTTTCTACTAAAGTAATAGAAAAAATTGTTACTGAAAAGGGTTATAAAATAGTAAAAAAAATACTTATTCCAGATGAATATGAGCTTATTAAAGAAACATTGAAAAATATATGTGATAATAATGAAGCTGATTTGATACTCACTACTGGAGGAACAGGATTTGCTAAAAGAGATGTAACTCCTGAAGCAACATTGGAAATAGTGGACAAGATAGTTCCCGGTATCCCAGAAGCTATAAGGGCTTATTCTATGAGTATAACAAAAAGAGCTATGCTTTCCAGAGCAGCAGCAGGTATAAGAAAATCTACCCTTATTATAAATATGCCTGGAAGTCCAAAAGCTGTTGATGAATCACTGTCTTTTATTATAGATTCTCTCTCTCATGGCTTGGAAATTTTAGTGGGAAGTGCCTCTGACTGTGCAAGATAGTTATATTTAGAATATAAAAATGGGTGCTCTGAGATACAGCAATAGTACTGTTGTACTCTCCATGAGACACCCATTTATTTAATTGGGAGAAGTTGATTAAAACTTTTAAGTAAATTTTAGAAATTTAGAAATCAGAAAGATTTATGTGTCTTTTCTAATAAAAAATTTCAAGAGTTATATTTCTATTTATAAATTATCTAAATTATCTTTCTTCGCTTCTTTCTCTTGCATAGCTATGTGCATATTCATATTTATCTTCTGTTTGTTGAGTTTTTTCATCATTTAAGATTCCTATTTTCTCTGTTTTTTCCTGTGCACTTACTTCAATTCTATCCATTTCTAAAGGTTTTCCATCGCCTTGTTCTGCATATATAACTCCATTTGATAAAGCCATTACCATTAATGTTGATAAAATTATTGTTGTTTTTTTCATTTTATTGCCTCCTGTTATCAGTTATTGTTAGTATTATATAAGTTGTTCCTTTATATAATTAATTATAAACCTTTAAGTTGGTTTAAGGTCAAGCTTTTTTAAAAATTTTTTTATTAAATAATATAGTAAATTTTATCTAAATTTGTTATTATTAAATATAAATATAATAATTTTTTAATTATTAATTTTATATTAATTTTGTACTTAAATTTATTTAAGGAGGAAATATGCAGAAATATTTTTTAGTTGGAGAAATTTCTAAAATTCTTAAAATTCCACGCTCTACACTAAGGTATTATGACAGAGAAGGTATCATTTCTCCTAAATTCAGAAAAGAGAATAATTACAGATGCTATTCCAGAGCCCAGATAATAACAATAAAAAAAATCAACACAATGAGAAAATTAGGGCTTACTCTTGAAGAAATCAAAATCTTTTTCAGTGAAAAAACAGATGACAGGAGCAAAGAAATTGAAAAGGATAAAGAACTTATAGCAAATGTTTTAGAAAGAATAAATGATGATATAGAAAAACTGAAAATGGTAAAAAAGGATCTGGAGGAACACCTCAAAAGAATGGAAATAACTTCAAAAATGCCTATTGGAATTCCTTTTATAGAAGAAATTAAAAATGTAAGTGGAATAAAAATATATGAAAAAGAAAATCGTAAAACTATGGCTTTTCCTAATCAAAAAACATTAGATCTGTTTGATAAATACTATGGACAAATTTTATTTTATATAACTAAAAAGAAATTGCAGGAAATTGCTGATGTGAATATTCTAGGTTCAGGGTATATTGTTATTAAAGGTGATAAAAAAGTTGAAGAGTTAATTTTAACCAAAGGAAAGTATGCCTCTATAATATTGAAAGGAAATCATTTTGAAAATAAAGTTTCCACTAAAATGTTAATAGAATGGATAGAAAAAAATAATTTCAAACGGGTAAACGATGAAGTTAATATTATAATTGAACCAGGGAATTTAAGCATAAAAAAAAGAGCAGATCTGCTCTATAAGGTAAGCATATTGATTAATGAATAATTACAGTGAACCGTTCATCACTTAAAATTACTTTATAATTTTTGAAGTGGGAACTTCTTGCTTATCATATTAAAAAACACCACTAAGAAATAATTATCAAACTTTTCATAATATCAAATTTTAGTTAATTTTATTAAATAATATTTTTCCAGTAATTAAGCAGTTAGAATATCTAGCTGCTTTAATTACTTAGATATAACAGTGAAGTTGTGTGATTCATTATGTTTTCTAATTTTAAAAATTTTAAATTAGAAAGATTTATATGTCTTCTCTATCAAAAAAATTCTAAAATTATGTCTTCACTTGTATTTCATCCTTATTTAAACAATCTTCATTTATTTTATAGTTTATTATAATATTAATTAAAAACTGCCAGCATTGGATTAGCATATAAAAGAAGAAGAGCAATTACCAGAGCAAATATTCCTGTTGATTCGGCAACTGCCTGCCCTAATATCATTGTAGTTATAATACTTCCTTTTTGCTCAGGAATTTTTACAACTGATTCTACTGCTTTACCTGCTGTATATCCCTCTCCTATTCCTGCTCCTATTCCTCCTATCATAGCACATCCTGCATCAATAGCTGAAGCTCCCATTACTATTGCTTTTAGTGTAGTTACATTCAGACTCAACAAAAAATGCATAAATTTACCTGTACTAGCTATATCCATTTCATCCTCCTTAGTTAATTAGTGATAATTAAATAATAGGTAGAAGTCAATGAATCTTCGTTGTAAGTATTCCTTTCCTTTCTTATCTCACAATTTTTATGAAATATCCAAAAGAGTCAATCTGTAAAAGTTTGGAGGAATCCTTGGCCTTATCTATATTTTTTTAATATTATATTTTTATTACAACTATCTTAAAAATATATTTTTCTCTATTTAAATTATACTCTTCAAAATTGAAAAATCAATGCTTTTTTTCTTCTTATATTTTTTTATGTCTTTAAAGATATGAATAAAGATATTTTATAATTTCAAATTTTTTTCCTCTATCCACTTTTTTAAATAAAAACAATATAATTTTAGAACCTTAAAAATTAGAAAAATTTCTTATTAATTTTCTTCATAAAATTATAGGAGAATAGATAAAATATTACAACAATTTTCAATATTACTTTTGGATATTATAAGAGTTTAAACTAGTTGATTAATTAATAAAAGCTGGCTAAAAATATAAGGTAGATTTTAAAATCCCTATACTTTTCAGTCAGCTTTCTATTTTCATTTTTCTATTTAGATATAAGTCCTTTAACACCACCTGATATTAAAAGCGTCACATCTTTTAATACTTTCGGCATTGAGAATACCCCTGAATAAGCTATATATCTTGGTTCCCATTCAGGATAAAATTTATTTTTAAAGAGTTTAAGTCCTTGAAAATTATAGAAACTCTCTCCATTTTTGAATACAAAAAGCCCTATTTTATTCCAGACAGGAGCTATCTCCCTATTTTCCATACCAGAAAGAGGAGCCATTCCAAGACTGAATCTCTCATATCCCTCATCTTTTGCCCAGAGTATTATGTAAATGAAAAGATACTCCATAGTTCCACTGATACACGATTTCAAATATCTCATAAGATCAACAGCTGCTTCTTTTTTAGAATCAGTAACCATTATATTTGCAAAGGCTATTATTTCATCATCTTTTTTCAGTACAGCTATTGGGAAGTTATTCAGATATTCTTCATCAAAATATCCCAGAGAAAAACCTTTCTCTTTGGCTTTTTTACTTTCCAGCCATTCATCAGATATTTCCTTCAATCTTTTCATATATTTTATACCTTCACCCTTTGGAATAACTTCAAAGGTCATATTTTCTTTATTGAGCTTATTGTATGTGTACCTTATATTCTTTCTTTGAGGTATATTCAATGTAAATTCTTTAAGATCAATTACTCCCTCTTCTCCTATTTTTAAAAAGTTCAGCCCAACATCAAGATAGTAATCAAGATAATCCTTAGACACTTCATAAAATACAGGCTGCTTGCTATTTTTTCTGCATAACTCATAAAATTTCCAGATAGAATCTCCAGCTTTTTCAGGTTTTCCAACTGGATCTCCCATAGCTATATAGCTTTTACCACTTTTTCCATACATTACAAAGCTTTCCTCTTCATCTTCCAATACAATTTTTTTATCATTTAACAGCACTAGATTTCCCTCAGGGTTATCTGAAAAAGAAAGACATTTTTTTACTTTTTCACTCACTTCTCTGCTGTCTGTTTCTACTATTTCATTTACAGGAGCAAAAAGCTTCCATACACCAAACACAATAAGAGTGGCAGATATACCAAGGGTCGTTCTTAAAAATCTTGGGAACTCCTTGTTAAAAGGTACTTTCCACCATATTTGATCCATGTAGTCTGATTTGCTGTAGGCAAAAAATCCTAAGTATAGGCTTGATATAACAACCAGAAATATCATTACCATCCAGTTAAGAGTAAATTTCTCATCTATAATAGAAGTTTTTCTATAGAAATACTTTTTCAATGGAATTATTATAGCCAGTATAACTCCCAAGAAAAAGGCTTCCTCATAGTCCAGTCCCTTTAGCAATGAAAGGGCTATTCCTGCTCCAAGAAACACTATTGTCATATAATATGCCCCATTGAGCCGCTTTTTTATTCCGTAGGCAAGTATAAGAAGGACTGCTCCTGTTATACTTCCAAGAAAATGCGATACTTTAATAGTAAATACAGGAAGTACATCTTTCAATATCTTGACTCTGTAAATAAGAGGTGGCATACTTCCAGATACTATAAGAACTATTCCAGCTGCAAATATCAATATAGATATAAGAAGCGGTATCAAAGAAATTACCATTTTTCCAAGTACAATAGATATATTTTTTACTTCTCCCCTTTTCAGCATCACTCTATAGATGCAGTAAGACACCAAAGCTATTCCAAAGGGAGCTATATAATAAAGAAGTCTGAATATTATCAAAGCTGCCACTATTGTTGATGAAGGATAATATTTCCCCATCAAAGTAAGGAATACATAATCAAAAGCACCAATTCCACCTGGCAGATTACTCAGTACCCCTATGATCTGTGCACTGAGGAATATTGGAAAAAATTTCATAAATGTAAGTGTATCGCTATGTGGAAGAAATATATATATAAGTCCTGATACCATTATCCAGTCTAAAAGAGATATAAGTATTTGGAATACAGATATTTCAATGCTTTTCTTTTTTGAAAATACTTTATGAGATGAGTATGATATTGCTATTATCAAAAGAATTATTCCCACTTCTCTTGTTGTTCCAAAATAAAAATTAAATCTGCTCAGATCCACTGGTTCAAATGTAAGAAATAATCCTCCTACCCACAAAAGTCCTACCCAAAAACTTACATAGCAGAATTTTATTACTTTTATAATGCTTTTGTAGGGAACATTCCACAAAGAATATAAGTTTATTCTCAACCCCGATCCCGTCAAGCCTGAAAGTCCAATGGAATTAGCAAAAGCGTAGCTTATAAATGAAGTAAATATTATTTTTAAATTAGAAAGCTTTAATTTTTCATTTTTAAATGCCAGTACATCATACATAGTAAGAAGAAAATAATCTACTATTACTATCCCCACTCCAAGTATTACATATCCAGTATTTATAGCCCTTAAAGATTCCCTTATATCTTTTATGCTGTATATTTTCATCTCTTTATGGATAAAATATATTACTACACAGAATATTCCTATCTCCAGTAAATATTTAAGTTTATCATATCTGCTTTTATTATACATATTTTCTCCTCCTAGTCTTTATACCTATTATAGGTATTAGAAAAAAACTATATTATCCTTTTTATACTGAAAAAAGCCTAGAATTAGCTTTGATTTTTCAATATGCTTTAAGAAAAAAAGCTGCCTTTAAATCAAGACAGCTGCTTTTAATCTCCATCCAGTAAAAAGCAGAGTGCAATCTGCTGTTTCTAGAACTTTATTTTTACATATTTTTTAATATCTTTTTTATCAAATTTGAATATAGGCATACCACTTGAATATGGAGCTATCTCATAGTGTGGATAAAGAAATACTACATTATCTCCATCAAAATACATAACTGTATTTTTTACATTTGATTCAGCATTATCAAAGAACAATACCTCTTTTCCATCAGTATTTAAAGCCTTTCTGCTTCCATTATTTTCTCTGCTTGCAGTTATTATATCATTCATTCTCATATTGAAATAATCTTCTGCATTTTCATCAAATATCATATCGTAATTAAGAAGAGAATAATCCTTTTTGTTTATATTGTATGACTCTATACTTGTAATACCATGGGCTCCCCCTTGATATATGTATGTTGTTACAACTATTGAAAGAATATTGAAATTATTTTCTTTTATCTCATAACTCATTTTAGCTTCCACTGGAGCTTCTTTTGTTCCAGCATCTGCTGATCCCATAATATTTTCTATAAGTATTCTTGCACTTTCTTGAAGAGAAAGATTAAGGTAGGAAATATCTTCGTTTTCAACACCTTTTATCTGCGGTATTACTATATCATAGTTATACTTCTCCATACTTTCTTTATACTCAAGTTTTTCTATATTAGAATTCTCTTTTGCTGTATTCTTTCCGCTTTCACATGATGCAAAAATAAAAACAAGCAGCAGTAATCCGAGAAAACTCTTTATCTTTTTCATAAATCTACACTCCCATACTTTTCAAAATAATAATATAATACATTTTATCACAAGCTCAACTCATTGTAAATACAAAGTGAAAAAATGCCATTGTTCCCTTTGAAATAAAATCAATGACATTCTTACCTAAACAGCTCATAAATATGGAAATTTCTATAAATCTCATTTATGAAAATACTTTGTGAACTTCTTTAGAATCTATACCCTGCCCCTAAACTTGTTCTGATATCTCTAGTATTTTCTGACACTCTTCCTTCCAGTTCTCCATAGATGCTCGCTCCATTTTCAAAGATCTTTTCTCCTTTTATCTTTACAACTAAATAATCTCTATCTTCTTCATGTCCTTTTACTTTAAATTTACTGCTTCCATTTCCTGCAAAAGATACTCGCATATCTGGGTCATTTCCTGTAAGTATTCTTTCATACCCAAGTGCTATTGTTCCTCTTCCTGTTTTGAAGTCCTTTATTTTTTCTATTCCTAGACCTGCTGTTGTATAGATATTTTTAGACTTTTCAAATCTTTGAGAATATATTCCTGCTCCCTTTTCTTTGAAATCTTCATTTTCATATCTGATGATATTTACCTCTCCATATGGATATAAATTATTATCAAGAGCATATCTTAATTTTACACCTGCTTCAAATGTCCAGCTGTCATATTTTCCTTTTGCTTTCCTATCTAGTACAGATAGAGTTCTTTCACTTTCGTTTCTTTGGAATCCTAAACCTAGATAACTATTTACACTTACTTTATTCTTTTCATAATTTCCATATAGCCCTGTTCTAAAGTCTTTTATCTCACCTTTGTCATTTCCTGACTTGATATCATTCTCTCCATAAGCTAGATAATATCCACCTTTGTAATTACTGTTAAGTTGAAAATCATTTCCAAGTATGAATCCCTTCATATCTATATCAATAGCACTCATTCCTCTGTTGCTGTCTATATCTTTCCAACCATTCAATACCTTTACCCACATATTTTTATCCAGTGATATTACTGAATTTTCTACTTTATCAAGTAACATATCACTATCAGACAATCTTGAATATATTGAGCTATTTATTCTTGTATTCAAAGGAAGATTATGCACCATGTCTGCTTGAAGTCCCCCATATGTTTCCTGAAAAGCTCTCAAGGCTGTTACTTCATCTTTGATATTGTATAGAATGTAAAGTTCTTCTTGTTCAGATTTTCCTGAAAGAGCTGAATACATATTTTCCAGTAATCTTGATGATGTTCTTTGACTGCTGTTCATACTAGATAGAGAATCTAATCCTGCTGTCTTGTTTACTAATAGATCATATTTTGTAATTGAATCTTTAGTTAAAGAATTCCCTTGCTCTACATCATACCCTAAGAATAAAGAAAGTTTTCCTGTTAAATTTTCTACATCTCCTTTCTCAGTTCCAGATACTAAAAATCCACTGTATGTATGTTCTGGAATAGCTATCCCATTTATCTCTATTGTTGTTCCTGCTATATTTTCTATACTTCCTACTGACAAGGTACAATTTTCTTTTCCATCTACATTTACTACTATACTTCCTGTTGAATTAAATTTTCCTTTTATTGTAAGAATATCTGTACTTCCCCAGCTTCCAGCTTGAACTTTTCCATAGTTGTATAAATCTCCAGTAATAGTTCCTTTCCCTGCAATAATTCCAGTACCCATTTCATCATTAAGACTGTAAGCATCACCAGCTACTGAACCGTCTATCTGTAGAGTTCCTCCTCCTGCTATACTTGCTCCTTTATATGTATTATTCCCTGCAAGAGAAAGTATTCCTGCTCCCTCTTTCAGCAATCCAACTGAAAGTCCTGCCAATCTGCTTTCTTCTACTCTTTTATTGTATTCATCTATATATTCTTTTCCATTTGATAAGAGAATATCATTATCAGAAGATGTTACTATTTTTCCACTCTCACTGTCATATCTATATTCATTAGAAAGATAAAACTTAAACATTTTATCAAAGTATTCTTTTTCTTCATCTGTTAAATTTATATTTTTAGTTATATATTCATTTAACTTTCCTTTTTCTTCATCAGAAAATTTATTTATATTAGTTACTCCCTCTAAATTTTCTTTTGCTGTCATATACCCAGCTTTTGTTTCAGATATATCATTACTCCATGTTGAATCAAAGCCCATTGTATTTATTGAATAAAGTGCTTGTTCTTTTCCAGCTAGATAACTTTTTACTCTATTATTTGATGAACTTATATCTCCCTTTTCTAATCTTCTGGCATTAAGCGTTCCCAATCCCTTTACTGTCTTTCCTGCATCTAATACTCCCTGTCCATATACTATTTCATATGGTACATTTTCGTAGATATGAGTTAAATTTCCTTCCATATAAGTTTTTACAAAATTTTCTTTATTTCCATTTTCCTCCCATCCCAAATAAAACATTCGCAGCATCTCTTCATTTGCCTCATAATATTTCTCTATATCTTCTTTTAATTTATTTTTAGAATCTGGTTTCCCAGTAAAATATATCATATTTAAAACAGGAGGTTTATTTTCATCTTCCTGCATTGTTACTACAAATTTTTGAGATTCATCAATAACTTTGTTTGTTGTAGACAGCAATACATCTCCTATCTGCTTTCCTGTCATATATGGAAAGGCTTCCTGCACTAATCCACCTACTCCTGTTACCATTGGAGCTGCTTGAGAAGTTCCAGCCATTGGAATATATTCTTGAGAATTAGCAGCATCTGCTGAATTTATCATTACTCCTGGTGCTGATATACCATTTTCCTCATTATATTTATTTAAATCTGAAAATACTGCTAGAAATCCCAGTTTATCTTTTCCTGAATATGTATCTAATGCTGTTACTCCTATTATATTATTTTTTACTTCTTTATCTAGATATGATAATAAAGGAATCAGAGATGGAGTAATATGTCCTGCATTCATATTGCAAAAAATCAATAGTTTATTATATGATCTCATACTTTCTTTTAAAATATTAGTCACATCTGAATATTCCTCATCTGTATATTTTAAAAGTCCTTTTCTTCCTTGATAGTTTTCATTAATATTATGAACTTCATCAATATATACTATTACATTTCCCCAACTATTATTAACTATTTTTATATCTTCTCTTGTATTAAAATAATTATATGCTTTTACCAGACCTTCACTAGTAGAAAAAGTCCCTGATGCAAAATTACTGTTAAATGCTGTTCCATGCATTCCATATCCATCTTTTGAAGCTGACATTATTCCTGCTACATGAGAACCATGAAAATTTTCTATCCAATCTATATCTTTAGGCACTTCCCCTATTACATATGAATTATCTTTATTCAAAAATTCTCTATGAGATAGATTCACATATTGATCTACTATCCCTAAAGTAACTCCTTTTCCTGTATATCCCTGTGCATAAGCCTCTGCTGCATTTATTGTATCCAATGGGCTATTACCTTTTCCACTGCCCATATAGTAGTATTCCTCTGTTCTAAATTCCTCTGCTTTCTTTTTTATCTCTTCTTCTGTCATTGTAAAAGATACTGTCCCTGATATTAGAAACATTATCACTGTACTTAATGTCATCTTTACTTTTTTTTAAAACATTCCTTTTATATATTTATATTCTTTCATATCTAACCCTCCCCAGATTATTTTATTCTATATTCCTTGATTTTTTTATAAATATAGTATAGTACATTAATTTTAAAAATGAAAATTTTTTTAATTTTTATTATATTTTTATTTGAATTTAATATTTTTCTTCTACTTTACTAACATTTTTTATACTTTTATTTTTTCTTTGATTAGTTGAAAAAATTATCTGAAAAAGTTCTTTTAGCTATATTTTTATTTTTAAAAAAATGAATTCCATATTTTTTCCAGTATATAATTTAAATACATAAAATTTCTTTTTTTGGAAGGAGGTAGATAAAATTGAGATACCATATTTAGTAATTGTTTTTTTCAATGTTTACCATTATAATATAATAAAAATGAAAAGGAGAGATTTCTTTATGTTTAAAAAACTATTTATGATACTGCTAAGCTGTACAGTGCTGTTTACAGCATGTTCAGATGGCAAAGAACAAACTGCTTCAAAACCTGTAAAAGAAAAATTAATAATTGCTCAAGACGGAGAGCCTAAATCACTAGATGTACATCAGGGAAATGATGGTTTCTCATTGAGAGCCAATAAGCTTATCTATTCAAGACTGGTAGAGTCAGATGGAGATATGAATATACTTCCTGGACTGGCTGAATCATGGGAGCAGATAGATGACAGAACTATGCAGTTTAAGTTGAGAAAAGGAGTAAAATTCCACAATGGATATGATTTTACTGCTGAAGATGTCAAATTCTCATTTGAAAGAATGGCAAACTCACCTAGAATAGCCTTTGTACTTCCTCCTATTGAAAAAGTAGAGGTAGTAGATGACTACACTGTAAATATTGTTACAAAGACACCTTTTGGTCCATTACTTGCACATCTTTCTCACCCTGCACTAGGTATTGTGAGCAAAAAATTATTAACTGAAGATGAGCAAAGCTTTAAAGATCACCCTATTGGTACTGGAAGCTACAAATTTAAAGAATGGGTACCTGGTGACAGCCTTACTCTTGAAAAGAATGAAGATTACTTTGATAAAAAGAATGGACTTAAATACATAGTATTCAAAAATATTGTAGAAGCTTCAAACAGAACTATCGGACTGGAAACTGGAGAAATTGATATCTCTATATCTGTAAGTTCAGTAGATGAAAATACTATAAAGAACAATCCTAAATTACAGCTTATAACAAAACCTTCAATCTCTTACTCATATGTTGGAATGAATACTCAAAAAACTCCATTGAATGATGTAAGAGTAAGAAAAGCTATAAACTATGCTGTAGATAAACAAGCTATCGTTGATGTTATCCTTAATGGAAGCGGTAAAATAGCTACTTCACCTATAGCACCAGGGGTATTCGGATTTACTGATAAAACTAAAAATTATGAGTATAATGTAGAAAAAGCTCGTGAACTGATGAAAGAAGCTGGATATGAAAATGGATTCAAAACAAGCATCCTTGTATTTGGAGGAGAGGCTAATACACAGACTGCTGAAATACTTCAAGCTTATCTGAAAGAAATTGGCATTGATTTAAGAATAGATGTAGTAGAAGTAAGTGCTTACTGGGATGCTACTGAAAAAGGAAGACATGACCTTTTCTTAGGTTCATGGGGAGTAGTAACAGGAGATGCTGACTATGGACTTTATGCAATGTATCATTCATCTGCAAAAGGTGGAGCTGGTAACAGAGATTTCTATGAAAATCCTAAAGTTGATGAGCTTTTAGATAAAGCTAAAATGACTACTGACCCAGAAGAAAGAAAGAAACTTTACGAAGAAATTCAATTATTAATAGTGGATGATGCTCCTGATATTATGCTTTACAACAGAATATTAGCTGTTGGAGCTCAGAAAAATATAAAAGGATTAAATATCCATCCAGTTACTCTTCATGACTTCAGCACTGTCTATATTGAAGACTAATCTGCAAATTTGGAGGAAACATATGTTAGATGATAATGTAAAAACTCAGAAAATGGTGGAAATAGCCAAAATGTATTATGAAGAAGACCTTACTCAAAATGAGATAGCCAAGAGACTAGGGGTATCTCGTCCTCTTGTGAGCAAGATGCTTGCTGATGCAAAGGAAGCAGGTATAGTTACTATTCAGATAAATTCTCCATTTGTAAGCAATGATTTTCTTATGGAAGAGATCAAGAAAAAATACAATATTGAAGGGGGAATGGTTATTCCTCAAGCTGATACAGATTATCTTACTGATCAGGTAATATTAAATAATGTAATATCATATATGAGTAATGATCTTAAAAAGTATAGAAAATTTGGACTTGGATGGGGAAAAAATATTGGTGATCTGGTTCAGAAGCTTGAAGTTTCAGAAAAAAAGATGGAGCTTGAAGGATATGTGTGCCCTTTAGTTGGTAATATCTCTATGCCTACTAAAGATTTTCATTCAAATGAGCTGGTAAGAATATTCTCACAGATGACTTTCCTAAAGCCTTATTATCTTTTTGCACCTGCTTTTCTAGCTACTGAGCAGGAAAAAAATCTATTTATCAACATTGAAAATTACAAGGATATAAAGAGATTATGGGAAAAACTGGATGTTGCCGTCCTCAGTATGGGAAACCATCCATCAGTTCCTGACCTTGCTACTGCTTCAAGATTTGGAGACAATCTCCAAAAAGGAAAAGCTATTGGAAATATACTCTCTTATTATTATGATATAAATGGTAAATTCATCACTGGAGAGAGTGATTTCTCTATTGAAATACCTTTAGATGACTTGAGAAAGATAGAGCATGTAATTGGACTATGTTCTTCAAAAACAAGTAAAGATGCCATTATAGGAGCTTTAAAAACTGGTATTATAACACATCTGGTAATAGATGAAAATACTGCCAAGGAAATACTGCAATAAAATCAATTACTTGAAATATAAAGAATTATTTCTACATATTTAAATTTATTGAAGAGATACTTTATAACAGCTAAGAAAAATAATTGATAGATACACTTTACAAATATTTATTTTGTAAATTAAAAGTCCTGTCTTTTATTACAAATAAATATGCTGAATTGTTTAGCTCATGACTTCTTAAAACCCAAGTATTATCTTTACAAAAAATTTTCAAAAAAATTTAAAAATACTATTGACAGAGAAAATAAAATATGATATGAAATTATCAGAATGTCGCCTGCCTAGTGTGCGACCAAGAAATGACTAGGCTTTTTTATTTTTTGGAGCAATAAAAAAAGAGGCTGTTGCAAATTTGAAATAGCTCAGTTACCAAAAAAGTTGCCTTGAAGTTTTCCTATTTATCTGCTCTTTTAAAATAAAAGAGGCTGCATAAATTAGTTTATAAATTACTAATTTTGCAACTACCCCTTATCTCTGTTTATCCTCTTACTAAATCAAGAAGATCTATAAATGAAAATACTTTATTTCTTCTTTTATCATCAGCAAAAACTTTTCCACTTTCAGTTAATTTCATTACATTTGATTTTGCTGCACTATAACTTACATGCAATTCTTCACTTATTTGTTTTATTGTGAAAATAGGACTCTTAAATATCATATTAACAAAATCAGATTTTATATTATTTTTTCTAGCATAGTTCAGCATGTATTCATATAATTCCTCTACATTTCTAAGTTTTTCTATATTTTTTTCTGCCTGCTTTATTACTGAATCAAGAAAAAACATTATCCATTCTTCCCATTTAGGAGACTCTGTTCTTAAATTATTAAGCATAGTATAGTATTTAAATTTGTTTTTTTCCAGTTCTTCACTGACAAAAAATGTAGGCTTATTTATTATCTTTTTTTCTAATAGATATAACATTATCAATATTCTTCCCACTCTTCCATTTCCATCTAAAAATGGATGAATACTTTCAAATTGAGCATGTATTACAGCTATTTTTATAATTGGATCTATATTTTGAGCTATCTCATCATTTATATATTTTTCTAAATTGGAAATATAATCTTCTAATTTATCTGGTGATGGTGGAATATATGTGGCATCTTCCATCTTGTCAGTAGGTCCTATCCAGTTTTGAGTTTTCCTATAACTTCCTGGTGACCTATTTTTTCCTCTTCCATCCTTCAATACTATCTCATGAAGCTTTAATAGTAATCTTGTAGATATTGGCAATCTCTTTAATAATTCTGTTCCTGTTTCCAATGCTTCCATATAGTTTAAAACTTCCAATGTATGAGAAGTATATTTTTGAGTAATCTCTGATTCCATAACTTGATCAAATGTAGCTTGAGTTCCTTCTATTTTAGTAGATTGAACTGATTCATTCAAAGCAAATAAACATATCAGATCTTCTGATATAAGATTTCTATCTAATAGAGTTGAAAATTCTGTTAATTTGCTTCTTGCTATAATAGCTTTTGTATATATCCTAACTAATGTAGAATCATCCAGCCCTATTGGAAGAAATTCTGGATAAAATGGTTTTTTCATAATAACCGCCCCCTCTATATTGCTTTTTTTATATCAAAAGAACAATATAGAATATTATATCAACCTTTATTATTTTTTTCAACAGAATAAAATAATAATTCAACAAGATATTTACTTTATTTTTAAAATTTTCTCTTCATTCCTCTCCTCAACTTTCAAAATTTAAAATAAATCCCTATTTTTTTATTCATTTTGAATTTATTTGCACAAACCTGCACAATGGTGCACTGTAAAAAATATATATTTTAGTTTACAATATTTATTGAAGATTTTTTTACATTGTGATGAAGAAAATAATTTTTATTCGACTTCACAATTCGTCACAATTCATCACTTCGCATCAAGTATATTTCAGACTACAATATATATTGAATAATTCATATAAGGGAGGAAAAAAATGACATTTATAAAAACTACAGATATTAATAAAAATTCATTTTACAGGATGGAAAAGGAACTTTTTAATAACAGATACTATCAAAAAGAAATAAAAAAAGAGAAGAATATAATAGTAAAAGGGAAAACTAAAGTAGTAGAAGTGATAGTTATAAAGGAAAAACTCACAGATACTTCTAAAATTCTCTACAGTATATTGTGCGACCTCCTCCCATGTTCAATAAAAAATGGCTGGTATGACAAGGAGCAAAATATATATATTAAATTTACAGTGGAAAAACTGGCTAAACTTCTTAATAAAAGTATAGATACTATTGTCAGCTGTAAGAAAGAGCTTGAAACTAATGATCTTATCAAAATAGTAAAAAAAGGTTATGGAAAAGCTGACATCATATTTCTATATCCTGTAAAAAAAGTTCCTTTAAAAAAAGATAATAACAATATGGAAAATTTAAAAAATACTATAGATGAAGATATGGAAAAACTTATTGCAGAAAAAAACAATATCATTACATCAATAGAAAATAAAAAAGAATCTTTGGATGTTTCTTCAGAAAGAACAGTTAAAAAGAACTGGGAAACTTTTGAGAAGATAGAGGAAATTGTCGAGTCGAAACCCCTCGAAAATTTCGAGTCTATTAAGACTATCTTTATCAAGAAAAGAAAAACTACTAAAAAAGAAAAAAATATTAGTAGTAGTTATGATTTTCTAAAAAAAGAAAAATACCCTTTACTAAAAAATATCACTATTACTAATATTAAAAAATTTATCTCCAATCTCACAGAAAGTCAGGTTGATGAAGTTTACTCTCTTACAGAAAAATCATTTTCTGCTGGAAAAATAAAAGATTTCAATGCTGTATTGTACATGGCATTAAAAAAAGAATGGATATTTTTACAGAAGGAGGCAGCACTTCCTGAACCCATTGAAGAGGATATGGTAAAAGGAAAATTCAAAAGATACCAGACTATGTTTAAAGCCTGTAATAACTTTTCTTTTGCATTGGAATGCTTTGTTAACTCTATAGCTGAGTATGACAGAGAGCTGCAAGAAAAATATATACAAAAATTTGAAGCTTTGGAAGAAAATATTCAAGTTCCTGTTATTATTCCAACTGAGAATCAATATCTTAATTTGGCAAATTGAGCAACTCATTAAAAATATATTAATTATACTAAATTTCAAATATTTTAAAATAAAAAACTATAAACTAAATATAAAGCGAGGAGATAAAATGAATTTTGAAAATATAAGAAAAATCCCATATAACTCAGAAGCTGAAAAAGCTGTAATAGGAGGTATGTTTTTAAAACAGGATGTAGTAGAAGATGTAACAGCAATACTTTCTCCAGAAGATTTTTTTAATGCTGAATTAAAAAAGATATATTCCTCTGTACTTCAACTTCACAGCAACGATAAGCCTATAGACCCTATCATAGTTCTGGAAGAGGATAAAACTATCAAGGAAGAGACTTTTTATGAGGTGATTGAGTCTATTCCTACAGCTGCTAATATTACTGAGTATGCTGAGATAGTGAAAAATAAATCAAAACTGAGAAATCTGCAAAAAACAGCTACCAGAATAATTGAGATGACCTCAGATGACATGACTCTTCCTAATGAAATAATAGATAAAGCCGAAGCCCTTATATTCGACATCTCTAAGAAAAATAAAACAAAAGATGTCCTTCCAATAAGAGAGATATTAGGAGAAGAATATCTCAAATTGAAGGAAGCTCATAACACTAAGGGAGGTTATACTGGCATCTCTTCTGGATATCCTTCTCTGGATAAAATGACCAGTGGATTCAATCCCTCTGATCTCATAATTATTGCTGCCAGACCATCTATGGGAAAAACTGCCTTTGCACTGAATACAGCCCTCAATGCTGCTAAAGAAGGAAAATCTATATTGATTTTTAGTCTGGAAATGTCCAAATCTCAGATTCTTCAGAGATTGCTGGCTATAGAATCAGGGATAGGAATACAAAAATTTAGAAATGGTTTCATGAAAGATGAAGATTGGAAAAAATTGGGAGAAATTGTCACGACTCTTGGGAATTTTCAAATAAATATAGCTGATATTCCAGATATAACTGTAATGGAAATAAGAGCAGCTGCTAGAAGAATGAAAGCAGGAGGAAAATTAGATATGATAGTAATTGATTATCTCCAGCTGATAAAAGGTTCCAATCCTAAAAGTGAAAATAGACAACAGGAAATTTCAGAAATATCCAGAAGTTTAAAAGGGCTGGCAAGAGAATTAAATATCCCTGTTATTGCTCTATCCCAGCTGTCTCGTGCCACTGAGCAGAGAGCTGACAGAAGACCTATGCTTTCTGATTTGAGAGATTCTGGAGCTATAGAACAAGACGCAGATGTAGTGGCGTTCCTTTATCGAGAAGGTTATTACAATGAAAAAAAAGATATTGCTGATGAAGCTACTGAAATTATAATAGGAAAACAGAGAAACGGCCCTGTTGGCACTGTAAAATTAACATTTATTTCAGAACTGGCAAAATTTATTGATGTTTAATATTATAATTTTTTGATTAATTGATATCAATTTTTATAAACTTATTAAATATTTTTAAAAATAATATTTATTTCATATAAAAAATAAAGGAGTTTTAACATTTTTTTTAGAATAACCTTAGTAAAATATCAATTAAAACAGGGGAGTTTTTATGAAAGTTCTTCTATTCTTCTTATTTTGTCTTTTTGGACTATCATTGTTTTTTGTTGGATTATGTATTTATTTTTGCGAATTTTTAATGCTTTTTTAATTCTCTAAATTTATAATTCAGTTCCTTTTTTTGAATGCTTTTTATGTTGCCATTCAAATGTTTTTGCAGTTCATATTAATTTTCTTATATTTATTAAAAATAATTTTTAAAGGAAGAAAGTAAAATCACTGTATAGCCAAACATATACTAATTAAGTTTTAGTATATGCTTTTTTTATATATGCAATGATGTTCATATTTTAAAAATCTTTTTACTATCATTACAGAAATTTTAGAACTCAGGAGGAAAAGAAAATGGACAACAAAAAAATCAAAGATGCAAAAAATGGTGATGACAAAGCTTTTATTGAAATTTTTCAAAGTTTGAAGAGAATTATCCTTTACAGAACTAAAAAGTATTTTTTTTATGGCGGGGATAAAGATGATGTGATGCAGGAAGCTATGATTGGACTTTTTAAAGCAATCAATGCCTATGATGAAAACAAAACAGCTTCTTTTAAGACCTTTGCACTCTTGTGTATAAAGCGTCATCTGATAACCGTTCTAAAAAATTCCAACTCCAGAAAAAATAAAATTCTCAATATGGCTATATCTATTCAAGCTGAAAGTGAAGGAGAACCTAATATTACATATACTCATCAATCCTTTATGTTTCACTCTCCAGAAGAATTATGTCTTGGAAAGGAAAAGATAGAATATGTGAACAGATATTTAAGAACTCATTTGAGCCCAATGGAAAATGAGATTTTTGAGTATCTTATTGCTGAAATGACATATATTGAAATAGCTGAAATGACTGGACGGGATGTTAAATCAATAGACAACTGTATTCAAAGAATAAAGAAAAAATTAAAAAATTTTATGCTTGATTATTAAGAATCCTTAAAACACTTTACAAAACTTTAGAGTCATGATAGAATAAGTTAGAAGCACAAACCTTATGGGTTTTGTTGTTAAAATAGGATATAAAAAACTCTGAATGACATAGGCACTCACTTTGTGGGTGCTTATTTCATGTATAGCAAGAGGTCAGAGTCTTGATATACAGTAGATCCTATTTTAACAATGGAGGTGCTGAATGAGTTTTCTAAAAGAACTGGCCTTGCAGGTCGTTGCCGGTATACTAGCTAGTATTATCTGCAAGTGGTTAGATAGAAAATAACTTCACACCTCGCCCATTTGGGCTTTTTTTATTTTCTCATAAAAATTCTGTCTTATTCCTTTATCAATATACTTCTGTACTTTAAGAAAAATTTCAAAAATAAAAAAAGGATATTCTGTCACGAAGAATACCCTTTTCTGATGAATTCTTTGAAAATTCATTATCACCTAATTAATTATATCATTTAATTTTAATTTTCACAATTGATAGTGAAATGGTTTTAAATCCCATTTGAGCTTTTTTATTTTTCAAAAAAATTCTGTTTTATTCCTTTATAATCCCTTTATCAATATACTTCTGCACTTCCGGCATCACAAACTCATGGAAAAGCTGTGGTGCATACTCAACTATAGGTGACATTCTTTTAAGCACCATTTCCTTTGTAGCACTGAACTTCTTCCATGTATGTCCATCAGAAGTAAGGTTTTGTATAAATCCTTGGAATCTATCAAAAGTATTAGCAAACTTTGCTTCTTTTGTTTCCATATTCTCAAATTCAAGCCATAGCTTCATGAACTCTTTTTCCTGCTCTTCTGGAAGCATTCCATATATCTTCTCTGCACTTTCAAGTTCTTTTTTCCATTTTTCCTCTTTTGAAAAAACTGAAAAAGCTGGAGTATCTCCTGCATATATCTCAACAATATCATGTATAAGTATTAGTTTAAGAACTTTTTCCATATCTATTTCTCCCAGATTGGAATATTCTTTCAAAGTCATTGCACACAATGCCATGTGCCAGCTGTGTTCAGCATCATTTTCTCTTCTATTCAAATCTCCCAGTACAATAGACTGCCTTAAAATACTTTTTACCTTATCTATTTCTATTAAAAATTTAACTTGATCTGCTAATTTTCCCATCTTTTCCCTCATTTTCTTTAATTTTTATTTTTTTATAAAAATCATTTCCTCTTCTTTCTCATTAGTTAATATCAATTTATCTCCATCTTTTTTTATAGTCTTAGCATTTTTTAAAAGAGTAAGATATTGATCTTCAACTATCATTTTGTCTCTAGGTCCACCCATTCTAGTTGTTGCTAATGCTCCAATATTTATAGTTCCATTACTTACATCTGCTTTTCCAAAGAATCTGTTGATTCCAGCAAATCCAAATATTCTGCCTTCTTTATCAAAACCAAGAGTTAAATTGTTTTCTACAAAAAGATTAGTCAACAGATACTCATTACCAGCTACATTTTCAAGTGATACCTCCACAGGAACTTCTACCTTAACTGGAGTAGAGCTACATCCCACTAACAGCATCAAAGTTGCTAAAAAGATAAATATTTTTTTCATTGTTAAACCACCTCGTATAATTTTTTGTCTCTTCTATGAAATTATACACCAAATAAGTGGTTCTGTACAGATTAACAAATTATATTTCTTTTATAAATTCACACAGCCCTATAATCAACCAAAGTCTATTTTGATTGTATAATTCACTTCATAGTTATGCTGAAGATTTTTTGAGTTAGAATAATCCACTTTTTAATTTAGTCATAAGAAAGTTATATCCTCCATTTTAGTGTCTAAAATTTTGAGGTGCAGTCCAATTATTATCACTGCTTATTTTTCATATATAATTGACATTGATTTTTTTTATTGAAACTCCTTCTTTTCTTCTGTTTTTTAATAATTTTAATTTAATAAATTAATTCTCATCTTCTAAAACTTATATATTCATCTATATAATATATTATTGCATAAATTAAATTTATGATATATAATTATAGCAAGAAGAAATTCTTAGACGCATTGCCCCCCGGCGATGTATACGTCAACTAATTTTCCTTCCAATAATTTTTTATCTGACCAGTAAAAAACTATTGGAAGGAACTCCATATTAAAAGGAAGGAAAAAAATGGAAAAAATATTATTGCTTATTATTGCTGTTTCAATAGCTTTTGTTATTAAGAGTTGGATTTATTCTGCTTTTATTCCACTTTTTTTTCTTATATTATTATTAATCTTTATTCCAAGCTTAATAATAAAAAAATAGATTTTCAGCTTTCAAATTTAATTAAAGAACACTCTTGTATATTATCTTTCATCATACTTACATAAAAAATGAACCCTTGTCATTAGATTATCTCTAATAGTTTGGGTTCATTTTAATTTATTTTTATCCTTTCAACAGTTCCATAGTTTCAGTCATAACTTTAGCAAAATTTTCATTTATTACAAGAGAAGCATCATTGTCATATTGAGTAGCATCTTTATTGAGTATTACCAGATTTCTTCCTTTGAAGTATTTTATGTAATAAGCTGCTGGATATACAGTGAGGCTGGTTCCGACTATAATTAAAGTATCAGCTTTTTCTATTTCCTTGATAGCTTGATATGTAACTTCCTCATTAAGCATCTCTCCATACAAAGTCACCTCAGGTCTTACTATCCCTCCACAATCACACTGAAATCTCTTATTATCTTTTTTTCCACATTTCAGACAATACCATTTTTTCAATGTCCCATGAAGTTCCAGAACATTTTTGCTCCCTGCTGCCTGATGAAGGTCATCTATATTTTGAGTGATAACAGCTTTTACTTTTCCCATTTTTTCCAATTCTGCCAGAGCTTTATGTCCAGCATTTGGTTTGATTCCATCTATATCTAATTTTTCATCAAGATACTTATCAAAAATATCCCTATGATTAAAAAAGAAATCATGGCTCAATATCTCTTCCGGCTCATATCCCATATATGTTCTGCTGTACAGTCCATCTTTACTCCTAAAGTCTTTTAACCCAGAATCTGTCGATGCCCCTGCTCCTGTGAAAGCAACAACATAGCTGCTGTTTTTAAGAATCTCTGCTAATTTTTTTATCTTGTCCATAGATACCTCCTATCTCTTTTTAAATCTACCTTTCTATATATTATACTATATTTTTTTATTTAAACTGCATACTTTTTTAACTTTTAAAGAATCTCTAATTTTTATAAAAAAAGGCTGTATTCATATATCTAAGTCTGATAAAAATATTTGTATACAGAATAAAACAAATCTTCTTTCAACACCTCTTTAATCTCCAAATTAAACATTGCTTATTTATTTTATAAAATAATTGTTATCACAAAAAAAATGAGTTATAATTGTAATGGAACTATTAATTTATTACAAGGGGGAATAAGCATGTACAAATTAAGAAACGGTGTAGAAATACCTGAAATAGCTTTTGGAACTTGGAAAATCACAGATCCGGAAGTATGTAGAAAAAGTGTAAAATATGCTTTGGAAACTGGTTACAGACATATCGACACTGCAATGGTATATAGAAATGAAGAATTTGTTGGAGAGGGAATCAAAGAGTTCCTAGCTGAAAACAAAAATGTAAAAAGAGAAGATCTTTTCATCACTACAAAAGTATGGAACTCTGATCAAGGATATAATTCAACTCTAGCAGCATTTGAACTTTCTCTTAAAAAACTAGACCTTGAATATGTAGATCTTTACCTTATTCACTGGCCTAATACTCCTAATATGAAAACTACAATTGATACTTGGAAAGCCCTTGAAAAACTTTATAAAGAGAAAAAAGTAAGAGCTATTGGAGTATGCAACTTTGAAATTCATCACTTTGAAGAACTTCTTCCAGAAGCAGAGATCATACCTATGATAGATCAAATCGAGCTTCACCCACTAAATCAACAGCTTAAATCAAGAGCATACTGCAATGAAAAAGGTATCATAGTTGAATCTTGGAGCCCATTAATGCAGGGAAATCTTGAAAATGATGTCATAGAAAAAATCGGAAAAGTACATGGAAAAACAGTTGCTCAGGTTATCCTTAAATGGCATCTGCAATCTGGACTTCTTCCATTGCCAAAATCTGTAACTCCATCTAGAATAAAAGAAAACAAAGATCTTGATTTTACTCTTTCTACTGAAGAAATGAATACTATCAATGCTTTAAATAAAGAAGAAAGATTTGCAACTCACCCAGATAATATGAGTTCTGGTTTTGAAAATTTAAGATAAAATTATCAAATATCTATGGAGGAAACGTTAAATGAAATATAATTTTGATGAAATAATTGATAGAAGTAAGACAAACTCTAGAAAATGGAACCCTGAAATATATAAAAATACATATAATGGAAAAACTGATCTGCTTCCTTTATGGGTAGCAGATATGGATTTTAAAGTTGCTCCAGCTATACTTGACAGCCTTCAAGCTATACTGGCTCATGGTGTACTTGGGTATACTGCAACTGATGATGAATATTTTCAAGCTATAATTGACTGGAACAAAAACAGAAAAAATGTAGATCTTAAAAAAGAATGGATAATATTTACAAACGGAGTTGTACCAGCTCTTAACTATATGATACAGACATTTACTAAGGAAGGGGATTCTATCCTTATACAAACTCCTGTATACCACCCATTCAGAATATCTACTGAAAACAACAATAGAAAAATAGTTACTAATCCTCTGATAGATACTAAAGGTTACTACACTGTAGATTTTGATGATTTTGAAAAGAAAATAGTTGAGAATAGTGTAAAAATGTTTATCTTGTGCAATCCTCATAACCCTGTGGGAAGAGTGTGGACTAAAGAAGAACTTGAAAAAATGGGAGAAATCTGCTTAAAACACAATGTACTTGTGATATCTGATGAGATTCACTCTGACCTTATTTTCAAAGACAGCAAGTTCACTTCATTCCTTACATTGAAAGATGAGCTTAAAAATAATTGCATAGTTTGTACAGCTCCAAGCAAAACATTCAATCTTGCTGGACTTCAAACTTCTCTTATCTTTATAGCTGATGATGAAATAAGAGATAAATACAAGAATACTCTTATGAAAATAAGACTTGAAACTCCTAGTACTTTTGGTATAGAAGCTATCAAAGCTGGATATATGCACTCTGGTGAATGGCTTGATGAGTTGATAGACTATCTTGATGGAAATAGAAAATTCATTGAAGAATATATCAAAGAAAATATGCCAGGAGTAAAATATCTGAAACCTGAAGGAACTTACCTTGCATGGATAGATTTCAGAGATGTATTAAAAGATGGAGAAACTTTAGAAGAAATATTTGAAGATAAAGCAAAAGTTGCTATTGACTATGGTAACTGGTTCGGAGCAGAGGGAGCAGGTTATGTAAGACTTAACTTTGCATGTCCTAAATCGATAGTTAAAGAAGCTCTGGACAGAGTTAAAAATGTAATATATAAATAAAATAATAGATAGAAATCAAGAAAATAGTTATGTTACAGAAATTCAGGAGGACTTAATGCACAGTCTGATTTCTAAAGATATTCAAAATTTAATAGAGTTAATGGATTAAAAACAGTTTTATAGTAAAATAAGAAATTTAATATTGATATATTTTCAAACAGCCTTAACCCTCAATATCAAGAGCTAAGGCTGTTTTATTTTATCTCCCTGTCAGCTGCATAAGTATTTTACACAATTCCCTCATACATGAAGTACCTCTTTCTCTGCATTCAATATGATACAGATCATTTATTATCTTATCTATCTTCATATCTTTCAGCAGTATTTCAAAGGCTTTTGAATCTCCATCACAACACCCAAAAAATTTTACTTTTCTCAATATTCCATCTTCAATTTCTACACCAATCTCTTTTGCACATACACCATTAGTTTTGTATATTTCCATACTGCACCTCCTAGAATATTATAAGTGGTCTGTTGGTTTTTGGATGTTTTACAACTTCACATTCTACATCAAAAACTTTTTTTATATTTTCCTTAGTAAATACCTCATCTGGAGTTCCTTGAATCTCTATTTTCCCTTTTTTCATTCCATAGATATAGTCACAATATGAACTGGCAATATTCATATCATGTATTACAGCTAAAATAGTTTTATCTGTCTTTCTTACAAGCTTCATTATCTCAATCTGGTATTTTATATCCAGATGATTTGTAGGTTCATCCAATACCAATATGTCACTATCCTGAGCCAATGCTCTCGCTATAAGGACTCTCTGCATCTCTCCCCCAGATAGAGTGAGAAAGCTTCTATCCTTCATATCTTCTAGTCCCACTGATGCCAGTGCTTCTTTTATAACTTCTTTTTTCTCCAAAGTGAACAGGGAATTTTGATGAGCATATCTTCCCATTTCCACTATCTCCTCCACAGTAAAATCAAAGTTCATATTCTGTTTTTGAGCCAGTACAGCCATTTTCCTAGCAAGAACTTTTGGCTTGTAATCATTTAATTCTATATTATCAATTATTATCTCTCCATTTTTATGTTTAAGAAATCTGTATATATTCTTCAGAAGTGTACTTTTTCCACAGCCGTTAGCACCAATTATCCCTACAAATTTCTTTTCTTTCACTATGAGAGATACATCTTCCAGTATATTTTCATTATCTATAGAATACCCAAGTTTTTTGACTTCTATCATATTACTCCCCTCCAAATCTATATGCTTTCTTTCTCAGCATATTTAAAAAGAATGGAGCTCCAAATATAGAAGTTATAACTCCTATTGGTATTTCCTGCGAGGTAAAAAGACTCCTAGTCAGAGCATCTGTCAATATGAGGAATACTCCTCCCATAAGTATGGCACAAGGTATAACTTTCTTATGATTTCCTCCCACCAGTCCTCTTGTCACATGTGGAATCACTAAACCTACAAATCCTATTATTCCTGTATTTGATACTATTACACCTGTTAAAAATGTTGATACCAAAACTATCAGAAGCCTTATTTTCTTTACATCAACTCCCAGAGCTACAGCATTTTCATCCCCTGTTACCAGTATATTCAATTCTCTATACTTTGGATATACCAGAAAAAATGATACTCCCAGACTTATTAATGCAAAAGGGATATATTTCCAGTTGGAACCTCCCAGACTTCCCGACATCCAGAATATTGCCCCTCTCAATTCTTTTTCATTAGGTGCCATCATTATCATCAATGTAGTTATCCCAGAAAAAAGCGAAGATACTGCCACTCCTATAAGTACCAGTCTTGTACTGGAAAATCCCCCTGCTCCTGCAAAATAGAAAACTAAAAAAGCTGTAAAAGTTCCAAATACAAAAGCTCCTATTGGAACAGAGAGCATAGTTCCCCCTAAAAACAGAATAGCCATTACTGCCCCTGTACTTGCCCCTGCTGATATCCCCAATATATATGGACTTGCCAGAGGATTTTTAGTAAGACACTGCATCAGTATTCCCACCAGTGCCAGTGCCCCTCCTGCTGTCATTCCCATTATTATTCTTGGAACTCTCAAATTCCACACTATTATCTCTATACTATTTTTCCATTCTTTCTGAAAAATTTCTCTCCCCAGACTCTTATTCACTATTATTTTCCAGACATCTGTTCCTTTGAGAGATACAGACCCTATAGTCACTATGAATGTAGAACACACAATGAGTAATATACATAGAATCAAGCATAATATTTTGTAATTGCTAAATAATTTTTTCATTTTTTCTCCATTTTAATATTTGTTATCTAAATTTCCACATTATGAAACTCTTTTGCAAGTCTTTTTACTGCATTTACATTTCTTATTCCTGCTGATATATCTCCCAATCTTATCACTGCAAACTTCTCATTTTTTACAGCATCAATATCTTTTATAGGAGATTTCTCCTTTAAATATTCTATCTTTTTATCAACAGTATTATCACCATAATCTATTATCAGTATAATTTCAGGATCTGCCATCAGCACTTTTTCCCACGTACCATTTCCAAAGCTTCCTCTAATATCTTTAAATATATTTTCTCCTCCAGCCAGCTCAATGATGGTATTTCCTATTCCTCCCCCACCAACAACAAAGGGAGCACTTTCTCCCCCATCATATGGAAGTACTGTTGCTTTCTCTTTTGGAAGTTTTTCCTTGATCTGTTCAAGTTCATTTTTCATACTTGCAACTATTTTCTGAGCATTATTTTCCTTATCGAATATCCTGCCAAATTCCAATATATCATCAAATACATCATCTATATTATTACTTTCCAATGATTTCATGAAAAATACTTCTACTCCATTTTCATTTAACTCCTCTACACTTCCTAGATTATTGGGCATACTAAGAGATTTCCACCCTGTTACAAAATCTGGATTTACTGAATAAAAAACTTCCTTGCTTGGATATTTAGAAGATAGAACAGGTATCTTTTTATATTTTTCTTTCAGTTCAGGAAGTATTTCATTATCCATAAATGCTGTTCCTGCCACTTGTTCCTCTGCTCCAATAGCAAAAAGTATCTCTGTAGTAAATTGTGAAGCTGATACAGCTCTTTGAGGTACTTTTCCAAAACTGATACTGCTTAGAATAACCAAAAATAGAAGTAATCTTTTAAACATATTTTCCTCCAAAAAATAAAAAAACCGTTCTTAAAATAAGAAGACAGCATAAAAATACCTTATCCGTCCTCGCAGATATAGAATAAATCAATCTTTGGCAGGTCTCCTGACTTGACTTCATTTTACTTGCAAACCTTCCCAGCTGTGAGCCAGTGGTGCTTTGCTTTCATCCATCTTACAGTGGCGGGACCGTGCAGGATTTCAACCTGCTTCCCTTTTAATCATATGAACCATAGATTTCTATTATATTTATATTTTTGATTAATTATACAATACTTAAATTTTTTAGTCAAATGAATAGTGAAATATCTTCCATTATTTATATTTTAATCTTTTATTCTTTATCCTTTTAGTTTCATAGAATATAGATGCTTTTCAGCTTAAAATTCAGTACTTTCTTTTTCTTGTTATTCCAATTTTACACTTTCATTGTAAATTAAAATTTCTTTTTTTCATATTACATGTTATTTTAGTTGACATTATATTATTAATTTAGTATAATCTGTGCGTAATAAAATATATTTAGGTGCTTTTATAAAGCTTAATAGAGGAAGCAGGGTGAAAATCCCTCACAGCGAGAGCTGCTGTATAGTGGACGAAATCACATTATGTCACTGGGGAACTGGGAAGGCGTGAGAGTAGGATGAAACTGAGTCAGAAGACTTACCAAATAGTCATATATTTTGTTTAAAAAGCTTTTTTGCTTATTAAACATATTTTTAAATTGACTCTCTAGTAAGGTAGGATCTCTATTTTATTAGAGTTTTTTTATTTCTAATAAATAGTTCCCTTCCTACCAAAACACAGGAATTTTTTACAACTGAATCTTAAAAATATGGAGGAAAGAAATGTACAAAAAAATTGGAATTTTAGCTTTGATTCTAAGCTCTACTATTTATGCTGAAGAAGTTCAAAGTACAAAACTTAATGAAAGTGTTATATCTACTGAAAACTTTGAAACAAGTGTAAGAGATACAGCAGCAAATATCTCTATTGTCACAGCAAAAGAAATTGAAAAAACTGGTGCAAAAAATCTTGTTGATGCTCTTAAAAATGTTCCTGGTATCTTTGTTAAACATTATGCTGGGGGAATAAAATTTGACATAAGAGGACTGAATTCAATGTACAGTGACAGAAATGCCCTGATTACACTTGATGGAGTTCCTGTGACATCTGCACAAGTATCAAATATTCCAATAGAAACTATTGAAAGAATTGAGGTAATCCCAGGTGGAGGAGGTATCCTCTATGGAGATAAAGCTATTGGAGGTATAGTTAATATTATCAGTAAATCAGCTCTTGATAAAAAAAATTATGGAACTGTCTACTCTCAATTTGGAAGCAACAGTGAACATAAAGTAGGATTCAATTATGGAACTAAACTTACAGACAGACTTATTACAGAAGTAGGATATACAGACTATGATTCTGATGGTTGGAGAAGAGGAGAGAAGTTTGATAAAAAAGAGGGGCGTTTTAAAGCTAAATATCTATTAGATGATGGAGAAATAGAATTTAAATACAATCACTCAGATAACAAAACATATAAAGGAATAGCTGTTCCAAGCTATATTCTTGATGATGACAGAAGAAATCCTGGAAGTCTTTCTAAGGGTAAAAATAAAAGTAATGATTACTATTTAAAATGGAAGCAAAATCTTTCAGAAGATACAGAGTTTTTGATATATGGAAACTATTATGAAAATAAAAAATGGCTTTTTAGCAAGAGTAAAAACTCTTTCTACAGAGATGGGGATGAAGTAAGAAAATATGTGAAAGCTCAAATTAAACATACATATCTTCCAGAAAGCTATTTTATAGCTGGTATAGATATACTGCAAGATGAAGTGAAACCTTATGATACTTCAGCTAAATGGAATGGATCTCTTGGAAGGTATGTAAAAAGCGGCGACTCAACTAAAGATGGTTTTGGTATCTTTGCTTTGAATAAATATTCTACTGGTAAATTCCAATTTACTCAAGGAATAAGATATGATTATGCAGATTATGACTTCTATTGGAGAAATGCCTCTCTTAATGCTTCTGACAAGAGAGGAACTAGAGACAACGCAAAATATAATGACTATTCTTTTGAGCTAAGTGCAAATTATCTATACTCTGAAACTGGTTCTACATACCTTACGTACACAAGATCTTTCAGAACTCCTACTGCTGGAGAAATTTATTATACTCGTAATTCAGAAAGACTTGATCCTCAGCTTCAGGATACTATCGAGCTTGGTGTAAAAGATTTCTTTGCTAATACTTATGTATCTGCCTCTACATTCTATAAAATGACCCATGATGAAATATATTCAACTATTCCTCCTGAATTTACTGGAATGGTGAACTACAATATAGGAAACAGTGAAAGAATAGGAGCTGAAGTTTATGCTGAACACTATATAGGTGATCTAACTTTGAAATCTTCAGTGACATATCTGCATCATAAAGTTATAAGTGGAAAATACAGTGGAAGCAAAATACCAAGCGTTCCCAACTGGAAGCTGACTTTTGGAGCTGGATATGACTTCAACAGCAATTTCTCTGTAGGAGCTGATGCTATCTATGCTGGAAACACATATGATCTAGATGATATAGCTAATGACAGAAAAGAGGATACCGGAGAATACTTTACAGTGGATATATTTTCACAATATAAATTTGATAATGGAATATCTCTTACATTTAGAATCAACAATGTATTTGATGAAAAATATAATGAATATGCTGGATTCTGGGATGACAGTAAATATGGCATAGATCAAAGACATTATTACCCTGCTATTGGGAGAACATATACTGCTGGCATAAGCTACTCATTTTAATTAAAAACAACATATCCCCTTAAGAAAAAAGCATCACATAAATACAAAGTTATCTTAAGGGGATTTTATTTTTTCAAAATTCAATATTAAAAATCTGTTGGAAAAATAAGGAAAGTGTGAAAAAATTTCTGTAAATCATAACTTTCTATGATAAAAAATTTGCCCTTTCCAATATAAAAGACCTGTTAAACAAAACTTTTGCTTCACAGATCCTTTCTTATATTATTCACTTATATTTTTACTTGATACAATTTCACCATCTTTATATTCTCTCTCTAAAATTACTTTTCCATTTTCATATATTTTTTCTGTACCATGAAGTACATACTCTTTATAATTTTGCTCATGCTCTAAATTACCATTTTTGTCATAAAATTTTGATGTTCCATGAAGGCAGTCTTTCTTGTAATTCAACTCTGCTATTATTTTTCCATTTTCCTGATAGCCTTTTTCCATCCCATCCTTTTCTCCATCTTTGTAGTTTGTTTCCATTTTAAGCTGTCCACTATCATAATATATTCTGCTTATTCCATCTAATTTACCATCTTTGTATCCTGTAGACTCCCATTTTATAGTTCCATTTTCATGATATCCCTTTTCTGAATTTAATTTCCCTTCGTTGTAAACCTGCTTCTTTATTATTTTATCCCCTTCACTTACACTCACTATTCCAGTATATGGTTTGCTCTCTTCCTTTTTATATAAAAGCTTATCTTCTCTAACTTCCATATTAAAATATTCTTCATTTCTTTCTGTTCCAGAAGCAGTGATAAAAACCACCAATAACAGCAATAATATTCTAAAAACTTTTTTCATAAACTCATTCCCCCAGTATCTCAAATTTTGTACAACTTTTTAAATTAACAAAAATACTCTTTCTCTCTTTATAATGATATATAAAAGAGGGTTTCTTGTCAATGCATTATTTATTCCATTTTAAATATTAATTATATAACTCCTCTTAAAAAGATAAAAGATAAATTTAATGAAATTTTAAAAATTAATATTATAAAATTAAATCTTTTCTGAAGACTCTATTCAAAAATTATCTTTCATAGAACAAAAATGAAATTAATGTTGACATTATATATTAAATCAAGTACAATTAGTTCGTAATCAAAAATATATTTAGGTGCTTTTTGTAAAGCTTAATAGAGGAAGCAGGGTGAAAATCCCTCACAGCGAAAGCTGCTGTATGGTGGACGAAATCACATTATGTCACTGGGAAACTGGGAAGGCGTGAGAGTAGGTTGAAACTGAGTCAGAAGACTTACCAAATAGTCATGTGCACATTTTCAATGGATAAATTCCATTATATGTTTTTAATTTGACTCTCTAGTAAGTAGAACTCTCTATTTATTAGAGTTTTTTTATTTACAAGACCTTATATATTTTTTGAAAAAATAATATTTTAAGGGGGAAAAAATGTATAAGAAAATTGGGATTTTAGCATTAATTTTAAGTTCATCTCTATATGCAGAGGAATTAGAAAAAAAGGAAGAATTTGCTGTAAAGCTTAACGAATCAACTATTACATCAGAAAGATATGATGAGACTCCTGTTATTGAAACAGCTAAAAATGTTACTGTTATCACAAGTGAAGAGATTGAAAAAAGAGGATACAGAAATATTGAAGATTCTCTTAAAATGATTCCAGGATTATTTTTAACTGATGGTTCTTTTTCTATGAGAGGACAAGTACCAAAATTAGCTGACAAAGCATTGGTAGTTCTTGTAGATGGAATTCCTCAAAATGGTATGGACAACAGATCTTTTGATCTTGACTTTATTCCTATAGAACAAGTAGCAAAAATTGAAGTAGTTCCCGCTGGAGGAGCTATCATGTATGGAGGAAATGCTACTGCTGGAGTTATCAATATTATTACTAAAGAAAATAAGGACAAAAAATATTGGGGAAATGTAGGTTTTGAAGGTGGAACTTTTGACTACAGAAAATATAAACTAAATTATGGAATGGAAGTAACTGACAGATTATCTGCTGAAGTAAACTATACTACAAGTGATAAAACTGGATATAGAGAAGGAGAAAAAAGAGATCTTGATTTTATTCAAGTAGGAACTACATACCAATTAGATGATGGAAAAATAGGGTTTAAATACAGCCATAACAAAAAAGTTGCAAATGATAGACTCCCTGGGTTAACAAAAGAAGAATACGAAGAAGACAGAAGACAAAATGGAGATGCTGGTAGAATGGGAACTGACGAGCAGGACAAATATATTCTGACTTTTAATAAAAATTTTACTGATAATTTGGAATTCTCATCAGTAGTAGAATACAGAGAAAGAGATTATAAATATAAATATCCTAAAAAAGATGCAGTTCCAGCTTATACAAAAAGGGAAAAATCAACTGATTCTATCTACGCCAATGCTCAATTAAAATATAGCTATGCTGAAAAAAGTCATTTAATATTTGGTGGAGATTACTCTAAAGCTAGAGTTAAAGAAGATGTTTGGTCAGTACCTAAAAAAGGAACAACTGTCTATTATTCTTCTTACACAGACACTGATTACAAAGCTATTGGAGGATATCTTTTAAATAAATATTCATATAATGACTTTATTTTTACTCAAGGAATAAGAGTAGAAAAAAATGAATTTGATGAAAAAGAAACTACGTATAAATCTACTGGAAGTATTGACCCATCTAAAACTGGGAGAACAAAAGATTCTCCAACTAATACTAACTACGAATTAACTGCTAACTATCTTTTTTCAGAAGATACTTCAGCTTATTTAAGCTATAATAGAGTAAAAAGAAGTCCTAGCTTGACAGAATTTTCCAGCTGGATGACTGATGTTTCTCCTAAAAAAGAAGCTCAAACTGTTGATACTGTTGAATTAGGAACAAAAACAGTATTTAAAAATGTTTATTTATCTGGAGCAGTTTTTTATATAGCTGGAGATAAAGAAATTATGTATGATCCTAGAAATGGTGCTATGTCAGGAAGTAGTTTCTACAACTTAGATGGAAAAACTGAAAGAATTGGACTAGAATTAGCAAGTGAACAATATTTTGATAAATTGACATTAAGAGAGACTTTCACTTATATGCATAATGAAATTACTGATGGTCCTTATAAAGGAAATAAGATTCCTGGAGTTAGTAACTTTATGTATGGAGTAGGAGCTACATATGAAGTTATTCCTCAATTTATCTTAAATTTAGAGTCTGTTTACCATGGAAAAGCCTATGCTGCTAATGATTTTAAAAATGAAGCTTCTAAAGCTGACAGTTATATAGTAACAAATTTATCAGCAAGATATAATTTCAACAATGGAATTTCTATTTATGGAGGTATCAATAATATATTTAATGAACTTTACTGCGATTATGTAATGTATGATCCTAGTAAGAAGGTTACTAAATATGCAGCTGCCCCTGAAAGAACTTACTACATTGGAGCAGAATATAAATTCTAATAGTAAATAATCTACTATATTTTCAAACTATATTTTATTCTCAAATAAAATGAGATGAGCCCAGCTGTAAGTTCATCTCATTTTTATTTATATTTCATGCTTGATTCCCAGTATTTTTAAAAATTCATCTTTGTTTTATAATTTAAAAATTGTTGTAAATTTTACTTTTTCTTATCTTTTTCAATTTCTATATTTCTATTGAGTTTTTCTAAAATATTCAGATTAGTTACTTCGTGAAATTCCTCTTTTTCATCCTTTTTCTCAATTTGAACTTTTCTGTTCAATTCTTCCAAAATGTTTAAATTAGTTAAATCTTCTTTTCTACTTTTCATAGTTGGTCTCCTTTTATAATGTTAAATTTTAATAATTTTTCCATATTTGCTTCAATAAATTTATCAGTAATAATATATGACACTGTTTTTTGAATCACTGGAAGTTCTTTTCCAGAATAAATAAACTCCACTTTTCTTTCTACATTTTTAAAATGCTCTCCATTTTCAATTACCTTTGCCAGCTCTCCAATATCAAATCCTTTTTTTAAATCTCTATTCATCTCTTTCCTCCTCCTTAAATATTTATAATAAACATAAAATTAATATAAAGTTATTGCTGAAAAATATATTTTATTCCCAATAATTTTATGATGCTTCTCCTACAATTTTTCCTTCCATAAATGACGCTGTTCCCAGAAGTTTTCCATTTTCATAAAACATACTCCAGTTTCCATCCAGCATATCATTTTTGAAATAGCCTATTGCATTAATCACACCATTCTCATAATATCTTATATATCTTCCATTTTTTATATGTTTTTTGTACTCTTCTTTTATCTCTATATCTCCATTTTCAAAATAGTATGTAACTGCTCCCTCTAATTTAGCATTAACAAAATTTCTCACTACCTCTATCTTTCCATTTTGATAATAGAGTATATTTCTTCCATGAAGTATATTTTTTCTATACATACTGCTTTCTTGTATTTCTCCATTAGGGTAATAAGTCAATTTTTGCCCATTAAGTTTCCCGTTTTTAAAAAATGCTCTCATTTTAATACTGCCGTTTTCATAATATTTTACCCATTCCCCATCCATTTGATCATCCTTAAAAGATATATATTCTTCTATATTTCCATTGAGATAAAACTGTGAGAAATCACCATTTAATTTTCCTTCTTTGTATTCTGCCATCTCTTTTAATATTCCATTTTGATAGAATTTTTTACTTACTCCATCTTTGATTCCATTTTGATATGTTTCCTCTTCCTTTAAAATATCACTTGGATATCTGCATACTAATTTCCCAGTAAAAGGTTTATCTTCTCCTATTATAAATGCTATTCCATTTACAGAAATTTTATTAAAAAATGGTACTTCTCTTATATTCATTTTTATCCCTCCATTTCATGACATAAATAAAAAAATCCCAAAACTTACGATTATGTAAATTTCGGGATTAAATATTTTGTATCAAAAAATAAATAACAAAATATGATCTCTAAATTCACACTCGTCCTCGCAAGTTGATCTTTATTATCAAAGGCAGGTCTCCTGACTTAGAATCACTTTACTCACATACCTTCCCAAGACATATTCTATGTCTCAGTGGTAATCTGCTTTCATCCTCATTACAGTGGCGGGACCGTTTAAGATTTTCACTCAATTCCCTTTTAATCTAGCAAAACTAGAACCATTTGATATTTTTATTTTATTCTTTTGTTTGTTTTATACTTTTATTAAGAATTTGCCCCTCTAACTATTTCCACTTTAGATATATTTCCAAAATCATTTAATGCTTTAGCAAAAGAAGTTTTTATAAGGTCCATATACTTTCTTACATATTCCTCTCCACTATTGATACAGTCTACTGTCATTTTATATACAGCATTCTCATCTTTGAAAAAATAAAGGTTGACAGTATCCATCACTGTAAATATTTCCATTTCTGCTACGTTACAAGGTATATCATGATTCTTCGCTTCTTCTACAGCTTTATTTATTAATAATGCTGGGATTATAGAATGTGTACTCTCTGAATTGATTCTCATAATTATCACTCCTTTTAATTTTATACAGCTAAAAAACATTTATTTAAATTAATCTTTATACACTTTATTTTTTCTAGGTATTATTTTAAATATTTACTTTACATTAAATCTGAAATCTTTATAGAAATAGAGTTTTATTTTTTCACCATGATAAATAATTGGATCGAACTCCCATTTTTTAAGAGCCTTCTCTACCTCTTTTCTAAAGCCGTAAGAAGTAAAATTGTCCAGAAATATTATTTCCTCCACTTTTCCGTTAAGCCCAATGAGGAATTTTGTTTTTATAACTACCTCATTTCTGTAGTTAGCTCTTTTAGCAATAATAGGGTATTCTGGTTCAACCTCTCTTTTGATTCTGTACCTGATGCCTCCTCCGCTTTTCTGATCTCCTATATAGGTACCAGTTCCATCTTTTACCAGTCCAGCCAAAGGATTATATGGTATTGAATTTCCAGAAGTTGTCTCCTCTTTTGCAGTTTCCTTACTTTCTTCTTTTATTGGTTCCTCTTTCTTTTTAACTTCTTTTTTAACAACTTTTTTTACTACTTTTTTCTCTATCTTCTTTTCAACTTTCTTTTCTTCCTTTGGTTTTTCCTCTTTCTTAGGCTCTGACTGTGCAAGAGACTGTAAAGGTGCTGGAGCAGGGGTATTATTCTCTACTTTCAGCTCGCTGAGATATACAAGAACATTCTTGCTATCCAGCTTTATATCTTTTACAGGCTTGGTATATACAGCAAAAATCAACAGCAGATGACATAAAAAAGAGATTACATAGAATTTCAATTTCATCACCTACTTTTACTTTATACTGTTTATTTCTAATTTTTCCAGCCCTATATTCTTCAGCCTTCCCATAGTTTCAATTACAGTTTCATATCTTAAATCTTTATCAGCACTGACAATAAGAGTTTGTTCCTTTCTTCCTTTCATCAGTTCACTTACAGTTTCTTCCAGTTTTGTATTTTCTATCTCTACAGAATCCTCACCATTTTTAAAGAAATACTTTCCATCTTTATCTATTATCAGTTCAGCTCCCTCTTCTGTTGTATTTATTTCCTCTACAGAAGATTTTGGGAGATTCATATCAAATTTATTGTACTGGCTGAATGTAGTTACCAGCATAAAAAATATCAACAGCTGAAATACCACATCTATCAATGGTGTCAGATCAGGATTGATTATCCCCTTCCTTCTTCTTAGTTCTCTCATATCTCTTCCTTCTTTCTAGCCTTTTTGATATTGATAAGGGCAGTAGACGTTTTCTCTATCTCAAGCATTATCTTGTCAGCTTTTCTGCTGAATGTCTGATAAGCTATTATTGCTGGTATTGCTATAAATAATCCTGCTGCTGTTGTAAGAAGTGCTTCTGATATTCCATTAGCTACTACATTTGGATCTCCTGCCCCCTGTAATGCTATGGCTTTAAATGATTTTATCATTCCAAGTACAGTTCCAAGAAGTCCAGCCATTGGAGAGATATATGCCACTATTCCCAATATAGACAATCTTCTTTCAAGGTTTTCTATCTGTTCCAAAGCTTTTTCTTTCATAAGCTTCTCTTTGCTTTCATATAGATCATTTTCATTTCTATATGCTAAAAGTATGCTCTTTACTGTTCTTGACACTGAATTATTTGTTTTATCACACAATGCTATTGCTTCATTTTCTTTTTCTGCTCTCACTAAGTTTACTATTTCCTCTTTAAATTCTGTTGTTATTCCCTGTTCATTTTTCATGAAATAAGCAGTTCTCTCCAGTATTGTTCCCAATCCTACTATAGACAATGCAGCTAAAAGCCACATCATTATTCCACCTTCTACAAAATAAGTGTACATTTTTCCTCCTGATCTGTATTTTAAATTAATTGACTACATTAAAAAATCTCTGATAAAAAACAAGTGCCCAAGCCCCCATTTTGTTTTTATCAGAGAATCTTAAATATCATATTATTTAAATAAATATTTAACTTCTTATCCTCCCTTTTTCCCACCGAAAAAGTAAAAAACTAGTTTTTAGGTAAGTCTCCTGACTCAGTTTCATCCTACTCCCTACCTTCCCAGATCAGTGATCCAGTGGTTATAGGTTTCATCCACTTTACAGTAGCGGGGGCTGTGTGGGTTTTTCACCCATCTTCCTCTTTTAAGCCTTACGGCACCTAACACTATACTTATATGATATGATTTATCTTGTACTTTGTCAATCATTTTCATAAAAACTGATATATAAATTATCAAACAGCTATACTTCTTGAAAATTGTACTTTTCAAAATTTTATTTTTTATAATTTATATTTTAAAAGCTATCCCCTATCATAAGTTTATTTTTTCATCAGCTCTCTGAAAACTTTTTTATTTCAAAATTATTTTTTATTTAACTATCCCTTTTAATCTAAAGTATGGAACTCCATCTTCTATTTCAATTGAAGATTCCACTCTGTACACCTCTCTTATGAGCTGTGGTGTAAGAACTTCCAATGATTTTCCCTCTTTATATTTTTTACCATCTTTAAGCACAATTATTCTGTTGCTGTATTGAGCAGCCTGATTCAAATCGTGAAGCACCATTATTATAGTTATTCCCAGATTCTGATTCAATTCCCTCACCAGCTCCATTATCTCAAACTGATGACATATATCCAGATATGTAGTAGGTTCATCCAACAAAAGTATTCCTGTCTTTTGAGCAAGTACCATTGCTATCCATACCTTCTGCCTCTCTCCACCTGACAGACTCATTACTTTTCTCTCTCTGAACTTATCCAGTTTGCACACTGTCACAGCCCAGTCTACAATATCTTTATCTTCCTGATTATATACTTCATACCATTTTTTATGAGGAACTCTTCCATACATGATAAAATCATATACAGTTATATCATCAGGAATCTCATTGTTTTGTGATACAAATGCAAGCTTTTTTGCAAATTCTTTGTTTTTTATATTACTTATCTCTTCTCCATCCAAATATATGTTTCCATTTTTACATGGGAGTACTCTTGATATAGCTTTCAAAAGAGTTGATTTTCCACAGCCGTTAGTCCCTATTATAGAAACTACCTCTCCCTTAGTTATCTCAATATCCAAATCGTGAATGATTACCTTTTCTCCATAAGCCAGTTCTATATTATGTCCTTTTATAGTTTCCATTCTAGTCACCTACCTTTCTCAGCAGGTACAGGAAGAACGGCACACCAATTACAGCCATTACTATACCAGCAGGTATCTCAATAGGTGAAAACATAGTTCTTGATATTGTGTCAGCTATTACCAGCACCACAGCACCAAGAAGTCCAGCAAATGGTATCAGATATGTGTGATCTGAACCTATTATCAATCTAGCTATGTGAGGAACTATAAGTCCTACAAAGCCTATCAGTCCTACATTTGCAACTGATATTCCTGTTAGAAAACAGGCAAGAGCACAAAGTTTTAATCTTTTTCTAGGAATATCTACTCCCAGATTCACAGCAAAATTATCTCCTAATTGAAGAATATTTGCATCTCTTATCATAGTAAAACAGGCTAAAATTCCCACAGCAGTATATGGAAGCAGTCCTGTTACATGTCTCCAGTTTTTCCCATTGAGACTTCCATTTAGCCATGACAATACTCCCTGTATCTCATCACTGAATAATATAAACATCAATCCTGTAATACTTCCAAGTATAGCATTTATAGCTACCCCTGACAGAATTACCCTGATAGGCTTCAGCCCTTTTTTCCATGCCAGCATAAATACAATGGCACAGGCTATTGCTCCCCCTACAAATGCAGAGAAATTCATAAAAAATATAGCTTTAGGATAAAGTATCATAATAATCAGAGCAGTGACGCTAGCTCCTGAAGACACCCCTGTAAGACCCGGATCAGCCAGAGGATTTTTCATTACAGCTTGTAGCAGCACTCCAGCCAATGACAGATTGCACCCTACCATTACAGCAATCAATATACGTGGTATTCTTATATCCCATAAAATAGCTTTTAATATCTCATCATCATAACTTTTTATAAAAAGAGATTTCAGTATCTCTCCAGAAGTATAATTTACACTCCCAAATCTCACTGAAAATATTATTGAAAAACCTAGAATAACCAGAGCAGTAAAGATAAGAATTATCTTCCTCCCTCTCTTATCTTTATTCATAAACATATCTGTATAATTCCTCCAATGCGTCTATCGAATTTACCCCGGCACTCATTCTGAACAATGTAGGATCGATATCCAGTATTTTATTATTTTTATATGCCTTTGTGAGCTTCCATACAGGGTTGCTTGAAAATATCTCTTCAAATCCCTCTCCATTTTTAGTCTGACTTGTAGGAAGTCTCAATATCACATCAGGATTAGCTTTAATGAGCTGTTCCATGCTGAATGGTACTGATCTTTTCAAAAGTGCACTGTTATCAATAGAAGTTACTACATTTTCACATCCTATCTTGTCCATAAGCCCTTGCAGAAAATGATTTTTTCCTGTCATAAAAAAACTCTCTCCATTTCCATAAAGGATGGCTACTCTCTTCTTTTCTTTTCCCTTTAATTTTTCAGCCAGTATTTTTTCTCTCCTTTTCACATCATCAAGTATAGCCTTAGCTTCCTTGTCCTTATGAAAAGCTTTTCCCAATATCTCAATAGCCTTCATAGATTCATCATATGTATCTACTTTCATATAAAAACTAGGTATATTGAGATTGTCATATTTAGGTTTTAATGCTGGTTTAGAATAAATAGTAGAGATTACAAGATCTGTTCTCAGAGCTTTTACTCTTTCTAGATCAGGTATTCCAGATCTCCCTATTCTTGGCACCTCATCATATTTTTCAGGTATCTTTGTTGTAGAACTTGCCACTCCTACCAGATCAATATCCAGAGCTGCCAGAAATCTTGATATTATAGCTGAATCTGTAACTACAGCCTTTGGAAAATAATCCAGCTGCAAGTCCTCTTCTCCCTGATGTATAGAAAATTTCTCTTTTCCAAAAGATATATTTCCTATTACAAGTAGGAATACAGCAGTTAGAATAATATATACTTTTTTCATTATTTTCTCCTGTTATATAATTTTATCCAATAAAAAAACCCAGCACAAAGAAATACCAGGCTACATCAAAAGCTCTTTAAATTTCTATGTAGCATAACTTTCCTCGGAAGCTTGTACAATAATCTTTCTAAGCAGGTCTTCTGACTTATAGCTCGAACACAGCTCCCTCCTTCTCGGATATATCCAATGGTATTTGGAAGCTATTTGCTAAATTACAGCGGCCGGACCGTTTGAGATTTTCACTCAATTCCCTTTTAATTAAAAAAACTTAGAATAAACATCATATACAATATATTTTAATACTTTAATTTTATTACTTAACAGCTCCTTTGTCAATGAAGAATTATATAAATATCCTTTCAGCCAAAAATTCTAAAGTGTATTTTTAATTTTGGGTATTGACATTTGAAAGAAAACATAGTATATTCATACTGAACAGAATAATTGAATTTGAGGTTCTATATTTTAGAATAATTGGGAAGTGAGGTTTAATCCCTCCGCGGTCCCGCCACTGTGATGCTGACGAAAGATATAACCACTGGATTATTTTTAATCTGGGAAGGGTATCTAGTAGGATGAAGCTAAGCCAGGAGACCTGCCTCAGATGTATTGCTGTGTAATATCATTGCGTGGACGAGAGATATTGACCTTTGTTATTTTTATTTAATCAAGGCATGTATCTCCTATCAACAGGAGATTTTTTTTATTAAAAAAATCCCTGCAAATTTATTAGGAGGATGATCATGGGAAAAATGAGAAATTTATTGGCTGGAGCTATGCTTCTGGCTGGAGGAACTGTTGCATTTGCACATTCAGAAGGAGGATACGTGGATAACAATTTTTTCAAAGGAATACAGAAAGGTGACAAAGCAGCTGTACTTATGGTTCACTTTGGAACTACTTATGATGACACAAGAGCTTTAACTATTGATGCCATCAACAAAAAAGCTAAAGATGAATTCAAGAATGCTGATGTAAAAGAAGCTTACACTTCAAGAATAATTATGAGAAGACTAAAAGCTAAAGGAATTGAAAAACAAAATCCTACTGAAGTTATCAACGATCTGAAAGCTAAGGGATACACTCATCTTTTAGTACAAGGTACTAACATTATGAATGGTGTAGAATCTAACAACCTAGCTGAAGAATTAAAAAAATATGAAAAAGATTTTAAAGATATAAGAATGGGAAATCCACTATTAACTGACCATGAAGATTATGAAAAAGTAGCAAAAGCTATTGCTAAAAAAGTTGGACCTCTAAAAGCTAACCAAGGTGTAGTTTTAGTAGGACATGGAACTCATCACTTTGGTGGTTCTGCATATGCTATGATGGACTATGTATTTACTGCTGAAGGAATGGATACTTATGCTGTAGGTACAGTAGAAGGATACCCTGCATTCGATAATGTAGTTGCTAAATTAAAATCTAAAGGTGTTAAAGAGGTTATCTTAATGCCATTTATGTTTGTTGCTGGAGATCATGCTAATAATGATATAGCTGAAGACTGGAACAATGACCTTAAAGAAGCTGGATTCACAGTTTCTAAAATCATATTAGAAGGTTTAGGACAAAATCCTGATATTCAAAATATCTATATTGACCATGCTAAATTTGCTGCTCAACATAAACCTGAAGATATGCAGGCTAAAAAAGTTCAATATGCAAATGATAAAGACTAGGTAAAGACAACTTTACATATATTTAAACTTTAATTACAATTTAAACTTTCTGTGTATTTAAAAATAGAGAAGAGATATTTGGCTTAGACTCCTGAATATCTCTTTTTAATTTGCCAATAAAAAAACTGACCTCACATTCCCGACCAGTTTGCTTATATTAATATGTTATTTTTAAAGATTTTCCGCTTACAAATATCCCAGAAGATACCTTAAAAGAAAATCCATTTTTTCCTATTTTATAGAAACTTCCCTTTTCAACATTGATATCATTTTTTATTATCTCATCAACTATTCTCAAAAGAAATTCAAATATTTCTTCACATTCTCTAAGAGAATTCAATATTTCCACCTCTTTCTTCTTAAAATGATTAAGCCCTAAAGTGTAAGCTGATATACCATTTTTATCACTGGCTATTCCTATATACACCCATAAAAGCACAAGAAGTTTTCCCAGTTTTAATTCTTTGGCTAAACATCTGTAAGTTTCTTTTTCAATAATCATAGGACTCATATATACAGCAATAGCCTCATCTTCTACTAATATACTGCTTGCTATTTTAGTGAATATTTTATGTCTCTCTATATTATCCTTTCCATTAAGTATGGAAATTATCACATGAGATCTATGTTTTGATACTTTTTTCTCTGCATCTTCCCACATCCAGTTATCCTTGTAATGACTTTCCACTTCATGATCAGGAATCGGCTCTGGTACAAAACTGCAAGCTATAAGCATATCATCTACATTAAAAGCTATAGTATCCTCTTCTGCTGAATCTTTTATTTCTATCCCCCATTCATTCTTCAAATTCAATTTTAATTTATTGAAGTTGTAATCAAAACCTTCCAAGAGGACAAATCCTACTATAATATCTGGAAGCATTTTTTTCTTTTTTCCCCAAAACAACATTTTTATTCCTCCAACTTGTTCTACTCTAAAAAATTATATAGTCTCTTTCTAAACTATACAATTAATTATATGTCAATCTTTTCTTAAAAGCAATCAAAATATTCTGTTTTTATCGGCTAAATACTATTTATTTCATCTATTATTTTTATATTTAAATATTAAAAATTTTTTTAATATTTTATTAAAAAACAGAGAAATATTTCTCTGTCTTTCAATTAATTATTCATAGGTTGTTAGTATTTCTTATTTCACTTTAAAACTTATACCCCATTCCTGCTCCTGCTATCCATTCACCTTTAGTTCTATTTTTACCAGAACCATTGTGTGAATCTCTCTCTACAGAATAAGTTCCTTTTACATCAAATAGCACTCCATTTTCTAATTCAAGAGCATATTTAGCATTTAGCCCAATGCTGTGTTCATTCTTGTGAGCTACTAAGATATCAAAGTCGCTTCCACCTTTGAATCTTCCTGTAATGTATTCTTCCTCTGCTCCATCAAATATTCTAGTATAGCTTACTCCTGCTGAAAGTGTACTCTTTCCTTTTTCATGAGGTATTACTTTTTTCAAGTCTACTCCCATTTTTCCAACTGTATAGTCAAATGATTTAGAATCAGTTTCTATTGCTAGAATTTTATTTCCTTCATTAGCACCATCTTGGTCTATGTATGTATATGATAGAGTTGCGTAAGGCTCTAAGAAGAAATTCTCTCCCATTGGGTTAGAATATCTTCCATTCAGATAGATATCATAAGTCATATCATTATAGTTATCTGAATATTTCATCGCTGATTCAGCTAAATCAGAAGCCACTTTGTTTACTGCCATTCTATCAGCATCATAGTCTCCATATTGGAATCCTGCTCCTGCTGTTACTTTTAGATTTCCTACATATTTCTTAGCATATGCTCCAAGATATAAGGCACTTCCATCTACTTTTGAACCGTTAGACAGATCAGATTTAAGTTTGTTTCCTCCAATTACTACACCAGAAGTAAGTGTATCCGATACACCATATTCCCCTAACATATACGCACCAGTTATTTTTGTCTCTGCATCCATGTCTGAACTTCCTATGTCATAAGTATAATACCCCTTTCCATAGTATGTATCTTTAGTTCCTCCATCTACATGAGTAAGTCCACCATATATCATCCATTTTCCTGCATCAGCTTTAAATATATTATCAGTAACTATATCTCTAAACATTCCTGCTGATTTTCTTGAAAGTTCACTTGAATATGAGTATGGGCTTCCTGCATAGATGTCATTTAGGTATCCTAAGAAAGTTGATAGTTTTTCATCGTCATCTACATTAAAGTTTCCTAATAAGTCTTCAACTGAAAGAATACTATGATATATTTTATTTAGTTTTTCATAAAACAGATCATCAAAACCACTTGGTATTGAAGGAAGATTCTTTTTAGCTTCTACTTCTACTTCATTAATTTCTAATGTTCTCTTCACAGAATGTAGTACTGATGTTGTTTCAAAAGTTACATCTTCTTGATATTTTCCTTCATATCCTGTTACTAGGCTTTTATCTAGCTCAAGATTTCCAAAAGATATTTTAGTATTCAATCCAGCTCCATTTAGAGCTAAAAGAAACTTTCCACCTTCTTCTGACTTTATTGTTCCTGTTTCAGTATTTGATGATAATGCATGGGAATTACCATTTGCTCCATCTATTCTTAAAGTAAGTACTCCATTTTTACCTATTGTTAAATCATTTACACCTGTTACTGCTACATCAGTTTCATAGAAAGTTACATTTGAATTTATATTTATATTTTCAAAATTAGATATATTATGCTGTATTCTTATTTCATCATTATTTGAAGTTGATTTTGCTATTACATTTTCTCCAAAATTAAGGATGTCATCTCCGTCTCCACCTTCAATAGCTCCATTAATTTGAGATCCATTTTCTATAGTAAGAGTATCATCTCCTGTTCCTGTAATTATACTTCCATTTACTACTGAACCATTTTTTAGAGTTACACTGTTATTTCCATCTTGCATATTGATATTGCCATTGATTACAGTCTGTTGGAATTTTGGAGTAGTACTTCCTTCGTATGCTACATTTTTTCCTTCTAGTATCATTTTATCTGCCCCATCGCTTCCTTTTATAGCAAATGTATCATCTCCAGATATTCCCCCGTTTACTGTTGTTCCTGATAGAGTAAGTTGTTTATCAGTTGCAGTAAATACGACAGCATCTTTATAAGCATTAATAATAGAGCCTGTAATACTATATTTAATAGCATTGTCCATTGGATCACTAATATTAGTAACTTTATATGTATCCCCTATAGCATTTAATATACTATTGTCATTACTATCTTTTCCATGAAATGAACTACCATCAGATTTATTTTTTATAGTCATACTTCTTTTTAATGGAGTACGTTCATCAATATATCCTACTATTACTTTCACAGGATTAGAATTTGGATTTCCTGCTACTACATTTGTTCCATTATTTTTTATTGTCAGTCCAAAGTTATTCAGTGTCGGCCCATTTACTACACTGGTATCCTTTCCATTTACAAGTATCCCATAGTTATTTGCTATACTACTACTACTACTGGCGATAGCATTAGTATCCCCATAGATAACTCCTGTATTTGTCAGTCTTATATTTCTACTACTAATTCTAATTCCATAACCAGACTTATAACTAGAACTTCCTGTTCCTGTTATAGATCCATTATTTACAAAACTCAAGTCACCTAAATCTCCGCTTAACTTCAGTCCATAGCCAATATTATAAGTACCATCTGTCCCATTATCTTTTCCAAATAGTGTTATATTATTTACATACTCATACTTAACTCCATCCCAAGTGTTTTCCCTATATGGATTTTCTCCCCAAGTTCCATCTGTTCCATCCTTATCTGTACTATTCTTACTAAATTTTATTGTTCCATCACTATCTTTTTTTATCCACAAATAATTATCTGTTCCCATTGCAACTGTACAAGAGAGAAGCATTCCCACTACTGCTCCTACTGTTATATTTCTCCCTCTTTTTTTATTATTGCTCTTTACTGCTCTCATTATTTTTTCTATCATTATTCCTCCCCAAGACAAATATTTTTAATTAAAGTATAAAGATTTTTTCCTTATATACCAAATGCGTAAAAAAGTTCTCTTTTATATACTTTTGCGAATAGCATATAGTTTATTAAATTTTAAGAGCGTTATAAAAAACTAAAAACTTGACAAATTTGCCTTTTAAGAGTAATATTGCTTATAATAGAATAATTAAAAAACTAGGTTCAAAGAATGGAATAATTATCATAAAGAGTTAAGTGTTCGCAAAAGTATATAAATGCGAACACTTGAGTTATCCCTTAAATACAAAAATCCTCAGCAAGTTTCTACTGAGGATTTTCTTAATTTTATTCTTTTTTTAAGTTTTTTATTATTTTTAAATTATATAATTTTTTCAGCTGTTTCTCTATTCAAGATTTATATTTCCTATATCTTCTGCTTCTTCATTTTCTTCTAAAACATCTTCACTTGGTTGATTGAAATAATTATTATTTG